>Ga0207083_1089_pt1 | contig 14476 bp, 19 predicted proteins | sample Alteio_BWMinHeat_57_FD_153516 | JGI IMG/M metagenome (GOLD analysis project Ga0207083, IMG submission 153516) | Enriched cells from forest soil in Barre Woods Harvard Forest LTER site, Petersham, Massachusetts, United States -... | ecosystem: Environmental > Terrestrial > Soil > Temperate forest >... | reverse complement strand
GTGTCCCACGTTCCGGTATCGCGATCGGAGAGGCAAACGCAAGAAGTTTCAAACTCGTGGTTTCGTAAGAGTAAAAAAATCCGGTCATCCCGATGGTTTCCGGATGAAGCGGATCCCAGGTATAGCGTGGAGACCATAGGCTCATCATGGTCCACTGTTCATCGACCTTCGACCATTCGTAATACTTTCTCCCAATCGTGAAGTGATGATCGCCCAAAATCCCATCTTGAGTGGCGATATAGGCTTCGTGAGATTCCACGACTGCTTGTGGCTGATCGGCCATAAAACTATTGACCAGGAGATCACCCTTGCCTTTGAAAATGGCGCCTTCAAAACTTCCATGAATGCTGGCTTCAAAGGTAGTGGCCTCGGTTCCTCGTGTATCTGATTTATAAAAAAAACTAGAAGAATCAAGACCGACGCTTCCGAATTCACTAGCTGCTGATTCGGCGGCGGCATCCGGAATCATTCCCAAAAAAAACATCAGGCAAATCAAGCCAATCACGGACTACCTCGATCTTCCACGTCGAGGATCTCGATGAAGTTACAAAATAAATCACTGCGGCCACAGAGCGAAAATGGATAGTAATGGTAGCCATGGTCTCCACAGGCGGTACCCCAACTGTTTTTCAAAATAAAATACCCACCGCCCGGGACCGAGTCATCGAGTTGGTAACCAACAGCCTCAATCGCATGTTCTCCCTGAGTGGGAGTTGAATTGGGATCAATGCTCGCGTCGCAATTTTCTAAACTACTGGGAACCTGAATTCCCATCACCAGCGGGTGCCCCTGACTCAGCCCTTGTAGGGCGGCACCCAGATTGTATTGATCACTTTTATACTGGGTGATTTTTAAAGATGCGTATTGCTGGTATTGCCAACTGGTCGGGAAAGCGCTGCTCGCTGGCCAATATTGTTCTTCGGTAATATAGTTTGAACTCGCAGCGGCGACGGCAGTATTCACATCGTACTGGTCGTAGGTATTCCAAAGATGACGTTCCGAAACCAGTTTATTGATCCCTTTTTTCTTGAGCACGTTGTTCATCGCTGCTGCGGTGGCGAAGGCGGTGCAGGTTTCACCGAATTGACTCATGATCGGTCCGTCAAAGGAGCGAAGGTCAATTGAATCAACAATGCCGAGCGTGGCGCCGAGGGCGGATTGCTTTGCAGGGGCTGGAGTTGATGTCGGAGTCGGAGTTGCGCTGGCTGGCGCGGGCGTAGGAGTGGATGTGCCGCCTGTAGAGAGAGTGGGGGGACTAGTCACTCCAATAGATTCGGGTGTAGGTGATGGTACGCTGGGATTATTGCAAGCAGAGAGCACTAGTAAGCTAGTACTCATCAAGATCATCCTGATCATCATGGTTATGCCTCCACGAACTTCATGTCCGTGTTCTAGCTAGTAGGTCGCAAGTGTTAGGCCGTAAAAAAATGCTGATATATCAACAGTATTTAATAATGAGTGCTTTTTTGACACTGGGCATTAGCTATAAAAATACCAGATATCTAGCCTTATTTTCTAATGAAATGATGGTCACGAGCTACCCGTGCACGAGCAATATCGAGCACCAGTCGTTCGGCCTTCGGTGTTCCAAGGCCGGTAGCCATGTCATAGCCCGCAGTAGTGAAGTAACCTGGAACCGCCACTGGTGGCGCTTGTTTCGGATACTTCTTGAAGGTGTCAGCAGAGTAATAAATCGAATCGTTATCGATCGACACCTGACTGCGATCACCGATCGAGGCAGAAATGATGTCGTTGAAATCAGAGTCCGGCAAAGAGTAGAGAATCGGATTCAAGAAACCAATTCCCACTTTTTTACCGAGCACATCACTCGCTGTTTGCCCAGAGAGTGCAACGAGAGCCGCCATTTCTGGAGAGGCACAGCTGGTTCCACCGGTATTTTGCCAAGTCGGGCCGTTTGCATCAAACTTCGGAGCAACGTAACTGGTATAAATATTCACACCGCCGTTGATTGCCGCATTCATGGAAATATCCGGAAGTGCACGATGACCTTTCATTGCAGTTAGTGCAGTTGCAGTCACATTTTTTTGGTAGCGAGGTCCTGGGAAAATAGAGCTCAAGCCGCCGCCGCCCGCTGCGAATGCCCAGTCTTCTTTCCATACCGTTTCAAGATTGTTCACAGCCACTTCAGCGGCCATGAAATCTTTCACGCAAGAACTGTTTGGAAACAATTTACAAGTCCAGAAATCATCTGCAGTTCCTTGCGGAGTCCATTTCCAGCCAATTTCAAGGGCGGTTCCACCCACAGCCGTGATCAATGGATCAGAAGCTGGGTAACTCGCGTTTTGGTAAGGAATCATGTTTGCCATTGCAGCGTCTTCGTTCGTGGTGCCGGAATCTCCGGTAGAAGCGAGAACCGTGATGTCAGCTTTTGCTGCCTGTTTCAAAATATCGTGGAAAGAACCTTGTAAGTAATCTTTGATGTCAGATGGGGTAAAGGTCGGTTCGCCCGTTCCGAAACTCATGGAGATGATCGCACCTGGATATTGCGCCGTCACCATTTGAACGCCTTTGAAGAGATCGGGAAGTCCGGCGAGTCCTACTGTTTCGGAAACATTGGTGATAATGTTCACGATCGTCGCGTCTGGTGCGATGGCGTGTGCCCATTCAAGATCGAGAGTGGTTTCACCAGCCCAGCCGACTTTATCGTCGTCCGCTAAATCATTCACATAAGGACCATCCGGGTAAATAAACTGAATCTTGGTGCGCGCGATTCCGTAGGTATCACTGAAATGATCCAAATCTTGTTGAGCCGTTGGGCTTCCGAAGGAATCGGCGAGAATGATCACTTGGCCTTTTCCGGTAATGCCGGCAGCATGCAATTGATCGATGCCGTAAGCTTTCAAAAATTCTTTCGGGCCGTAGCAGTGAACTTCCGGGCGCTTCGGACTAGTTCCATCGGGGAAAACGCAACTGGCTGTGGGCGTTGGTCCGTCGGCCTGCATGCTCACGTGGTGATGGCGGGCGTAGGCTGAAGGTCCCATGGAAAAGAGAATGGTTCCGAGGGCTAAAGGAGCGGCAAATTTGAAGGATTTTGTTTTAAAATTCATACCGGGGGGTCTTAACCGGGCCGGTATTTTTTGTCAATTACTTTTGTTTAAGAATTGAGGTTGGTGTCCCAAAGTTCACGAGAGAAGATGCGCATTTCGTTAAGACTTTTCCAAAGCGCCGGCTGATAACCTTCCGGTGAGTCAAAACACTCTTTTTCCATCTCCCACAGATCGTGGTGGAGTTGGTTTACCGCGGCCTGAAGACCTTGGGCCTTCGCGATCTCGAGGTATTTTGCTTTCATCATTGCTACTGGTTCTTGGGTAAAACTTCCGCTCATACTTGTTACCTTAGAACTTCATGCTAGAATTGTAAATATGGGAGTGCATTGCACCAAAATATTCGTTTGTCTGGTCGGTCTCGCCAGTTTCAATAATATTACTCAGGTATACGCCAATACCAATGCAAGTCCCCATTTGCTGATTGAACGCAAGGGGGACGAGCTGTTACTGCCTCCCTATCTCCGTGATTATGATGGAGGTATTTTAAACGTCACCTCAGATCATGCTACGGATGAAACCAAGCTGCGCTCCGCTAAACCGGGGGAGTGGCTGGAGTACGGCGATTCATTTTCGACCCCGGACCGAATGGGTATGTACGTTCAAATGAACGAAGGATTGCAGTGGGTCGGGGGTGGAGTCTTCGACGGCAAGATCATTGGTGGAAACTGGAATACGGCACGCCCTGAATATGAACTTTCGATGAACCGTGGATGGATGAAGGTGTGGGCCAAGCCTTCCCCATTTTCTGGAACCCTCCAGATCAAAACCCCGAAAGTGACCCTCACCGTGAATGAGGCAGTGTTCTGGATTATGGTCACGGCCACTAAAACAGAAGTGTATGTGCTTTCCGGCATCGTGAAAGACGGTTCCGTATATCGATTGGCGCATCAGTTTTATGAATGGTCGGGCTCGCCGGCAAAAATGGAAAAGTCTTCCGATCGTTGGGACTTCGTTTCACTTGAAAATCGGATTGCGGGACTTTATCCCAATCTGGTAAAGCTCTCGTACAAGGCAAACGATGAGTGGTTGGAAGGCACTTCTTCACAGAAATATGCAGACTTGCGCAGCCAGGGTTGGAAAAAAGCGGATCGACTTTCACCCAATTCCGTTGAAAAGCCTAAAAAATGACCGAATCCTGACAAAGCTCCGATCATCAACTGACAGCGGTTTTTCAAAGATCGCCGATAATGTGAGTGTATGTTTATTACAGACTTTCACATTCATAGTAGTTTCAGTGATGGAAAACATTCGATTCCGGAAATCGTGGATTTCTACGGCCGCCGCGGTTTTGGCGCGATCGCGATTACCGATCACCTTTGTGAGACGGCAACCTTCTTAGGTATCGGCGCATCTTACTTGAATCGAACCCTCACACCCGAAAACTTCCCCCTTTATCTTGAGACCCTCAGAAATGAAGCGGAACGCGCTCAAAAAATGTACGGAATGAAAGTGATTCCTGGTTTTGAAATCACGAAAAATTATTTATCTAACCATCGTTCTGCTCACATCCTGGCCCTGAACGTGACTGAGTTTGTTTCCGCCGACGATTCGATTGAAGTGATTTTGAAAAAGATCCGTGCACAAGGAGCTCTGTCGATTGCGGCCCATCCGGTATCGACTCAGAGAATGGAAAAGCAGACCTTCCATCTTTGGAAAAAGCGCGAAGAACTTTCTCTTTTAGTGGACGCCTGGGAAGTGGCCAGTGGCCCAGTGCTGTTTCAGGAAGTGAAGGAGTCGGGTCTCCCGATGATTGCGAACTCCGATCTGCATCGTTTTTCGCAGATGAGTTCCTGGAAAACCTGTTTTGAAGGTGAACGAAATGTAGAGGCGATTTTAGAGAAAATCAAAAAACAAAAACTGAGTTTTCAGTTTTATCAGGAGGTGCAAAATGGAAACCCTATTTACGAGCTTTCTTCTGCTTAGCGTGGCAATTTTAGTTAAGTTTTTTCGCTAACTGGGCTAGAGTGTAATTAAGATGTCACATGTACTCGTCGTCGAAGATGAAACAGATGTTCGCGATTTATTGATCCTTCACTTAAAAAGAGAAGGCTATGAAGTCACTGCGTTTGAAGACAGTGAGAAAGCGCTCGCGGCTTGTGCGCGACAGTCCTTCGATCTTTTTATTTTAGATTGGATGCTACCCGGAATGTCGGGGCTCGATCTTTGTAAAGCCCTTCGCACCAATCTCGGGATGAAGGCACCCATTCTCATGCTCACTGCCCGTGCTGATACGATGGACAAGGTATTGGGACTTGAAATCGGTGCAGATGATTACCTCACCAAACCTTTTGAAGTGCGAGAATTTGTGGCTCGGGTGCGGGCACTTCTGCGACGCAATCAAGGGACAGTACAGGATGTGACGGAGGCCTTTGGTCTGAAGATCAATTTTTCCTCGAAACAAGCGTCGGTGGAAGGTGTGGAAATTGCGCTCACGCCGTTTGAATTCAAGCTTCTGTCGGCTTTAATGGTGAAAGCGGGAACGACGCTCGAGAGAAATGAGCTAGTGAAAGAAATTCAGGGTTCTGATGTGAGTGTAGTCGAACGCACGATTGACACCTTGATTTTGGGCTTACGAAAAAAACTGGGTGGCAAGGCCGATTTGATCGAAACGGTGCGCGGCTTTGGGTATCGTTTTAGAAAATAGTGGGTAGGGAAGTATGAGTCAAGATGTCACTCAAAATGTAATCGAGGCCCTCAAACGGGCCGAAAAAATGCGGATCGAATTCGTGGCGAATGTTTCTCACGAGCTGCGCACGCCGATGACCTCAATCAAGGGTTACGCCGAAACCCTGCTTCAGGATTTCGAAGATGGTCGCTCGATTGATCCCGAGTTTTTAAAAATCATTCTGAAAAATTCAAACCGCTTGATCGCGCTGATCAACGATCTTCTCGATCTTTCCGCGATCGAATCGGGAGTGGATCAGATTAATCTTTGTGAACTCGATACCTCTGAAATTTCAAAACACGTGGTGAGCAATCTCGATCAGCATGCAAAATCAAAACAGATTCAGATTTCGATCGTGAGTGAAGCGTCTACGGTGTTTGCGGATCCGAAACGGGTTGAGCAGGTGATGACGAACCTCGTAGACAATGCGATTAAGTATTGTCCGGCCAAATCCACGATCAAGATCGAGTGGACCCAGGAAGCGGAAGAGATCGTGTTGAAGGTGGTGGACAATGGTCCGGGGATTCCTGAAAAATACCTCGACCGCTTGTTTGAGCGTTTCTACCGGGTGGATAAGGGGCGTTCCCGTGAAACCGGCGGAACCGGTCTGGGACTCGCCATTGTAAAACACATCATGCAACGCCATGGCGGAACGGCTGTGGCCGAGAGTACCGTTGGTGTGGGGACCACTTTCATTTGTAAATTCCCTGTCGCCGCATCGAGCCAATACGAATTGCTGTAGTCCCCCATAATATAGACTTGCCTAACCCCCCTCTTTTTGGTTAGTTTGAAAGCTCAAGATTTTTGTAAGTTTCGAGACGTAGCGCAGCTGGTAGCGCACCTGGTTTGGGACCAGGGGGTCGCGAGTTCGAATCCCGCCGTCTCGACCATTTAAAAACCCCGTTTTTCCTTAAAGGAGAAGCGGGGTTTTTAATTTTTGAACCTGTAACGTTACAGGCAGTTTGGCGTTGATCGTTACAAAAATCCGGATACACTTTGGGGTATATGAAAAAAATAATCCTCATTTTGTCACTCGTGTGTTCTGTTCCATCGTTTGCAACGACGATGAATCAATCCCTCTTGAATCGCTTTTATGCAAAGATGCAGCTGAGCCATGAAGGTGTTTCACGCTTGGTGCTGACTGATGCACTCGCTAAATTTTTAGTCACTCTCAGTGGTAATGATCTCGCAGCGGCGAAAAAGATGGGCGAGACCCTGTTGAGCTATCAACCGATGCTGGATCAAAACGGCGCAATTCAAAATTCAAAAAACCTGGGTTATTCCTATTTTCAAAATAGCTTCGTTCTCTTTACTCAAGAACAAGTTGCACAGCTTCATGTGAAATACGGGAACGCGGGACTTCTTACAAAAGATGACTTCAAAAAAATGTATGTGGCTCGTGATTCTCTTTTGTTTTCCATCAATGTGGTGGACCCAACGATTCCGAATTTATCGGATAAAGTTTTTGTGGACGTAAATTTGTTCACCCCAGTGAGCAAGGGTGACGGACAAGTCACAGATCAGCAGATTGTTTATTACTCAATGATGTTGAATTCGGCACGAATGATGGCACGCCAATTGATGGTTGACGTGATTCCTTATTGCGATCAAGGCCTCGGAAAAGATATCATGGGCATGACCATGATTAAGCCGGCATGTTTCCGGGATCGGTTTTTCGCTCACTTGGATCAGTGGTTAATAAATTTCCCTAGTTTCCAGGCTTACTGGAGTGGATTGAGTAACGATTCAAAACATGGCTTGAGTGTATGGCTCGAACATGCTTCTCGTCGATACGGCTACACCGATGAATCGTCTCCATTTCTGATTGGAAGTTTCGATTACTTGTCAGTGCCGATGATGCTTCAAAAGATCGAAACGATGATGAGCCGTTTTGATTTGAACGACGACAGCCGTTTATCAAAATCGGAGATTTTCGGAATGTATCCTGTATTCAAAGATTGGTTGATGCATCTTTCGAATACCAATCAGGATTATGTCTTGAAAGGTGCATTTACCTACATTTTCCGTTTCAAGGAATTGCCAAATACGACGACCGCAGCGGGTACCGCTAAATTTGCTTCTTGGGAAGCGATCTACGAGACCCCAGCCGCACGCCTTGGCTCAGATCGTGGGGGATTGTTGAACTTGATGTGTCTCATGGCGGTGCCGGAGCAATCGATCGGAAGCCAGCGCGAGACCTACGGAATGAATGCCAAGATTTGCGGTTTGCGCTGAAATCTATAAATATTAAATTGAAAAGCCGCCTGTAGCGATATGAAACTGAACCACCTCATCATCGGATCGGCTGACGTCCAGACGTCCACATCATTTTACTGCGATATTTTTGGATTCAAAAAGGTTTCCGATGATCCAGGAGCAGTGGGTGGTCAGGTGTTGGAGGGGAGTGAGTGCGATTTACTCATTCTTCCTTTTGATGGCAAGCAGCTGCCAAACCCAGTTCATTTTGCATTTGAGACTAGTCTGTCTGAGTTTGAACGGATATTGGAATTAGCAAAACGCATGGGACTGGAACCCCGGTCGGAGTCTTCTAGAAACTCCAAACCTGGCTACGGAGAATTCACTCGAGGAACCAAGACCTTTAAGAATTTTTATGTCAGCGATCCTTCCGGCGTCGTGGTTGAAGTGATGGCGTTCATTTAAATATCCGATCAAAATCTTTATTTTCACTTGGCCGGCCAAGTGAAAACTCCGTGTCTTTGTTCTGATACGCAGTCCTAGCGCGCTAAATTAGGGATTTGATTACCAACATGTTCCATCTTTAATGAGAGCATCCAAAGCCGACTCGGCCTCTTTCTTTGTTGAGTAGATATTGCTAATTTCGGAGGTATCCCATGATGATCCTGGAACTCTGCTTACTACCACATACACAGCACTATCATGCCCAGGGGCATATCCAGTCTTCACGTTGCAGTGAGGGAGGTTGCATCTAATTGAAACTTGCTCTCCGCCGTTCAAAATAATCGGCATACTACTCCGATTTGACATGTTGATATTTCGAATATCTGCAAATACGGATGAAGCTAAGTTCGTTGCTAGTACTACTACCATAATCATTTTTTTCATATTCCTCCAACCCAAGTCACATCTCTCAACGAAATTGTCGGGAACGTGTACCAGTGGCTCTCGTCCCAATTATTTTGATGAATCGAAGTGCAAGTAATCGCGGCATTGTGAATCGACCAGTTTTTTTGATCCAAGTCTTTCCGGAACATTAACAAATCATTTTCTAAACCGTATTGACCAGCATTCGCACTCTGAGTGAGCGCACGAAGAAGGGAGTCGCTCATGTCGACCTGGTGAATACGACCAATGGTATGAATATAGAAAGCAAAAACTCCTCCGAACGTATCCTCCTGAGGGCCGCTTCCGCCCACATTTTTCGCAACAAACAAACGACACAGAGTTGGGCTGCTACAACTGACGATCGATCGAATGACAGTGCCCGCATCTGTTTTCAAAATTTCATCCGTTTTTCTCGCCGATTCTCCGCGAATATCGACGCGCAAATCGCTTGGGGTATCCCAAGACCCCTGCGCAAATGCGGGTAACGACACTAATGTGAATAAAATTAATACTACCGTTTTCATATTACCTCGCCGTCCCGTTTTTGATGATCTTCATGTCTTTTTTGAAAATTGTTTTGAAGGTATAAAAATGAGCTTCGTCACTGAAAGGGCCGCCACAATTGGCCTCGCAACCGATCATCGGGTTCGACAGGGTCCACGATGCCTTACCCACAGTTTTCTGATCACTCCCTACCATATAAAATTTTAAATCATACACCATCTTGCTCTCTTCGTTCTGACGGGACCGATCCATAGCTCCATAGAGAGCATCGTAGTAGTGTCCTTGCGCGGAATTACCCTGAACACCAATCACGTAAACGCAGAGGTTGTTATCCAGGTAGGGATTGCGATACATCATCGGGCCGGTTTGGCCGGTATCTTTTGGAATGGCGAGGCGACACTTTGTTGAACTCACGCAAGAGATGTATGAGCGAAGCATTGCCCCCTCGTCGGTTTGCAATACCGCCGCTGTTTTCCGAGCAGAATCGCCGGTGAAATCCACGATCAAATCGTTTCTACCAGGATATTCGTAGACATCTTGGGCGTGCACGGAGACGGCTAAAAAATTGAGAGTAAAAAGTATAATCGCTGTTTTCATTTTAAGTTCTTTCCTTACATAATTGATTACTGATATTTGCTTTCAACCAAGTTCTCAAAGTCTAGCCAGAGTTTTTGAAACTTAGCCCCGATGTCGTTCGGCTTTGCAGTCGCCATCATCCCGAAAAACGAGTCTATGTTTCCATAGGTGCCATCGAGTTGGATTTCGTAGGTGTCTCCATGAAAAAGTGATTGCTCTATAACCTTTGAAGTCGCAGTTACATGATTATCAATCGCAACTTGGGAAAGTTTTTCATAAAGATCTGCTTAGTTCGCAAAAAACTCGCTCGCGGTCACCGTGAAAGATACCTTTCCTCGTGTATTGTTCACATTATCCGGAAACTCTGCATGTGCGCGAGCCGAAACCAGGGACATCAACGTCATCAAAATCAATACTATTTTTTTCATTGCTACTTCCTTTTACCCGTATCGCTACAGGTGTTTGAGTTTTCACTCGGTGAACTCGTCACGTGACGAGTTTGTTTTTGCATTCACCATTTATTCGTCAAACTAGGATTTTTCACATACTTTACACAAATCCAGGTTGATCATGTATCTGAGCACTTTAGCGGCAGAATCTTGATCTACTTGGGAGGCGACTTTTGTGCCAGAAACATATACATTTATAATGGAACCTTGGTTGCCAGAATCAAATGTACAAACTCCGCCACCTCCTGCCATTAAAGTTGCAAATAGACTTCTGTTATCCATCATGAGTAAGATTTCTGCCTTAGGGCAAAGTGAAGACGCAGCCAGTTCTGGATTTTTGATACCCTCTTCAATTTTTTCTAACCTTGCTTGCATTGCTATCGATGTTTTTTCCAGATTTGCCACGCGTTGGATCAGTGAAGATTGTGCAAATGCAGCTGACGTAAAGGTTAATGCCAAAAAACTAACAATAAATATTTTCATAAATTCTCCGTTTTTTTTACCAATGGCTTCAAACCATCAGCTGTTCACTTTATTTTTGTTTTTCCGAGCAAGAGCTGTGAACGTCTATCTTGCTCGGAATTAGTTTGCTTAATCGGGCGGTGCCTGAGTTACTGCTTTGCTGGAGAAGTCGCAATGATTTCTCGAACGCCGCATTTGGAATCCTCTACAACGCCAGCCCATCCGTAGGTATATAGGTCCGGAAAACAGTGCATTTGACCGTCGCTCGCCTTTGTCCATGTATATTTGATCGGGATACCGGCACACTTGGACGCATCAGCCAATATAAATTGATCTTTCTGCAAACCGGGCGTTCCAGGTTTTACGAAGCAAGATAATCCTGTCTTTCCGGAAGCATCATATCCGGCGTACCAATAATAGGGGTTCACAGCGTCCGAACATTTAGAATCACTGACTGGATCTGCCCCTATTCCGTAGCGCGACGATGCGGGATAACAGTGTAACTCATTGTCGACGCCAACCTCCCAATCGTACTGTATCGAAATCCCCGCACAGTTAGAATCGTCGACTGCCGGCAGGTCACCATAAATCTTCGGGTCAGGATAACAGTGTAACTGACCGCCACCTTGAGGTAGCCCCCAAATATCGACCGATCCTGCGTGGGCGATTCCGCAGAATACTAGAATCAGAAGATTTCCAAAAAATTTACTCATAAATGCCTCGTTCACTAATCCAATGTTTTTAATCCATGGCTCACGCCAAATCTTTCATTTAATCGCGCAATCGTTGCGCGGAAAATTAGTTAATTATGGACATGAGAAATGATATTCTTACTCATGAAAAAATAAAAATCCTCAACGGTTGTTGCAGTAAAAAAACCGTTGGAATTTACACACTCTTCGGTGTATTTACCGTCACTATTTACCTGTTCCATATCGTAACTATCAGCACAATTTGGCGAACTACCAAGATTATCTACTTTAATATTGTAGGCGATACCCAAACCATTACATCCACTTGAAAAATCCAATACAAGTGTAGTAACCGCGCCTTTCCAATTGCAAACTTTATTCAACTGCCCGATGGAATCTTGTAGACCTGATTGAATACCATCATAATTTGCGGTAATAATTTCGATCGTCTTTGATTTTTTCGCTTCAGGCAAAGAGTCGATGTAGCTCTTGATGTATTCCTGTCCAGCCACTGTCGAATTGTTATGAAGATCCTTGAATTCATCCATTAACGTTATCTTCAAGCTGGGAAGATCCAAAATTCCGGCATGAGTGACCGTCGACGAAATGATCGATGCAATACTTAAAAACAGTATTCCAATTTTTTTCATATTTTCTCCATTATTAAATATTGTTTTTGTTAGTAGTTACATGAGCATTTTTGGCGAGATTCCAGTTCCTTGCATTTTTCTACCGCTTGTTGAAACCTGAAATTGGATGCACGCACACCACTCCAAGTTGGAATGAAGTGTGCGACTTCTCTTTTTTCAATAAATACGGCCCAGCCGAGTGCTTCATTGTTATCGAGGAAGGTGTACCCTTGACTGATCAATGCCGGTAGCTCTATGTTTTGGGACGTACTTGTTGAGCGTTCCGTACCAAGATTTTTTATTTCACATAGTGGTGGGGTAGTTTGCGCGTACCCATTCGATACGGTACAAAATGCGATCAAACCGAGAATTATACTTAATTTTGTTTTCATTTTTATTCTTTCTTTTTATCTGTATTGTTAACATTCCATCAACGCTTCGAATGATTGCTTCGAGCTTTGGCTCCCCACATAGACTGGTATTGACTTACATTTGCTGAATCGATCGTCTGGCAGATATAGCCAATCCCAACATCGGTATTCACTTCAACTAGAGGAGCGCTATCAACCGGATCCGATGTCAACGAGGCCATTGAATGCAGCACCATCTTTCGGTCGGGACAATTTCCAGGGCAGGCGGTCTTTCCGTCGTTCACAAAAGGTACGGTAAAATCTGCATGAAAAATGTTCATTTGATGATTTTTCCAATCACTTGTTCTCTCGAGTTGAATGCGAAGCTGTAGTCCTTCGTATTTTCCCTGATTTAATGGAGTGAGAGTGTCATCGACGGTTTGATTGTTCGAAACATCGTAAATCACATTGATATTTCCGTTCACCGGACCAGTGCTAAAACAGAAGATGTGATCGACGGCAGCGTGGGCACTCAATCCGTTACAACCTGCGATTAATGACAGTAGTAAAATTTTGTTTTTCATATTGCTTCCTATTCCGTTCTTGAGCGCATGTTCTGATCTCGTTAATCGCGCCTCAAATATTCTTTGACGCCTTGCAATATAACCAATCCCTTATTGATTTAATACACAAATTTTATAAAATTAGTTAATTAAGTCTATGAAGGTATTCGGTTTTTCAGACTATAAGGCTTTTCTAAAACACCAGGTGGCGCTCAATCGGGCCCAAGGAGGTTACAAAACCACGCTCGCGAACGCGGCCGGATGTAAGCCTTCGTTCTTATCACACGTCCTCCATACTCACGTTCACCTCACTCCCGATCATGCGGTAGGACTCGCTCTTTATTGGGGTTTCAACGACCTCGAGCAGGACTACTTTTTGGAACTCGTGAACCTCGAGCGCGCCGGCTCTAAAACGCTCACTGAACATATTAAAAGGAAACTTGAATCCATCTTGGAAAAACAAGAAAACCTCGCCGCCCGTTTTCAAAAAAAGAAACCGGTGACGGACTCCGAGCAACACATCTATTATTCAAGCTGGCACTACAGCGCGATTCATATCCTTCTCACGATTCCCCAATTTCAAAGCTCACGTGCGATCTCGCAACGATTGAATCTGCCGATCGAGTTCGTAAAAAAAGCCTTGAATGAATTAGACGGAATGGGGCTCGCCGCGTACACCGATGATCGCTGGCAAGCAACGAAGCGAGACATCCATCTCCCTCGTGATTCGCACTTGACCACTACCAATCACTTCAACTGGCGTAATCGCGCCATTGAACACGCGCAAACCACTAAGGAGCAGGGGATTCACTACACGGCCGTGCACTCCCTCAGTAAAAAAGATTTTGAGCGGATCAAACAATTGCTTTTGGAAAGTTTGGATAAAAGTCGCGGAATCGTTGGGCCATCCAAAGAAGAGGAGATTGCGTGCATGACCCTGGATTGGTTTTTGATTTAGCGGGATTGCAGCCAGTTCCAATATGAATCGGAAAGATCGTCAAAATCAGGAGCACTTTTCATGTCGGATTGATTGACGTCCTTTTGTTCGAGCGAAAGTTTTTCCAGAATTGCTTCGATCTGATCCTGGGGGAGAGGAACTTTGAAAAGATAGCGATTGAGTGTTTCGATTTCCGATGTGCTGATTTTCACAGTTAGAAATTGATTGAAATTGAGTTCCCGCAGTGCTTCATGAACCCCCAGAGCACATTGATCACGCTCGGAAAGTTTTTCGTACATCTTTTCCGAAATGAACAACTGATAGTGATTGTAGATGGCCAGAGGCTCTTGGATCTCGATCGGGAAGCGTTGGCTCGACGTTGCCGAGTACGGCATAAATTTGTTCAGTGCCTCATCTTTCGGATCAGTCTCCAGGCGAAGTCGCGTTGGAGATTCGAGTACCGACATCCCGCGAAGAAATGGAGTCAGTCGTTTGAT
>Ga0207083_1087_pt1 | contig 14590 bp, 6 predicted proteins | sample Alteio_BWMinHeat_57_FD_153516 | JGI IMG/M metagenome (GOLD analysis project Ga0207083, IMG submission 153516) | Enriched cells from forest soil in Barre Woods Harvard Forest LTER site, Petersham, Massachusetts, United States -... | ecosystem: Environmental > Terrestrial > Soil > Temperate forest >... | reverse complement strand
TCTAATCAAAAAACCCTTTTATCAGACGAGAAACGTGCGATTGAAGAAAAATTAAAAACTACTCCAGAAGATGGAAAAGCGGCACTCACCCAAAAAATCACTAAAATTAATGAAAAATATGCTGCCTTACCCGCTTGGACAAAAAAAGAAGGCGAAGAAGCTCAGGCATTACGCTTAGAAATAACCAAAAGAAAAGAAGAAAAAGGTCAAATTTTCGCTGCAATTGGGATTCCCTTACAAGCGACAAACAGCTTTCACGTCTTACAAACAATATTAGAAAACCTACAAAAAGAAAAAATTCGCCTCAAAAAACTCGCTGAACATCCTTACAAAATAAATACAGCAAAACAAGATTTTCAAATGCAACAGCAGCAACAGCAACAGCATAATGTTAATCTTTCTGAAAACAAATCTCATTCTATAGCGCCTCCTGATTTAGTGAGCGATGAAAAAGAACAATTAAATACATGGTTAGGAAAAAAAGACAATCGAACAGTCAAGACAATGACACAAACGGCCTTTGATATATTGAACAATCCAGACTATAAACATCTATTAGAATACGGCTTACCCTTAAAAAATTTACCAAAGGGATTTTATATTAACTCTACCCATGATGAAAAAAATCCCTTTTTAGATTACGATGCTAAATCGTTCTTTCAACAAAATGAAAATTTACTCACTCAGCAACTACCAACCGATAATAAATCTATCCCCTTAGTCTCTGAAAAAAAAGATTATACCATCGAAGATGATAAAATACGTCAATTTGGCAATGAAAAGATAGCTAAAAATAAGCAAGATCTTACATTTACTGTATATGTAAAAGAGATAATAGAAACAAAACGCCCTAACAATGAAAAATTTACAGCCTTATTAAACATAGAAAAAAGTCAAGATCCTTTAACGCAACCCAAAGCTCTTACATTTTTTAAACAAAATATTATTGACTCTTTTACACCAGATAATCTTACTGCCGCTTCAAAACTCATTTATACCTATGGAAATGATGGTATAGAGTTCTTGTCTAATAAAATTAATAATATTTCCAATAAACCGAACGGAAAAAAAACCAGTACTATTTTCATTGAAAAATTTCTTAATAAATCTCATGACTGGAATGAATTTACAACTCCCTCTATGGCCGCCGCATTAAATACACTTGCCCTATTGACTCCTCCTCAATTGGAATGGTGGAATACCTTAATTGAACAACATAATGAAAAAATTGGCACTTCTTTCCCTGATTTAGTCAATGCTTTTAAATATTTTATTGATCAATTTCAATTTTTCACAAAAGAAAATGATTTACCGAACATTTGCTCATTGACAGATGTTACAAACATGAAAACAGGTCTTACTCGATACGTAGATATCTTAAGCAAAGATCCAACAAAACGGCCTATTGCCTTAGACATTGACACATATAACATATTACAGAAAGAAATTGCACATAAAAAAATCGCTGCATCCACTCTAACACCCGAAAAAAAATCTCATACTATCCCCAACATTGAAGAAAAAAAAGCAATCCCCAAAATAGCCAACAAGAAAAAGAGAGAAGAGATGGATGAAGAAGAAAAACGTACTACCCTTAAAAATCAATTTCAATCTGATTTAAATGCAGAAGATATTATCAACGGTATTCGACATTTAAATATAAACCCTTCTATTCACTCAATTGAAAAACATGACGTCGAAGAAAAATATATCGAAAAATTTATTGCTGAAGATACTGATAAAATTACTGCTGCCGAAGAAAAAAATATCGAAGATACTGATGAAATCATAGACGACGAAGTAGTCATAAACCAGGATCCACAGGATCTACGCATATTAGAAAAAATGTCACTAGCAGAAGCTTATTTCAAAATAAACTCATGGGGACATGAATCATCTAAAACCATCAAAAATCTTCAGAATTTCATTGCATATCCTATAACAGAAGATATGAAAAATATTTTAATCAAGGAAATCGGCGGGCCAGACGGCAAAGCTCTTCAAACATTATTACAAACACAAATAAAAATAACATTTCCTATTTCTCTTTACGATTTAACTCATTTAATGCAAGAAATTAACAATATTACCGTCACCATCCCAAAAGCCATTAAAGATATGAGCTCTGATGAACTTAAAAAAGATGGATTTAAAAAACTCGCTAAATTAATAAATATGAATATAGGGAAAAATCCCTCTTACGACGCCATTGTCGCCACCATCCCAAAATCCGTTAAAGACATGACCCCTGATGAACTTAAAAAATACGCAGCAGAATGTCGAAAGAAAATTCAAGAACTCACAAAACTAAACAATAAAACAGAAGAAAAATCAGAATCAAGAACCGAGGTAGAAATACAAGCAGCAAAAAAACAATTAATTGACACTAAATTATTTTACTTATCTCTCTTACGGGAAGGCCTATATCGAGCCGACCCCAAATCCCGGTTTGCCAATTCAACTCAAATATTAAGTGTCATTAATGAAACAATACTTAACGAAGGCAATTCATTTGCTCAAATCGGCACTGGTCAAGGAAAAAGTTTAATTACTGCATTAATAGCTGCCATGCTTTCTGCTGAAGGAAATACAGTCGACATTATTACGTCAGACCCTCATTTAGCAAACGAAGGTGTAAAAGAATTTCATGAATTTTATAAATTCTTTGGTATTCCCTGTGCAGATAGACCTATTGAATCAGAAGATTATTTTGCAGACTTACCTGGAACTGGAAAAAATCCATCAACCGAAGCAGAAAAAAATCCATCAAAATGCACTTATAAAAAAGGCGGAATTAATTATTCTGACATCACCAGCATGTCCGTGTTTCGTTCAAGAATGCAATTAAAATCGAAAGATTTATATTTTGCAGGGCCCGTCAGCGCTATTCTTGATGAAGCAGATTATATCGCTGAATTTCCAACAACGATTCGTTACGTTAAATCAAGTAATCAAGATGTTAAATCTAAACACGCATGGGTTTACAAACTGCTCAATGATTTTATTGATAACCCCGATTATAAAAATATTGAACACATTAACAACAAAAGAGAATACTTGATTGATCAAGCCATTGAATATATCAAAAAACACACTGATGAAACTATTATTGCAGACTTAAAGAAAGATAAAATTGATGTCCTAGAAAAAGCACAAATAGATAAATGGCTTGCAGCTGCCTGGAATGCTAAATATATCGCAGAAACCGGCCTAGATAAAACATTCAAAATTGCAACTAAACACATTAACGGAAATGATTTTTTTGTTGTCCATCATATTATTAATAATAAAGAAAGTGAGCATGCGCAATTGATGGATGGCGGCCAACAATTTTTACATGCACGTATGCAAAGTAAATTAGGCGCTTTCAGTGACCATTCATTTTGGTTTGAAGCAGAAAATCCCGCACTCACCTCTGTAAAAAGCATTGATTTTATAGAATACTACCGCAATTCAACGCGTAATCCAGGCGGAAAAATCAAAGGGCATACTGGTTTTATTGGCGATCCAGCTCAACTCGATGTCATTGCCAGAAGACACAATATCCAATCGACATCCTATCCCAATCATCAAAGGAAACAACGCATCGATGACCAAGGTATTTTCCTCGATGAAAAATCGCTTGATGCAGAAATTTTTCTTCAAATTCTACAAATGATAAAAGAAAGAAGACCTGTCTTACTCCTTTGTAAAAATGCTGAAGAAGCGAGGAAAATGGCTGAAAAAGTTAAACAACTCAAAAAATCCCATGCCAACATGTCCAGCGCCAAAATTAATTTACACACGGCGATTGACAAAAAATTAATGGATGAAAAAGCCACCGATTTTACACCACATCAAATGGATGAAAATGAAACGCTTGATTTTGCTAACGAAGATTGCACAATTACCATTTCTGATGCATCACTAGGACGAGGAAAAGATTTTAAACCAAAACATCCTGAAGGATTACACGTCATTTTAAATTACTTAGGCACTCAAGCAGATATTGAACAAGGAATAGGACGGGCAGGAAGACAGGGCAGCAAAGGTAGCTCATTTCATGGAGTAACAATGAAAGAATTACTAGGTTTTACTATACCCCATAAACTACCTTTAAATACCAAGCATAAAAATAAAAAAATAAGTGACGCAAATCGTATCCAAATTGCTGACGCGCTAACTGACGCACGCGAAGAAATCTCGAAGCAATTACAAACGACCAGTTTATTTGATGAAGCCCTTACCAATATTAGTCGCTACTTTGCTGAATGTTATTTAGAACGAAAATATGAAAATGAAGAACTAGATGATCAAACATATAAAAATTTCTTATCCATTAAAGACAAAATATGGAAAGACACAATAGATAAAAATGTAGATACCCATACAAAAGAAGAATTAAAATTTTGCTTTGATAGCGCACTCGAAAAAATATGGGATAACTGGCCTTTCCATCCTAATGTCTGGACTAAATCTCAAAAAGAAAGTGAATTAGAATTAGCTAAAAAACAAATTGTTTTCCCCATTAGAAAAGTTGAAGCATCTAATTTCTTTGCAGATCTTTCTCCTGCCATGGGAGCCGTGAATTTTTCGAGCATAGGACTAGAACTACCTGTCAATACAAATAATACCGCTATTACTGAAAATACTTTCGTTGAAACCCATCAAAAACAGAAGACACTTAGTCAAAAAGAAAATCTCTTTAATACAGCCACTCCTAATTCCACGGCTGATATAACTACTCATTTTCCAAGAGGTGTCATAAAAAATTTATCAGCAGACGTTTCTCCTCAAACAACTGACTCAACTAATCGTTCTCGAGCACAAGACTCAAGGACACCGCGTACTTCCGTATCTCAGTCAAGAATAGATACTGTTATTAATCCTTCAAATGCAGATTCAAATATACAAGCACCCCCTTCTCGTTCATCAATAACGATATCGAAGAAAGAATCCTATTTATTTGAAAACCAATATCAATTACTTAAAAATAATACCCTTGATTTTCGATCAAAAGAACGTCTTCCTAATCATCAAGTTCTATCTTATGCTTATAGAAACATAATATCAGAACAAAATAAATTAGGAATGAATTTATCTTTTACACCACTGACTATCAACATAGATAATGCGTGTCTCTTCGAAGCACATGTTTTAATTTGCAAAACATTAAATATAAAAATTGATAATAAATCACCTTATTTAACATGTGAGCCAACAGACAAGCAAAGAGCTTATTTAGAAAAATTTTTCAACATAACTTCACCTCAATCCGAAGAATTAGTGACTATAAAAAAACAAGCTCAATCTTTGAATAAGCCAGGTGCTTTTAATAAAAAATCCACCTTACCTTTAAGTGAACTAGATTTAGCATTAATAAAAACATATGATTATCTACAAAAAGAAAAAATTTCTGATAAAAATATTGCAAATCTTTCAGCTGATAGTTGCCAATTGATTATAGATGAATTGCAAACAAAACAATCCACTTTGAAAACTCTTTCTGAAAAAACACGTTTAATGAATGAGAAAAATCCTGAACATATTAATGAAGAACACAAACGTCAAGAATATAAAACCCTTGTCGAAGACCTTCTAAAACTTAAAATAACTAATTTAATAAAACAAATGCACGCACAAAAGATACATCAGCAATCTCTTTCATCACAAACAAGCCAAAAAGAAGCTCAACCCACACGACAGCCCCCCATTGAACGAGAACCCACCGTTCTTAAAGAACAGGCACTCACTCAACGGGAGCCTACTGATCTTAAAGAAAAGACATTCATTCAACAAAACACCCATTTAATATATTTAAAGGACTATCAATTCGTTTTAGCAAAATCAAATGTTAATATAGAACGCAAACTACTTGACGACACACAATATATTAAAAACTCCCCAACAGATATGCATATAGGATCAACACCTGATCCTGTTAAACATTTAAAACAAGTTAAAAATATTGTTAAAACAAATGTAAATACAGAGCCATGTGGTACATTTATTGAAGATTATCGTGATAACTCTTATCAAATTGTCAATCAGTCCATTCAAGATAAAGGTTATCAAACGATCAAAAATAAATTATTTGGAAATACAAAAATTCCCACCGAAAGTACTTTAATGTGTGCATACAGCCAATTACTTGCAATAAAAAAAGCATTTGAAGGGAAAGGATCGCCACTTATTGAAATAACCACAAAGGATCCATGCTTATTTCAAGCTTACATATTAATTTTTAAATGCAAGCCTAATGAATTATTTTCTCCTAACGAGCTTACATTTATTAATAAAACCAAATTTACTTTTTCTCCCTCTAAAGAACAAATACATTATACAAAACATTTTTTTACTTTTGCAGAAAATCAAAAAATAGCACAACACTCTCCAACTTTTTTTTCATCTATGTTTCAGCCTAATCCTTCAGGACTGATAGAACAGAAATTAAAAACTTTCATTACGGCCATAAATAAAACGGAAACAAACTTGACCCAATTACAAGAAAATTTAAAAACGGAAAAATTTACTGAGGCGCAAATTCAAACGATGACAGAGACCCTAGCTACTGATAAAAAAACATTAACTAATCTAGTTACACAATTAAAGGCATATAATAATTGTCCCGATGTAAAACTAGCCAATAAAATTCAAAAAAATACAGAAACCGCGAGTCAATTACTAAAACAAATCAATAAAACTATACAAACTTTAGAGGATATCCCAACAAGATCATTAAGAGTACACCTATAGCATTTCTCATGAACTAAATATTAAGAGTACACCTATAGTCATTTCTCATGAACTAAATATGCAGCTTGTTATTAATATATACCCGTAGCGATTTCATATTTCCGTTATAAGGAATGCTTGATCTCCATTCAATCTAATTATAGTATAATCCTAAATTCTAACTGCCGAATTTACCGTGAAACACCCTGCTGAAATGGATGAGTGTTTCATGATTGACCGGTGATTAATGTATAAATCATGTTGGTTTAGGATAATTGCTATAAATCCAAAGGATGGGAACCTATGATTAAAAAAACACTTCTAATGGCGACACTATTAAGTCTTTCACCACTCAGTCATGCCGGTACTTTTTACTTAGGCCCTAGTTTACAATACGAGTCCATTGCAGCCGATACAAGCTATCAAGCCATTAGCCCCAGAATTACCTTTGGATATGGCGGGCCATTAAATGATGCATATGGTCTTGCAGCTGAAATATTTGCTGCAGCGGGAACCATTGAAAATCATCCCAGTGATAGTGGATTAAAAAACACTCCTAATGTAGGTATTTCTATTCTGCCCAGCTTTCTATTTGGTACACAATCCTTTGGATTTGCTCGTTTAGGACTTATTACTGCGAGTTTTTCTGCACAAGATACGAATGTGTGGGGCGCACAGGCTGGACTAGGTGTTGAAACACCCATTATACGATCTGTAAACATTCGTGCTGAATATATTTACACCGCTTATGAAAATGTTTCTATGCAAGGAGCGCCAAAATCCAGCGCCTTTGTGATGGGATTTTTGTACCACTTTAACTAGCACATGTACCATGATTTTGTGTACAATTTCAACTAGGGCAGTGTACAAAAATAACCTTTACACATAATCAATTTCTTATATGATCTCCTGATGAATAAAGAATTAATTATGTAAAAGTTATTTTTGCACACTGCCTAAGAATTATTAATTTTACCCCATTTCTCCAAATGAATTTGCACATCGTGAAATGCATCTAAACTGGGACGATGACCTACACTCACTAACGAACATCCTGGTAATCGTGAGCGAAGTAATTCATATAGCATTTTTTCTCGACGCAAATCCAGCGAAGACGTTGTTTCATCCAAAAAAACCCAATCGGGTTTTTGCAATAAAATCCGCACAAAAGCAATTCGCTGTAATTCACCGGGTGATAAACGACTTGACCAATACGCTGTTTCTTCTAATGCATTCACTAGCTCAGGAAGATCACACGCTATTAATAACTCTTGTAAATCCTTATTATTTATCCCCATTGTACGATCAGGAAATAATAAAGCATCGCGCAATGTACCTAATGGCATGTAAGGTCTTTGCGGCAAGAACAATATTTTTTGATGATCAGGCCTCCCTATTTCACCTAGACCAAAAGGCCAAATATCTGCAATAGCTCGTACAAAAGTACTTTTCCCCACCCCTGAATCCCCTTTAATGAGATAATTTTTTCCGTGCAGTAATTCTAAATTAATATTTTCTAATAATATTTCATCACGTGGAGTCTGAATAGAAACATTTTTTATGGTTATTTGATTTTTATCTTCATTAAAAAATACAAAATGATTATGCATTTTTATTGATTGCTCAATCTCATACATATGATTTAAAAAAGTCAACAATCGACGCATCATGGCGCGCCATTCTGCTAACATAACATAGGAATTCACAAAAAATGATAATGCATCTTGTATCCGGCCAAACGCATTAAGCGCTTGTATCAACCCTCCTAATTTAATAACTTTAGTAAAATACCGTGGAAAAACAACAGCCAATGGTAATACGACCGCTACTTGATTATAACTCTGAGTAAACCATAACAATAATTTTTGTCGTAAAATAATGGCATACCAATTTCCTAATACACCTGAAAAAATCCCTTTTAAAATCGAATTTTGATTCGACTCCGCTTGATATAAAGCAATATTTTCAGCATGCGATCGCACATCAATCGCTGCAAAACGAAAATTAGCTTCACGCCGTTGCTGTTCAAAATTTAAAGAAACTAAAGGATAGCCTATTTTAAATGCCGCCCAAGTCCCTACCATTGAATAGACAATTCCCACCCAAACAAGATAGCCAGGAACATGCCAAACACCCCAACTGCCTAATGATAATGTAATTATTCCAGATAAAGCCCAGAGTACAAAAATAAATGCAACAATAGTAACGCAAGCACTGATAATGCCTATGAATAAATTCAATGATCCCTGAACCATCGTACCAATATCTTCTTGAATACGTTGATCAGGGTTATCTGTCGTTTCAGAAAAATTTTCTAAATAATAATAACTGCGTTTTTCCAACCAACGATCTAAGAATTGCTCTGTCATCCAGCGCCGCCAACGCAACGCAAGAAATTGCTGTACGTAATAACGATAAACCCCTACGACAATATAAACCGCCGCAAGAAAAAGAAATATCCAAATTAAATCATATGCCGCTTGGCGTTTATAATCTTGTAAGGCATCATAAAAATAGTTATACCAAGTGGTAAAAACGACATCCATGCCGACTAAAAAAATAGTCATGACCAACACAACTAATAAAAGCCAAAAAGCATAAAATCTTTCTTTTGACTGCCAATAAAGTTTTAATAATTGCCAAGCTGTATAAGGACGCGCTTTTAAGTATTCAGCCATCAATATTCTCTTCCCTGATTAAAAAAACGTAGTTGTTCACAGCTATCGCTTTATACCCGTAGCGTCTGAGTTTTAGGTGTTGCAGCGTTCAATGAGCAAGAGATTTAAACTTTTTTACTTCGAAAAAGACGCCGGAATAGCCAGCTATTTCAAGTCTTTTTCGAAGTAAAAAAGTTTAAAGGTCGCCACTCAGTGGATGCTGCAACACTTAAAACCCAGACGCTACGGGTATATTACGCAAAAAGGTCAGCCTTAAGCCGAGGCCATTAGAACCATGAACCTTTACAAAAAACATAATAGCATGGGAGATACTTTCAATAACACTCCTTCGCGAGTTATACTGCGTGAGGTATACCCGTAGTGTCTGGGTTTTTGGTGTTGCAGCGTTCAATGAGCAAGCGATTTAAACTTTTTTACTTCGAAAAAGACGCCGGAATAGCCAGCTATTTCAAGTCTTTTTCGAAGTAAAAAAGTTTAAAGGTCGCCGCTCAGTGGACGCTGCAACACCTAAAACCCAGACGCTACGGGTATATAATCCTAAATTCGGCAACTATTCTTTTAAGGAACTGCCATGCTGAAAACATTTAAGTTTCGATCAATAGGATATTGTATTCTACTGATTCTAACAGCATGTTCTTACAACCCCTTCTCGGCTAAAAGTAATCAAGAAGTGGCTGATCACGCGACAGGAACAGCCATTGGTGCCGTTGCTGGCACCTCAACAGGTTTGTTATTACAGCTCCCTACTTCGGTAACAGTAGCATTAGGTGTAACGGGAGGTGCGCTTGGTTATTACGCCACAACAGAGCGCTTTGCCGCTGGCGGTATTATACAAAGCGGAGGACAAGTCTACTCGATAGGGGATTATACAACGATTGAGATACCTACTGACTCTTTGTTTGAATCCAATTCCACTGATTTTTTGCCTGGATATGAGCCGACTCTTTTGAGTGCAGTCAGTGTATTAAACCGCTCTCCTGGGAATCATATCCTTGTTTCAGGCAATACCAGTGGTTTTGGTTCAGCAAAATATGAACGCCGATTATCAGAAGCCCGCGCTCGTAAAATTGCTAATTTTCTATGGGCCAATGGCGTGAGCAACATGCAAGATACGCCTAGCGATTTTAGGATGCGCAACTTGAAATATGTGGGATATGGTAATTATTTCCCTATTTCAAATGATATTAAAGCAGATTCTATTCGCCAAAATAGCCGTATTCAAATCACTTCGTATCCTCCAAAGGATCAAATATGCATCGATAAAAAAATGCGAGCTTTTAATAATATTGGAGGCTTAGATGAACCCATGCCGGGTGATTCCACGCAAGTTGCAAATATGAATGCTGTTTTTCCACCTGGAGATCATTTGCCTGAGCAACCGCCTGCAAATAATAGCTTAGAGGAAGCATTCAAAGATAATAATCCACCTGCAATGATTGGGGCAATGCCGGTTTATAAAAATTAAGGCTTTATATTGAGTTTATTATGGAGCGGATACCTCATTCATTTTGCAGAAAATCTTCTAAATGAATTCCGGTAATTTTTTGAGTGACAAAATTATTTTTATTAATGACTATAAGTTTTTGATCGGAAAAATTATTTAAGAACCATATAAAATCAGTCGGTTGAGCATTGCCTGCTTTAACTTCAAGATACATATTTTTTTCCGGCAATACAAAATCAATTTCATGATCCTTTGATTGCCAAAAATGAATATGTTCTGGCGTTTCGTTCTCAGATATACACATGCGACGCCATACTTCTTGAGCAACTGTCCATTCAAATAATGCTCCTAAATCTTTTTGCAAATTCTTTAAATCTTCGATTGACCGGGGTTTTTTAGGATGCCAACAAATAGCCATCAATAAATTAACAAAATGGTATTTACAGGGTTTGCGAAATAAAGTGATTTTTCGTTGTGGATCATAAGGAAAAGCAGGAATAACTGTTAGCAAATCTGCCAATAAATCAATATAACCTTGTGCCATGGTATTATTTGATAGGCCACTTTCTCGAGCTAATTTTGCCTGCCCAATCGGAGTACCAGCCATGCGATAAAGATTCTGTAATACGGCTAATAAATGTGAACGGGAACGTCCACTCGCAGAAAACTCTCCAAGAATCCAATCACTCACTATCGACATCACATATTCTGGTAATCGCCCTGTTTCTGCAATCGCATTGATTCCAACAGGTGAACCTCCCGATAAAATATAAGCCCATAAAGTATTTTCTTGAAAAAAATCGCCGCATTTTTTTAAAAATTCTGAATAAGATATCGGCGTAAAAATATAATTGGTACGATCTAGCTTACCTTTTCTGCCTGGTAACCGCTCAATACCTCGTCGCAAATCGGCTGCTTTTGAACCTGTTGTCACTAATAAAATGCTTTTTAAATCGCCGGCATCCGCTAAGCGTTTAATGGTTTTTTGCCAATCATCAATGGCTGTTATTTCATCGATAAATAATCGTTTTACCATAGCGTTGGGATTAAATAATTGGATTAGGGTTCTAATTTCATTCATTAACTCCGTTCGATCCGTCATTTCATCGCCATTAAGATATAAAGCACTGCCTGGACCAAACTCGGTAATAGTGTCAGCTATTTGTTGCTCAAGCCAGGTACTTTTGCCGTATTGCCTGGGTCCTCTAATCATTAAAATGCCAGGTTCTTCAGGTAACCTAGACAGTCCAAAATATTGCTCAAATATAAATCGCGCAGACTTTAAATCATCGAGGTGCGGCAATACTCCAGGCACTGCAATATTGCCTTCTATAAGTAAATGATTTATTTCATAATTATCCAACTTTATATCCTCTAACAGTCTAACAATTAGTATATATAACTGTCATACTGTTAGCAATAAAAATAAAGTTAATGCCTAATCATGCTGGTTTCGTGCATAGTCCTAGGTTGATTAATGCTTAAAAAAATTTTTCTAATTCTGCCCAAACCTGAATAGGCGTTATTGTTGCAAAACAAGGCGGAAAATCTGACTGTTGTTTATAAATACATTCACGACGTAAGCAAGGTGCACAAGCAAAAGAAGCCGCTAAATGCACCTGAGAAACACCTAGCGCACCTGAAAGCGTTGGATCGGTAGATCCATACAAAGATACTGAAGGAATACCCAACGCCGCTGACAAATGCAGTAAACCGGTATCAACCGCTACAACGGCTTTTGCTCCCGCTAAAATATTTGCTATACCCAATAAATTTTGCCGAGGCAGCACACTGACTTGAGGCGACACAGCGGCTATTCGCTGAGCACGTTCTTCTTCTGTTTTATTACCCCAAGGTAATTTAATCTTTATACCTTTCGCAACGACTATTTTTGTTAACTCAATCCACGCGGATTCTGGCCAATGCTTGGTTGACCATGTCGTTCCGTGAAGAAAAATCACATAATTAGTATCATGGATATTTTTGCCCCCAGAAGAACGGTTAAATTCATCAAGCCCATATTCTGGCATCGTGATGAATGGCTCATAATCTAATGACTTAGCAAATAAATGTCTTAATCGTGTAATCGCATGCTGATTCTTCTTTTCTACAAAAAAAGTTTTTTTATAAAAAATAGCTGCTAATGATTCCCTGGCTGAATAAGCATCAAAACCAACACGTTTTCCTTTTGCATGTAAAGTAATAAATGCACTTTTTAATAATCCTTGTGCATCAATAATTAAATCATACGTAGTTGCACGCAACGTATTGCGAAAATGATTCCATTCTTGCCATGTTTTTCGCGTCAAAAAATGTTTACGCCAACGCCGCAATGCAATTGGAATAACTTTATTTACCAAAGGATGCCATGAAGGAATTTCTGCGAAGGCTTCTTCTACTACCCAATCAAATGTGATTCCTGGAATCATTCGTCCAGCATCTGTCAGTGCTGGAAACGTATGAATAAGATCTCCCATTGATGATGTTTTAACAATTAAGACTTTCATGTGAGAATTACTTCATTAATAGCGCTTAATACTCTTTCGGGCCTCAGTTCAAACATACAGCGATGATGTTTTAAAGGGCAAATGCGTTCAAAGCACGGCTGACATTCAACCGATGCAAACAGTACTTTTGCTTGTACTGACAACGGAGGTGTAAAAGCGGGACTGGTTGGGCCATAGACAGCGATTAAGGGTTTTTTCAATGCAGCTGCAATATGCATTAACCCAGAATCATTACTAACAACAACAGTTGCTAATGATAATAAATCAATTGCTTCTTCTAATGAGGTACGGCCCGCTAAATTCACACAACGATGATTCGTTAACTGCATAATATGTTCTGCTACGGCGCAATCTTTCTCTGAACCAAAAATCCATACTTGCCAACCTGCTTCTAGTTTTATATTGGCAACGGCTGCATAATAATCATCAGGCCAGCGTTTTGCAGGGCCGAATTCAGCACCTGGGCATATCGCTAAAATGGGTAATGTTGGTGTCAAATTTTTTAATGGTTGTGGCTCTACTACATTTTCTAATGATTGTCCCTCCAAATTTATAATATGAGATAATTGATGTTTAGCCAAAGCCGCAACTTGGGACTTCATTGAAATATGCAATTCAGGAATGGGATACTCCTTCGGCAAGATATCATGCGCTGACAGTCCTAATGCCATAAAACGTTCGACCATTAAGGGATAGCGTATTTTATCTAAAATTCGTCTATCATTTAGCACAAAATAACGCATTTCTCCTCGCCATCCTGTACGCACTGGAATATTTGCCCACCAAAGAATTAACGCAGATTTAAATGAATTGGGTAATACAATACCTTGATCATATTGCTTAACGCGCAATGTTTTCCCCAAGCAGTACCGTTCGCGCAAATCTAACTGCCCATGCCCCAATGGCATTATGATCGAGGAAGATACTTCTGGCATACGTGCTAACAATGGCAAACTCCAAACAGGAGCCAACACATCAATGATAACATCAGGTTGTTGCTGTTTAAGCAATTTAAACAAGCATTGAGCCATAACCATATCGCCCACCCAGGCAGGCCCAACAATTAGAATCTTTTTACTCATCTTTTAAAATAAACTCAGCATCGCAATAGGGACAAACTACACGTCCTGTTTCCTCAATAGGCAAATAAACACGTGGGTGCGCATCCCACACACGCATATTCTTTGGAGGGCAAGAAAGTGGTAAATCTGCAAATTTTATCTCGTACGTACGTCGTGTGCAGGCTT
>Ga0207083_1072_pt2 | contig 14743 bp, 16 predicted proteins | sample Alteio_BWMinHeat_57_FD_153516 | JGI IMG/M metagenome (GOLD analysis project Ga0207083, IMG submission 153516) | Enriched cells from forest soil in Barre Woods Harvard Forest LTER site, Petersham, Massachusetts, United States -... | ecosystem: Environmental > Terrestrial > Soil > Temperate forest >... | reverse complement strand
TTTCCCTGAATCCATTCCCGACTACTCGACAGATCTTCTTTGACTTTCATCGCACCCAGGATTTGAGAGAGAAGATTGCGTGCCTCAACACCCACATCTGTTTTCACGGTTTTCAATTCAAAGCCTTGGGCAATCCCACCTTCGGTGAAAAGAACAAAATCATCGATTTGATATTGCGGATGATCCCACACCAAGTGAACTCCTCTTGGCCCGGTGGGTTCAGGATGATCAAACCAGGTTGCTTGAGCGAGAGTTCCGTCGTCTTTTTTGTGAGAGAGATAGTCCAGGAGTTTGGAACGGGGACCATTACAGATAAAGTGCGACTCAAAACATTTTTTCCAGTCTGTTTGGCTGGTTCCTGGCTCGATTGTTTTTGGCCCGAGCAGACTTAGTTCAATTTCGACCGGTTGCCAGAGTTGGGTGATGGATTGAAGAAATTTTTTGGGCGGGCCTTTAACGTAGGTCAATTTTGTGACGATCGGTTCATTTCGGAATTGGGTGGGCCATGGACCAAGTGTGTAGCCGAAAGGAAGGACCTGCCAGATGGAGTCTTCCGTATCAATTTTTTCGGGGAAACGGGGCTCTAACCATTCTTTTTCCAGGGCACCGGAGAGAGGACTTTGCGAAAGGCGATAAAGCCAAAGAGTGGCGATTGAAACGATGATGACCGATACGCTTGCAGCGATGGTAAGTTTTTTTGATTTCATCTTCAATTAGGTTACACTAGACCTAGTAATGATCAAGGGATTCGGTGTGTTCTCCTTTTTGGTTTTTCTCATCCTCTGTTCTCAAATCGGCGAGTTCGGCCCTGGTTTCGCCGTTTGGTTTTTGTCCTGTTTACTCATTGCTGCCGGCATCATTGCAGATGCACTTTTTCTTTTCCCACAATCCTTCGAAATTCACGGGTTGAAGAAGATCTTCGCGTTCTCAAAAGTGAATCCCGGTGCGCTCGTGAATACCATTTCTGAAATCGCGAGTGTGGTACGTAAAGACGGCTTATTGGCCACGGAATCACTTCGCAAAGATCTGAAAGACCCATGGTTGATCTACGCACTCAAAAAGATGATTGATGGTTACGAAAAAGCAGTGATCGTGCAAGTCATTCGTAATGAACATCTTCATTTTCACGAGCAGTTTATCAGTCTTGAGAAGTACAAAGATCGTGTGGCGAGTTCGATCCCGCTTTTTGGATTGGCCGGTACTCTTGCTCATTTAATGCATTTTCTTTCGAAAGACGAACCGGGACTCATCGCCGCAAGCTTTGTTCCTTTTTTACTGTCGGTTCTGATTCAGATTCTTTTCAACGCCTGGGCACAAAATAAGGTCGATTTTCTCACGGATCAGCACCGGGTTTATTACGCAGTTTTGGAAAATGGAATTTCCGGGATTCAAGATGGCATCAACGCGGAAGTGCTGCGGGATCAATTGATGGCACGAATCGATCATGCGTAATCAGGGAACGGTTTATCTCGGCTTGTTTATAATGATGGCTGGTCTTTACGCAGCCCAAGTGAAGAAGGCGGCTCATGCTGAAGTAAAAGTTACGCCCGCTCCTCTCGTCGAGTCTACTCCTCCGCCCATTCCTCAAAATCGGATTCAACTCCTGTATGAAAAAATGGCAGCGCTCAAGATGTTTTCGAATACTGTTGAAGGAGTACGGCTGATCCCCGTTCATCCGCCGATCAAGGATAGCTTTAGCGTGATTCTCTATGGAGATGAAATCTTTTCCGACGAAGACTTCGCCGCGCACGACACCTGGAATACGGTTTTGGATAAGATCGCTTACTATTTTAAAAGTGAACCCGGACTCAGAATCGAGATTTCCGGTTATGCCGATGCCGACAATGAAAAGGAACGAAAGGCGACCGATTATGGAGCGAGCACTTATGCATTTTCATTCGCCCGTGCCGAATGGCTTGCTCATTACTTTGAACGCAAACACGGCATTCCGATCGCAGAATCATTTGTATTGAGAGGAATGGGTGCGGTTCCCAAGGGCAAAAAAATTACGCTACGGTTTTATTTCAGGTCGTCTTTGAGTGATGAGAATTCCGGCGCGGATTGAATGTCTTTGGCTAAGTCATCGAGGAGCTGATTAGCGTACATGAATCCGGAGCTAGGCGGCCTTTTTCGTTTTTCTGAACCAGTCGCGGGACCTTTTGGAGGATCCAGGTCGTGCAGCACTCCGATTTCGGAAAGATAATCAGCAGACGCATCCCAGATCGTGTACTGAGTCGGGCGGCCATGACGAATCAAGAGGCGGGATAGAAAGGTAATGGCGTAAGCTCCGCGAACAAAAAATTCGGGCACAGCGAGGTTATATTTTTCAAAGGTCCGGATCGGTCGTCCATTGATCGATGCTGCGAGTAAGCGTTCGTTTGAAAGCATCACTTCTTTCCAGGTTCCCGCTACCGCCTGTTTTTCTGCAGCGAAATCCGCATCACTTAAGAAATAGGTGGTGTAATCAATCCCGCTGGTGGAGAGATCATAGCCATATTTAACCGTGAGTTTCAACGCGAGCTTCAACACCCAACCGGGGATGCGCGCATGATAAACGTAGAGTCCTTCATTTTGTTCCACGTTGAGTTTTCGCGGATACATTTCCATGAGTTTTCGGTAAGTGATGTCGCCTTTTTCCTGGGGGCCATTTCCATGAAAGGCACCAAGATCAACAGCGAGATCGGCTCCGGTCATTTCCCTCATCGCATCGACTACAAATTGCGAGTACGCGGTCTTGCCACCGTCTCCGGAAACCAGATTGACCGTTGATTTTCCAACCACCTGATTCAGTTTTTCCGGGGTGTATTGATCATTCACCGCTTTTTCGGCCGCGACCACCACTTGCGCGATCTTCGGATCTTGAGCGGTGGTGTTAGGGACGGGCACGAGTTCGTAGCTTAAGATTTTTGCTTTTTTCCCAGGCTCCACATCAAGAGTGATTCGGCCGATGTACTTGCCATTCACTCCGGTTTGAACGATGGGGATCTGCTCGCCTTTTTGATTGGCAACGTAAACCGGTTTATCGATGAAGGTGTGAGAGTGTCCGCCCACGATGAGGTCAAAGTTTTTGGAAGACGCCGCTAGTTTTTTATCTTCGTCGATACCGATGTGGGTGAGTGCCAAAACGACGTCGTTGTCTTGGCGGATGTTTTCAGCAGCTTGGTTCCCGATTCCATTGTCGGTCGTTCCATTTAAGTCTTTGGTGTCCCGGTAATCATGAATGATCATGTCGTTTTTGTAGGAGTCGACTTTCGTAATCCATTTGTAGGCCATTTCATCGGTGGAGAGTCCTACAATTCCGATTTTGATTCCATCCCGCACGATTTGAGTGGTGGCAGTGATTTGTTTTCTCAGATTTTTGAGCCAGGGACTAATTTCCGTATTTGCAGATAAGATCGGAAATGGAAAAGGATTTTCACCGAAGGTGATATCCATATTTTGAGGACCCATGAGCCAGTCGTGATTTCCCAAGGCAACGGCATCGTAGCCGATATTCTGAAACGCTTTCATCACGTTTTTTCCGTGATCGGAAAAATAAAACATCGTGCCTTCGAGGAAGTCGCCGGCGTCCAAGCGAACGGTTTCAATCCCTTTTTTTTGTGCATCAAGGGTGAGGCGATCCATGATGGTTTTGATTTGCGCCCAGCCGCCCATCTCGTCTTCGCCATCGGCAGGCGCACCCGCGGTTCGGATCGCCGCATGCAGGTCGTTCGTGTGCAGAATCTGAATGACCTTGGCTTCGGCGGTGTTGAGCCGAGCCGTGCCCGAAATGAGTATGAGTAATGCAATGATCGCTCGTGAAAAAGTAGTCATAATCCTCAGTTAGGGCCGGTTGGTGGCCAAAGGCCATTAATTCAATGGGATCCATTTAACATTGACGCTATGCGTTGTAAAGGTCGCTTTTTTAAATAATTAGGGTAGTAAAATTGCTAGTAAAACTACATTTTTTTGACGCTTTGGCCGATACGGAAGACATGGCTGGGACTAAGAATAAGCAGGACTTACTACACGAGATCTCTGGAGGGAGATTAGTAGGGGGTGCTTTATCCCAACTAGCTAATTATTCAGAGCTTTTTTCCCGCATGTCGGAAGGGGTTTTTCTCTTGGACCGGAACTCCCATCGGATCATGGAATGCAATCCAGCGGCCTGTGAATTACTGGGTCTTTCGGAAGATCAGGTATTGGGTAAGGAGCTATCGGAAGTGATGAAGTTGACCCCGGAAGAGGAGCCTGCTCTAACCGGTGCCCTGGACCAATTTAAGACCCAATCCCAGTATCGTTTTCAGCACGAACTAGAGTGGCAAAATGAAAAGGGAAGTCAGTTCTTTTTTGAAGTCACCGCGACCTCGCTCAAGATCCTCGATTATATCGAAGTCATCCAGTTCATTGCAAAAGACGTAACAGAAGTGAAGCGCGCGCATCGCGAGCTTCGTGAGATGAATGAAGTCTTGCGTAAACTTTCAACCACGGATGCCATGACTGGTCTTCGTAATCATCGTTATTTCAAGGAAGTGCTCGCTGCAGTTCATGCAGAGTCACAAAAATTTAATCAGCATTATGGCATCGTGTTTATCGACGTCGATCACTTTAAAAAATTCAATGACCACAATGGCCATCCCGCAGGTGACGAAGTGCTCAGAAAAGTGGGTGCGATCTTAAGAGAGACTTCACGCAGTCAGGATTTGCCGTGTCGTTACGGTGGTGAAGAGTTTGTGGTACTTTGTCGCGGCTCGACACTCGAGGAGACTTACACTCATGCAGAGTTGATTCGTTCAACGATCGCTGCTACAGTATTTCCTTTCGGTGAGTTTCAGCCGCTTGGAAAAGTGACAGCCAGCATCGGGGTTTCGGCATATCCCGAAAGTAGTAGTGTTAGCTTTGAAGAAGTATTGGAGAAGTCAGACCAGGCGCTTTATCATTCAAAAGAAGGCGGAAGGAATCAAGTAACAGCTTATGGCAATACGCAAAGTGGCTCGAATGGGGCATCCAGTATTAAGAAAAAAAGCGCGTGAACTTTCAAAAACAGAAATCCTGTCAGATGAAACTCGTGCACTCGTGCGCGATCTCGTAGAGACCATGAATGAATACGGCGGGATCGGTATTGCCGCGCCACAAATTCATGAGTCCGTTTCCGTTGCCATCATTGATTATCAAGAAGACGGGGAAGACGATCAGCCACTGACTGTAGTGATCAATCCAAAAATTACGGTCCTCGATGCAACAGAACAAGGAAATTGGGAAGGCTGCTTATCTGTTCCCGAAATCCGTGGACTCGTTTACCGTCCAACCAAAGTTCAGATCGATTATTTAGATCTCAAGGCCCAGCCTCAAACCATCATTGCAGATGAATTTCTGGCCACCGTGTTTCAGCATGAGCTCGATCACTTATTCGGCGTTCTCTTCGTGGATCGCATTCGCTATGAGGCAGGTAAGTCTCCCATTGCCTTTATGGAAGAGTATTCTCGATATCATGCGCCCGATGAGGATGATGAAGAGGGTGAGCTGGATTAGGTATCAGGTTACTTTTTAATATGCACCGCGCGGACAAGGTATGAGTAAACTAATTGATCTTGAGACTTACCCCGGCTTAAAATTCGACATTCGTTACGCTCGCGCCGATAATTTTTTGGGTGAACGAGTGTACACGCTCGCGAAAGCATTTCTTTTAAAACACGTGGCTGAGGATCTGTACAAAGTGCATTTGGAATTGGCGCTCGAAGGCTTCGGACTTCTGATTTTCGATGGCTATCGCCCGTGGTCGGTGACGAAACTATTTTGGGATAAATCAAACGATCATGATCGGCAATTTTTGGCGGATCCGGCGAGTGGTTCTGCTCACAATCGAGGTTGTGCGGTGGATTTGTCGATGTATCGCTTAGCAACCGGCGAAGCGGTGACGATGCCGAGTGATTTCGATGAGATGAATGAGAAATCCTATCCCGATTATGATGGTGGGACTACAGAGCAGCGCGCGTGCCGTGATTTACTTCAAGCAACGATGAAGGCGAATGGGTTCCTAGGAATCAAAAATGAATGGTGGCATTTCAATCATCATACGCAGAAGAATTGGCCGTTGATGTATCTCACGTTTGAGGAAGTGATGAGTTTGAAAGAATAGTTTTTACTTACACTCAAACGTAGCAGCTCCATCGTAATTTCCGATCAGAACCAGAGGCCAATTTTTCGGGTGAGCTTTTTTTGCTGGGCGATTCGAATACGCGTCTAAACATTCCGCCGGCTCGTGCGGCGGGTAGGAATAGTGGGTATATCCCGGGTAGTTTCGATCCAACGGATAGTCGTCTCGTGATTTAGGCACCTTACATTGAATCTTCTTTTTACTTCGCACACGGGTGAAATGATATTGAAGGAAGTACTCACTCACCTGATCGACAAAAAATATCGGGGGGGATCTTGTCCACTTTTTTATCCAGGTCTTCTGATTTGATGAGATGGCATTTGGTGTCGGCAAAGCTCAAAGATGTGCAGAAAAGTGCTAGAAATAATCCGAGAGCTTTCATGTATTAATCCCGCAGAAATTCGGCGAGTTCTGCAAAGCCGATTCCAGCTTCACCGGTAGTGATGTATTTTGGTGGGGTCTTCATCATCGGGAGATATTTTTTCACGTTCGCCACACCGACACTTTCTTCGAAGGCTCCAAACATCGGTTCGTCGTTCGGAGAGTCTCCAGCAAAAATGAGTTGATTGAGAGCGGGAAGCTTTAATTTCTTTGCACCATCGGACGCGAGAAATTTCTGAATGCCTTCGATCTTTGTGTATTTTCCAAACCAGGTGTTCACATGAATCGATGAAATTTTCGCAATCGCGCCGGCATCTTCACACACTTTCACCAAGCGAGTGACTTCGGAATCCTTCCAAGGGGCGACGTCTTCACAAAAATCAATCGCGAGATCGAATTCGCGGTAAGCCTGATCGGAAGCATAGCTGAGTCCCGGGAATTCTTTTTCCAGTGTAACTCTGAGAGCAGCGAGTTTACTTTTGGCGGAAGTGTTGTCTGCATCGCTCAGGGTATCGAAGCGGCGGAGTTTTTCCCTTCCACCATCTTTATCCATAAAAAGTGTGAAGGCACCATTCTCGCCGACGACTGCATCCACGGGCCAGAAACGCGCGATGTGATCGCACCAACCAGCCGGGCGACCCGTGACCGGAATCAGTTTCACTCCCGCATTTTTCAAATCCCACAGTGCCTGAAAAGCTTCCGCAGTGATTTTTCCATGAGTGGAGAAGGTGTCGTCGATGTCAAAGCAAAGCCCCTTGATTTTTCCCAAGAGGCCTTGTCGATCGGATGTGTCTAAGTCCTTTAATAGAATTGGCATTTAGTCTCTGTAGGTGATTCCGCCGGAGATGTAAGTGTCAGCACCTTTCATGTTCATGCCCACTTCGCCGTTGATGCCGAAATTTTTTGAAGTCTGAAAGTAAGATCCAAAAACCAATTGAGAAATCGTGTGGTAGGCACCGGCCGAAAGAGCCATCCCGAATGGGAGAGCGATGTACGGATCCCATGAAGAGATGGCGCCGCTTGAAAATTGCTTGTGAAGGTAAGGGTAGAGAGTCATCTCTGTTTGGCCAACTGCCGCTTGCATTTTGTAGTAGTAAGCTTGCATCGCGAGACCAGCACCGATTTGTCCTTCGAGATCCGGAATGAAATCGAAAGTGTAGGTTGCTCCCGTGCGGAATCCGCGAGTTCCGCTACCAGTCCCCAGGCCGACTTGAAGATTAGAGAGTGAAGCGATCCCGTAAGTGAATTTTACCGTATTGGAAAAACTGCCGCCGGAGGTGAAGGTAGCCTCGGGTTCGAGACCCACTGACCAGCTTTTTTGTTCGACGAATTCAGGAATATTGAAGACTCCTGCCTGAGCCTGGCGTGTGAGAGAAGTGTTAAAAAGACTGCAACCCATCAAAATAAGAGCAATATTTAATTTTTTCATGCGTGTCCCCTTACCCTTATGACACCATTCGCCGCAGCGATCGTCAAGCATAAAATCGTGAACAGTATTCGAAGCTTACCTTGACAAAAGGGTAGGACTACGATTATTTTTGAGCTTCGTTCAGTTAAATTTGTGGTGGCCGTAGTTCAGTTGGTAGAGCACAGGATTGTGATTCCTGGTGTCGCGGGTTCGAGCCCCGTCGGTCACCCCATTTTTTGAATGTCGAAAAAAGCAAAGATCAAAAACTTTCAGTTAGTCTAAGTACTTAATAACAAACAAAAGCGCCTGATGCCTTCACCTGAATCTTTCATGAAACGTCATGAAATTTCGTGAGTTTGCTTCTTTTTTGCTTCTCGTATGCTTCTTTTTAAATCGTAAAAACGTAAACATTTTCATTACATCGAGCACATGCAGAGTTTCACTCTGTGGTTGCTCATTTTTGCATTTTTAAAAACATCGAGAAATCTCGGCGTTTCATCAAACACGCCGGATTGAACCGGCATTTCAAAATAAATCAGGAGGAAATCATATGGAGACTATACTCGTTCGTCTTATGTTGTTGGCCGCTTTGGCTCAGTTCGGAATCACGTTCGCTACGTTTCGTGATTGCAGGTCACGGGCGTGCATCGCACGTATTGAAAAAGCGTCGAGGGATGTTTTGAAAGTGGATTGGAAACCGATTGAGGTTTGGCCGGAGGAGGGGAAGAGGTTTAGGTAGATGGCTCATAATTTCACAAATACGCAATTTAATAATAATTCAAGCTATAAATTTCTGAATTTGAATTAATTTGATCTTACCGGAATGTCCAAAATATTTTGAGATATCGGGATATCAATGTTAAATCTTGTGTCATGAGCGCAAACACCAAACGTGAGAAATTAAAAGAACATTTTCGTTCACTTTTAAACTCACATATGGAGTCTTTTACAAAGGCTATAGCTGATCCAAAAGGGGATTGGGTTGTGAAAGGATTTGTGGATATTGCGAAAAATGTTTACACAATTTCAGACGACACAAAAGTTATCTCTAAAATTCTCGAATTATTATTATTTCCAAATATATGTAAATTTGCAGAACAAGCAAAATTTAAAATACACCTTTCACGTGAACAAAATCATTATCCAGACTTAACTTTTGTGGATGTGAGTGGGAATAAATTTGCTGTAGATTTAAAAACTACCTATAGATCAGATAATAACAATATAAATGGAATGACTTTAGGAGCATTTACAGGATATTTTAGAGAGCGCGACTCTGTTAAGAATATTACTTTCCCTTACTCATCATACGTAGGTCATTTTGCATTGGGTATTCTTTATACACGTTCAGATCAGGAAATTAATGAACGGAAAATGTACACAATCGAACAGTTGTCCGAAATTCCTTCAGTACTAAAAGATTTTCAATTTTTTGTACAAGAAAAGTATAAAATTGCTTCAGACTTGCCTGGAAGCGGCAATACAAAGAATATTGGCTCAGTTAAAAATATCTCTAGCCTAGTTTCTGGAAGTGGCCCGTTTAGTGCATTAGGCGAAGATACTTTCAATGATTATTGGATGTATTACTTAACCAAAGATATGGCCCGAGGTCTTGATTTACCAAAAGCACCATATCGCAATTTAGAGGAGTATCATGCTTACAAAAGAAAAGGGAAATGAGCAGCTTTCACTTCAACTTGATACAAATTATTCTATAGATATTCCTAATTCGCCGCCAACAACAAGGTATCAGGGAAGTAAACTGAAGCTATCGGATTGGATCTGGGGCCATTTGTCTGGACTTGATTTTACAAGTGCGCTCGATGTTTTTGGAGGAACCGGAACAGTTAGTTATTTGTTAAAATCGAAGGGTAAGTCAATTCAGTACAATGATGTTTTGCAATTCAACTCAATAATTGGGAAAGCGTTTATTGAAAATAAACGCGAAATAATAACCGAGGATGAATTGGAATCAATTCTTCTGGCGGCATCTATGAAGAAAAAAAATGGATTTATTGCAAATACTTTTGAAGATATATATTTCACTAGTGATGAAAACCTTTGGCTTGATTCCATCATTCCAGCTATTAAATCCATATCCAATCCATTTAAACAAAGTTTAGCTTATTACGCCTTATTTCAATCCTGCATTATCAAGAGGCCATATAATTTATTTCACAGAAAAAACTTATATGTGCGAACGGCTAATGTCGAAAGATCCTTTGGTAACAAGACCAGTTGGGACACTCCATTTGAAACACACTTTAAAAAATTTGTGTTGGAAGGAAATCGTTCCGTCTTTGATAATGGGCACAACAATACTGCGACCTGTAATGATGCATTTGATCTGAAAGGTAAGTATGACTTGGTTTACATGGATCCACCATATACGTCTTCCAAGGGTATATCTGTAGATTATCACCAGTTTTACCACTTTCTCGAAGGCTTGGTGCTGTATGATGAGTGGCCTGAGCTTCTTGATGCTAAGTCGAAACATCGTAGATTGATTCCAAAATACAATATTTGGAACGACAAAAAAGAAATTGGAAATGCTTTTTCAATGTTGTTTTCAAAGTTTAAAGAGAGCGCTTTAGTTGTTTCTTACCGTTCGGATGGAATTCCGAGTCCGCAAGAAATTTGCGATAGAATGTCCGAGTACAAAAAAAATGTACAAGTTTTTCACATGAAAAACTACCAGTACGTTCTAAGTACGAAAAAAACTAGCGATGAAGTTTTGATAATAGGAACTTAGGAAAAATATGCAAAAAGTTGTCTCAGACAGTCATTTGCTAGTTAGATATTCGGAAGCAGATGCCCCGCCTGAGGGTGTAGTTGCGGCACACCAAGCTATTTTAAAAGAAAAGGGTGAAGTCCTTATTGGTAAGTTTGGTCGCACAATTTCAAATGACAAGATCGCCATCTTTATTAATCAAATTGAAACGGGGAAAACAACGCTCCTATATTTAGTAAAGAAAACCGATAAGGGCTATCAAGTTCATCAAGCCAAACTAAAGGCAATAACGAAGCAAATTGATAAAATGGATCTGATGTTAGTTCCGGAATATTACAGAAAAAACAGATTTGTGAGCGTTTGGTTTCGTGTGACGTCGTTGACAAAATCAAAAACTGATATTCTTAAAGAACTTACGATTAAAAGTAGTGGATTCACCGCGAATAGTACTCTGCCTAAAAGTTTTGCTGGCGTTTTTTTTGTAAGGGATAGTACACCTGATGACTCGGTAGGGGTTAAAGTCATTTCAAATTCACCTAGCGTTAAAACACCAAATAGTCTTTCGCTTTTTATTGATAGTTTGACCAAAAAAAATATCGATTAAAAAATAAATTATTTATTAATCTTTGCTTTTAGGGCTGCAATCTCTGACGAAGTAGCAAGTTTTTTTGTTGGAGTAGGCTCTTTCCAGTAATAGCTTTTGGTAATATTTCGATCAGTCCATTTATCTGACTTTCCGGAATCTTGGCGATAAACAACCCAACCTTCAGATTCATCACAAAGTGAAGCACGCCAGCGTACCATGCCACCAACGTATACGAGAATCATTTTGTCTCTAAGGTCGGTACGATCTCTTGTTCCCGTAGGGAACATTTTTGTACCTACGCTGGAAAATAATTCGTCAATATCAGCCATGCTAGCGATTACAAGTGGACTATCTTTTGTTGGGTTTGCACTGTGTAATGCTTTATCAATCGACTTAATGTGGTCATCGAAAAGCTCGGGGAATTTTTTCTTTCCGTTCTGTACAAACTGAAAGTTTTCATGGTCATCCGGTTCTACGAAAAGACGTTTTTCATCAGTGATATCGTACATATTTTCTTCAAACTCCGGAAAAGACTCCCACGAATGGTTCTCCATTAGCATTCAAATTATTCCGTTGTCAAACCACTATGGATAGAGGCCAGATTGCGGCTAAAGTATCATGCAGGTGCTGGCATTTCTTCTTTCAGTGGCTCTTTCTTTACTGCAAGCGATTTCTCCGATGACGTATTACTGGCACTTGCAATTAGAGCGAGTAACTGCGCGAAAGCGTCCAGTGGAGTTGTCTTTTTCTCTACGTTTAGATGTGTATCGAATGCCCCAGAAAGGTACTCTCTGATGAGCATGATTCTGTTTTTCAGGATGAGATCTGCTCTTGTCGCGTTGTCTAGTTTTGTTTCGTCAGCAACATCCTCCACATATTTTTTTGAAAGCATTGTGATTTCACTTAGTCTAAGACGACGTGCGTGTATCTCGATAATTCGTGCAGTAAATATTTTCACTACTCTATAAGAAAAAAAACCGATAGAAGTAGTTAGTACGATTAAAAGCGGAAGCTTTGCCAGTAATAAATTCCATATATTAATTTTTTCTGGATTGTTAACATAAGCATGAAAGAGTTCAATTGAATTATAAATCCCAATGATTGCCAAAATCAACGATGCGATGATTACCGGTATAATAATATAAAAAGTATAAAGTTTGACTTGAGATGAGCCCTGCTGGGCAAACCCAATCATATCGTCAGTGAAAAGTGATTTATCCCCCTGAAGTTTTCTTAGCTCGATACTCAAGGAGTTCAACTCAAGTGTTTTTGCGGTCGTTTCTGATTCTTTCTCCAAGATTTTTTCTTTTAAACTATCAAGGCGGTTATTGGCCTCGTTTAATGATTGCGTCTTGCCTTCAAGTTCGATTTGGATGTTTTTTTGGTCAGTAGACAAATCCTCGAGAATAATTTGTTTTTCTTCAACTTCTTTTTGTAGTTTTGGTATCAGTTCTTGTTGAGTCTTAATGGAGACATTTAGTTTCGTCAGTCTTGCCTCTGTCTCTGTGGTGTTCTGCTGTAAGTTTTGTTTTGCGGTCTCGATTTCCTTTTTTTCTTTTTCTAACGACTTTGTATGGTTTTCTTTTTCTATGATGAATGTCTTTTTGTCGTTGTCAAAGTGGGTTTGCAACCGCTCTTTTAAAGTATTTGCTTGGGAAAGAAAGTTTTCAACTTTGTCAAAATCTTCTGGGTACCATCCTTCGACGATTACAGCACGGATTTTATCGCAAGGTATAAATGCTGCAGTTCCATCATCTATATGAATTGAAGTAATAATCCGAGATATATTTGCGGAAGTGGTTTCATCTTCATCATCTGAATTTATTTCGGTAATTAGCTGAAATTCATTTTGGGCTTCATTTTTTTTGATGCCCACTTTAATTTGAGGCGCAGAGGCGATTCCTTTTTTTCCGAGGACATCAATACTTGTGACAAACATTGGCTTAGGTAAGGTAAAAGCAAAGCCGCCGCCATTCAGTTTAAAACAGCCGCCTTGAGCTTCAATCTCGTCTGCAGTCATTTCCTTAAGGCCTTCTGATTTAGTTTTAATGCCCAATCGGATTTCTTTTAATTGAATTGGCGTTAGGCTCTTAATTTCTTCTTCAGTGGGATTTTGTACATCACTCATCTTTTAAAGTCTCCATGCGGACAAGATTTGTCGTGGCAATTTATTATAGGCAACGATCTCAATGCTTATCGGCTTATTATGTTATTCCTATAGGAATTATTACATATCTTTTGTGTTGAAAACAAAAATCTGGAAGACGCAACGTAACACAAATAATTGGATTAGGAGTTGTGCCTGTGCAGGTCTTTAGTTTCAGTTCCGACTACGGATATAAGCTTGAGACGGGAAAGCCTGGCAACGCGAGAAGATTGTCATTCCAATAACCATCGGCATGTGTGCGAAGATATGCTTTTCCATTGGTTGGGTAAACTACGCCAACATTAGCCCGCTTGCCTGTTCTGGAGTCTAGAACATAAAACGTATTTTGTTTTGCTTCGATGCTAGCGATTGCTTGTTCTCTCGTTAGTTTCCAGTTAGTATCGCCAACGTGAGTGATGTGTTCATGAGTGTTCCCCCAAGCGGATTTTGTAATGTAACGTATTCTACAGTCTGCCATTTTGCTCTCCTTGGGGTCGGTCCCCATTGTTTTATAGTGAATAAATACTTCACAGAACGATAATATCGTTTCTTTGGAAAAATAACAACTTTTTTGTTAACATGGGGATTCCGTTCTGTTACTATTGGAATTAATTAAGGAAAATCTATGGGAAAAGAAACGTCGGATGTAATAGGCCAGCGCATTAAAGAAACACGTGAGCGGAGTGGATATACGCAGGCTCGTTTAGCCTCTGAAGCGGATATTACTCCTGCGGCCATTTCGCAGATTGAGGCTGGAGAGCGCACACCATCTACGCCAATTCTTCGTCGAATTGCGTCTGTTCTGAAGGTATCGTCGGATTTTTTACTTGGAACGACTGACGATGTTGCGCTTAAAGATCTCTTGCAGGATGATCAAGTTCAAAAATTTTTTCGTGGTTTTAAAGATCTTAGTTCGAAAGATAAAGCACTAATTGAGCATCAGATAGAATTTTTGAAAGCACAGAAGAAAAAATGAATCGGATAGAGGCAGATGCAAAGCTACTTTTAACTGATCTGTCTTTGTATAAGGTTCCAGTTAATCCAGTAGAAATCTGTAAAAAATTAAATATTGAATATGATGAGCAACCTTATGAGGGGTTTGACGGTACTTTAATTGTTAATGGTGACTCCCAGTTGATTGGTGTGAATTCCGCAATCAAGGAGCCTGGTCGAAAGGCTTTTACATGTGCTCATGAAATTGGACATTATCAATATGATGTCGTTTCATCGGCTTCTTTCCTTTGCACACGTGATGATGTCGGATACGGAAAAAGTAAAATTGATCAAAAAGAGGTTCGCGCAAACGAGTTTGCGTCCGAGCTTTTGATGCCAAAGGAGCTTTTTCTTGCTCATAT
>Ga0207083_1086_pt1 | contig 14774 bp, 17 predicted proteins | sample Alteio_BWMinHeat_57_FD_153516 | JGI IMG/M metagenome (GOLD analysis project Ga0207083, IMG submission 153516) | Enriched cells from forest soil in Barre Woods Harvard Forest LTER site, Petersham, Massachusetts, United States -... | ecosystem: Environmental > Terrestrial > Soil > Temperate forest >... | reverse complement strand
GTCTATGGCAATGCGGTGATGTGTTCAATGACGGTTTAGCTTTCACAAAAAGGACTATTGACGATGAATTTTATAATTAAAAGAACGTTGGGTGCTTTATTGGCACTGCAAGCAATGAATGTATTTGCAGAGACAGGCAATTTATTTAATGTGACGACCAGTGGGGCAGCCCTTGGTCAGACATTGAACTTTACTCTCTGTTTGACTATCAACGGTAAATATCCATTAAGTTGTCAAGACCACACAACGTCGCAAACCACATTGACAATAAAAACGACGGCCTCTAATCATACTTATCACTATGCAGGAATTAAAATAAATACCCCTGGCTATATTTATACGGTGCAAGGGCTAAGAGGCATTAAATTGGCCAATGAAACGGTTGCCGATGGGTTTAGCTCTATAGGGACTGTCAGTGATACCCAGTCAGCGACTGGGGTCGTTGGAGAAACCGGTGCGGCAACGTTAAGTGTCAGTATCACGAATTTAGCTTTGAGTATTAGCGGGTTAACCTTAAATGGGCAACCCTCAGGCCAAGCAAGAACGATTACAGTCACCAATGCCAGTGATTCTACGGCAACGGGACTCGCCATTAACTACCCCACCTGGACCGGAACGACGACGGCCACTTCTAATTGCGGAACGACATTAGCCGCGGGTTCGCAGTGTACGATTACCGTGACGCCCAGCACTACGCCAACCTCGAATTGCTCTACCACGGGTATTGCTCCGACACCGGGAGTAATCACGGTGAGTGCCAATGGGGTAACACCTGTGACCAGCAATGTGGTGGTGCTCAATTATGGTTGTATTTATCAAGGCGGTTATGTTTTTGCGATGACTGAAACAACCGATACTGCAGCAAGCATCGGAGGTACTGTGGTGACACAGACAGACCAAGAAGCACGATGGCCAGACGGTATTGTCTGGAGTTCAAATGGGGCGGGCAGTGCTTCGGCTAATGTGAGTTACGACATTATTCCTGGGATAGCGGAAACCTCAACAACTGGCTCTTCAGCACCAACCTATGTAGGCGCTCAAACCTCATACAATACTACTTATGCTAATGAAAGCACTTATCCATTCCCCTCATCCGGTTCTTTCTCTGTGTGTAATGGAAGAACCGATGGCGCTTGTAATAGCAGGAATATTTTAGCGTTATACGATGCCACCTATAGTAGTATTAACTACATTACCACTAATTACAGCACTAGTTGTGACCCCAACCAAGGTGGCACTGGTGGCTGCGCGCTTTCTGAGGGGAAGACAACTCTCACTTATTATGCAGCAGGTCGATGCGCAACAGTGACCGACGGTGGTTATTCTGATTGGTATTTACCGGCCATCTGCGAAATGGGTCCTAATTCAGGTGGCTCAGGTGGCTCAGGTTGTGTAGTAGGTACGCAAAACATAGTCAGCCAGCTTCCTTCTTTACTAGGCACAACCGGGACTAATTGCACCTACGGGGCTAACTGCCTGGCTGGTTACTACTGGAGTTCTACCGAGAACTCGGTCGGTCCACAGGTCGGCGCGTGGGAGCAGTACTTCGCCTCTGGCGGTGGCAGCGTTCAGGGTGGCCCCGGTAAGTACTTCGAAGACGGGGTTCGTTGTGTTCGGGATTTCAAATAAAACAATGTTAAACAGTACCAGTCACCATACCTGGTGGCTGGTTTTTTAAGATATCTTGACTTTAGTGAGTATACTTTGGAATTAACCCAATCCAGTGATTTGTCATCTATATCAGCCAGTATTGGGCTAATTGAATTGTTCGAGGCTTGTGCGGTTTGCCGTAAAAACAAACGAAGCACTATGAACGCCATTGCTTTTGAGGTTGATTATGATCGGGAATTACTCAATCTTTGGGAGGATATTCATTCAGGCCGCTATCAACATGGTCAGATGGGCAAAAGCCGCATGAAATCCGATGAAACAACAAAAAGTGCGGGGTATTGCGCAGTATTCGGGTTTAATTTACGACAGCTTGCGCGCTATGTTGCAGGAGAGGTCCGCCCAAAATCCGAAGAAATGGCGCAGATTGCAGCAAAACACCTACGCCGACGTCCCGCGACTTGTTCGCGGGATCCACGCACGGAGCGGGATCTCTGGATCCCGCGAACAAGTCCTGAGAGATGGTCACAAAATGTGACCATAACTTTTTGAAAAAAATGGTGAATTTTTTTGATGTGCATGATGAGTTGTGATCAAATAGTGTTTCCCGACATTATAATGAGCACCATCATGCACTTAATTGAATTATTACATAAAACCTTTGAAGAAAAACTACCTCGAGTTCATAAGATTAGATTAAAAAGCCTAATGACTGCTTGTGAAACAGCAATTAGTAGTAATAAGTTGTCGTTAACGGGTATAGGGAGAGCTATTTCAAATACAAATAAGGAATGCAGTAATATTCAAAAAGTTGATAGATTATTAGGTAATGGTCATTTGCAGAGCGAGCGTAAATCGTTCTATCAAGTAATGTCATCGAACCTTATTCAAGCCCATGACACGCCATGGATTCATATTGATTGGACATGCATTAACTCAGTCACGAATCTTTATGTCTTACGTGCAAGCTTATCTATGCACGGACGGTCTTTTGTTATTTATGAAGAATGTCATCCCAAAGATAAGGAAAATAATCATACAACTCATAAGGCGTTTTTAAATCAATTAAAAGCTCTATTGCCACATTCTGCTAGACCAATCATTGTTACAGATGCGGGATTTCGGTCTCCTTGGTTTGCCTATACTATTAAATTAGGTTGGGACTTTGTTGGGCGATTACGACACAAAAATGCGCTATACATGGAAGATACTCAACAATGGACATTAAGTTCGGATTATTTTGAACAAGCAACCCCAACACCTTCTTATATTGGAGATGGACTGCTAACACATGATGGAAAAGTGCCTGTAAAGCTTGTTCTATATAAAGGCAAAAGCAAGGGACGGCATTTAATTAATCGTTATAAAAAAAGAAGCAATTGTGGGATGAGTAATCGTCACTCTAGTGCCGCCAAAGAGCCATGGGTATTGGTTACTTCTATCAATAAAGCAAAACTCAATCCCGTGTTAATTGTTAACATTTACCGACAGAGAATGAGAATTGAAGAAAATATTAGAGATACAAAATGCCCGCAATATGGCTTAGGTCTTAAAAAAAGTCTGACACAATGCGACACCGACCAACTATCCACAGAATCTGTGGATAACCTTGTGTGTTGTCTGATGATGAAAGGTTATAACCTCATTTGAATGCAGTACCGGTATATACCTCTCGGACCTGAAGATACTGGAATTATGCTTGTGCTTTTCCTGTCCATGGGGTATATCTTGTCGCGGGATTTTTAACTACAATGTTGTTTTACCAAATTTAGACCAAACATGTTCAAACCCTTACCGCTATTCATTGGCTTACGTTACACGCGAGCGAAAAAGAAAAATCATTTTGTTTCATTTATTTCATTAAGCTCTATGCTGGGTATCGGTATGGGCGTGATGGTTTTAATTACAGTTCTTTCAGTGATGAATGGTTTTGATGAGCAAATTCATAAACGGTTTTTTGGCATGGCTCCTGAAATTACTCTGACGGGTGAGAATGGTACCATCCATGACTGGCAGGGGCTGGAAAATCGTTTGAAGCATATTCCCGGGGTAAAATCGATTGCTCCCTTTGTGGGTGGCCAGGGTTTGTTGACCCATGAAGGACAAGTTGTTCCCGTGGTTTTAACCGGCATATTGCCCGAACAAGAAGAAATGGTCACGCATCTGAAAGATAAACTCTTGATGGGGGACATTGAGCATTTACAGCATTTTGGGATTATCCTTGGAAAGGGATTAGCCATGAATCTGGGTGTGGTGGTGGGTGACCAGGTTACCATCATGATTCCTCAAGCGACAGTCACTCCGGCAGGCATGATTCCTCGTTTCAAACGGTTTACAGTCAGTGGGGTTTTTTCCGCCGGGACTGGATTTAATTTTGATACAAAACTTGCATTTATCCATTTATCGGATGCACAAAAATTGATGCAATTAGGCAGTGATGTAACTGGATTAAAACTAAAAATCAACGATGTATATCAAGCACCGGCCATGTCAAGACAAATGGCTGAAGAATTGGGCTATGACTATCAAGTGAGTAATTGGACCCAGCAATTTGGTGCATTTTTCGAAGCGGTTAAAATGGAAAAAACCATGATGTTCCTCATTCTGTTGTTGATCATTGCCGTGGCTGCTTTCAATTTGGTTTCTTCTTTGGTGATGGTTGTCAATGATAAACAAGCTGAAATTGCGATTTTGCGCACAATAGGAGCAACACCCAGCACCATTTTATGGATTTTTATTGTTCAAGGAATGATGGTCGGGTTTGTCGGTACTTTTCTTGGATTGGTAGGGGGCATTTTGTTGGCATTGAATGCTACGACCATCGTGAATGGATTGCAGTCGTTATTTAATGTTCATATTCTTTCTTCAAGCATTTATTTTGTTGATTATTTGCCCTCAAAAATTTTACCCAGTGATTTATGGTTGGTTTGTGCCATGGCTTTAATCATGAGCTTTATCGCTACGATTTATCCTGCCTGGCGCGCTTCAAAGACCGTGATTGCGGAGGCTTTGCACTATGAATAACGTGATTGTAGAAAGTCAACAACTCAGTAAGTCATACCATGATGGAAATACGTCCATTGATGTTTTGAACCAAGTGGATTTTACGATTCATCGGGGAGATAGGATTGCCATTGTAGGACCTTCGGGATCGGGTAAAAGCACCTTGTTGCATTTGCTGGGCGGTTTAGATAAACCAAGCAGTGGTCACGTGATGCTTCAAGGTATTGATTGGCAAACCATTCCTGAGAAACAACGCTGTCGACTACGCAATCAGAAGTTGGGATTTATTTATCAATTTCATCATTTGCTTCCCGAGTTTTCTGCCTTAGAAAACATCGCTATGCCATTGTTATTAGCGGGGAAAACGGTGGAGGATGCCCAATATCACGCAGAGGAGATTCTCGAGCACGTTGGATTATCAGCCCGATCTCAACACAAACCAGCTCAGTTGTCAGGCGGGGAACGGCAAAGAGTAGCTATCGCGCGTGCATTAGTGCATCAACCCGATTGTGTGTTTGCGGATGAGCCCACCGGGAATTTAGATCATGCTACCGCCGTCAAAGTATTTGAATTGATGTTGAGCTTGAATTCAAAATTTAACACAGCCTTGGTCATTGTAACCCACGACCAGCAATTGGCTGGTCGAATGGATAAGGTCATGGCATTACAAGAAGGTAAACTTAATAGTCAGCATGACCAGGAGTCCGGGGAAAAGCAATGACATCCCGTACATTGTTAAGTCCGGTGACGTAACTTACCAGTCGCTCTAACCCTAAGCCAAATCCTGCGTGAGGAACGGTGCCGTATCGTCTAAGGTCGCGATACCATTGATAATGATCCTTATCGAGCCCACAGTCCTCCATGCGTTTATCGAGAATGGCTAATCGTTCTTCGCGTTGACTTCCACCGATGATTTCGCCAATTCCAGGCGCTAATACATCCATGGCAGCAACAGTTTTGTCGTCATCATTTAAACGCATATAAAACCCTTTGATATCTTTAGGGTAGTCGACGAGAATAACGGGTTTTTTGCACAACGTTTCAGCCAGATAACGCTCATGCTCCGATTGTAAATCTAAGCCCCATGTGACAGGGTATTCAAACGGATGTATTGATGTTTGTAAGGCTTTAATGGCATCGGTATAACTCATGATTTCAAAATCAGACACGGCTAAATGCTCTAAACGCTCAATACATCCTTCAGATACAAATTGATTGAAAAATCCCATATCATCGGGACATTCTTCCAGTACCGTTTTGCATAAATAGCGTAACAGACCTTGACTGAGATTACAGATATCTGTGAGAGAAGCGAATGCGAGTTCAGGTTCCACCATCCAAAATTCCGCCAAATGTCGACTGGTGTTGGAATTTTCTGCACGAAAGGTAGGGCCAAACGTGTAAACTTTTGACATGGCTAAACAAAACGATTCCACATTCAATTGTCCTGAAACGGTTAAAAAGGTTTCACGGCCAAAAAAATCGCGGGAAAAATCAATGTGGCCTTGCTCTGTTTTAGGTATATGGAGTAAATCCAACGTACTGACTCGAAACATTTCTCCAGCTCCTTCACAATCGCTGGCAGTGATGATAGGGGTGTGGATCCAAAAATAGCCTTGCTCATGGAAGAATCGGTGAATGGCTTGCGATAAACAATGTCGCACACGGGTTGCAGCACTGATTGTGTTGGTGCGTGGTCGAAGATGAGCCACATCTCTCAGAAACTCAAGTGTATGTCGTTTGGCTTGGATAGGGTAAGTGTCCGGATTTTCTACCCAGCCTAATACATCAATGGATTCTGTCAGGATTTCAAATGATTGGCCTTTCCCTTGAGAAACAACTAATTTACCTGTTGCCACTAAAGAGCAGCCCGCTGACAATCGAAGAACATCGGCTTGATAATTGTGGAGTTGATCGGTAACGACAAGTTGAATCGGTGCAAAACATGAACCATCATGAAGTGTGACGAAGGATAATCCTGCTTTAGAATCTCGGCGTGTTTTTACCCAGCCTCGAACCGTGACCGTATGATCAACACCAATTTTACCCTCTAAACATTGTTTTACTGTGCAGATCTCTGTCATCATCTACTCCAAAGGAAAGTTCGAATAATACACTAAATAAAACAGGGGTGGGAACAGATGTGGCGAGAAGTTGTGTGGTTTTATCTCTTACTAGGTCCAATGGTAATCATGGCCGCAGATACAGAATTTCGTTTATACCGACCATTAACAGAAAGCGCTTTTCAACCTAAAGTGCATATCACGGCTAAGATTGTTGGGGAATGTTGGCAACAGTCCCAGCGAATTAAACGCGAAGATGCATGGCATTGCGTAGCCGATAATACTGAGTTTGATCCTTGTTTTGTAAAACCTTTCGGTTCAAAAACCGAAGCCACCTGTATTCAATACCCGTGGTCAACCAATGGGATACAAATTACTCTGACAACGGCCTTGGATAATAGTCAGCATGTACTCTTGGATATGTCAAAAGCATTTCCATGGGCCATGGTATTAACCAATGGAAAAAAATGTTATTCCATTGATTCAAACGTTTTAGATGATGGAATGCCTGTGCGTTATCGTTGTGATGAAAAGACGGTATTGATGGGTGATATTCAACGATGCAACAATCCTTGGAAAATATTACAACATGATTCCGTAGGGTATACGACCGTCACCATTGCCAAAGTTTGGTTTTAGTTGATGGTATTGCAAAAATAAGTTATTTTTGTTCATTTTTTGGAAAACTGAATAATGCCTAAAGAATACAGACACACAACAATGATGTTTCAAGCCAGAAATTTGGAGGATGCATTATTACCTCTTAGTACATTACATCCTGAGAGTCCTTTGTTTAAAGGCATTTTGGCGTTAGAAAATGCGATAATGCATACGGGGCGTGGAGCGATGGATAGCCATTTAGTTGACCCATCACAACAGATTAAGGATAAAGAATGGCTAACTAAAGATTCAGAACGCTCTAGAATAGCCCTTGAACAAATCAGAGAGTTAATAGAATCACCTTTGAATAAACAAGGTGATTTTTATAAATTTTGGTTCGATATTCATGGCAAAAATTATTTTCCCGGCAACAATGTGCTTTTAACAGCAATATCGCGTGCATGTCACAGTGTAAGTCAATGGCACAGTGAGTATGTGGCTGAAATGGTATTAATGATCCTTCATGACGCACGAGTAAAATTGTCCCCATTATGTTTTAAACATTATTTATCATTTAGATTTATTCCTTCTACCCTAGAGGGTGAAAATTCAGATTATTATTTTGATAATACGCCACTTTCACTGGCCATTGTCACAGGTCTTCGTAGAGTCGTTGATGTAATTTTAGAATTAGGCATACTGACAAAAGAGGATATTAATATACGGACAGGGTCTGGTTATGTTATCAAGGATGCGCTGAATCGGATCATAAGGGAAAATCCTATGTTACTAAGTGCAGCCCATCTTGCGGCGCTTAGATTAAGTGTGACACAACTTGAAGTAGATCTACAGTTACTCATGAAATTACATGAATGCGGTGCTGATTTTACACTGCAGGATGAGTATGGGAAGACTGTCCCCGATTTAGCGAAAATTGAAATTCCTCAATTTATACCCAATAGTATACTCCGTCGGAATGAGCAGCTATCGTCATACGCCCATCGCTTAGAATATGATGCATGTTTTACTGATAATTATCGAATGCCTGATCCCTATGATCCATGTAGTACACCTCTGGTTAAATATCCAGATATATTTCCACTTCCCCCGGGATGTTTGTCAAATTGCAGTAAAAAAGAGATACATGAGGCGTTGAGTAGCATCCCCAAAACGATAATCCCCGATGAGGTTGCTGGTGCTCACCAGGATCATGGTAAATTATTATCGACATGATTTTATTGCGATCATTTTGATTTTTGTATGCACTCTTAAAGCCACTGTCGAGGCTCGTCCTTAGATAATATTATGCGTAACTCCCCACATTGTTTTTGCTATTGGGACAGGGGAGTTACGCATATGCTTAATATTTAGTTAATATTTATGGTGTATATTTACATAAATAGCAAAATATATATACATGGAGGTAATTATGTTCAGAAAACTGGATTTAGCTGCTAATATTTTAAGAACAGTCAGTGTGAATTTTGGTCGAAATACATCTGTCGTTCATCTTTCTACCACATCACCTTGGATACAACACACTGGAAGTGCTGTCAATATTGAAGGTGTACTGCAACATGGAAAAAAGCATTATCCAGAGTTATTTAAAACACCCTCTATTGATATGACTGCTCTACACTACGCTGTTCAGCCACATAATGATTTAAAATTAATGATGGAGTGTTTTGGGTGCTTTAAAGGATTGAGTGGGAGCGCTGTTATCAATCTAATCATATATCCTATTGCCAGACGTTCCTTACAGATGACAGGTGCTATGACTTCTTTGATGTTACGAACGCCACCTAAAAACAGTGATTTTGGTGATTTTGTACGAGATTTACACCAAAAACATGTTATGCCTGTGCTACCTGAAATAGACATGGCTTCTAAGAGAGCACAATACTTGAATTTTATGCGGAACATTTTACATGATGAGAGTGCTCGGGTTCAATTTCCACTTATATTTACACAGTTTGATCGTTATATGGCAGAAGGGATTGCTCGAAGAACGCAGGGATTTATCCAATTGTCGGATGCAGAGCTAAAAGAAGTAGCCATTATGTTGATAGCTGATAAGCAGCTCCAAAAAGAAACGGATAAAATACTGCATGGCCTTGTCGAGACGAGAATCGAATCACTGGTTGATCGTGGTGAGTGTGAATCTTTGGTTTTAGTCTCACCGATAAGAGCAGAAACATTTTTGGGCCTTCAAGAAAAGGCAAAGATAAGTTATCCCCATCGTTTAACGGCATTGTTGGCAGGGGGGCCGGGAAGTGGAAAATCGATTTCAGCGGAAACCTTTGCGTTACAATTGAAGAAATTAATCGGCATCGGTTTGGAAGATATGGCCGTGTTAAATGTCGATCGAATGCGAACTATATTTTATGAAGAGGAATGTGTCAAAGAGGCTGAAAAAAAGAATGTTGGTACATTGACCCATGACGAAGCAGTGATGTCCTTTAACATGACTCATGAATTTACCTTGCTTCGCATTGCTCAAGAGAAAAAGATACCGCATTGCCTGCAAGAAATGTGTGGCGTTTGGCCTGAGTGGATCAATTTAGCGCTTGAGGGGGATGGTCAGTTTATTGTTACGATCTCAACAAGAATTCCTGAGAAAGCAGTGGAGGGAGTTATTGCAAGAGGCATTGAGCAGAATGAGGTTATTACGCCTCCTGAGTATGTATTATGGTCGTATAAAAGTGTTAGTGAACGTTTTCCTTTCGTTGTTCAGGAAAGTCAGTCGAAAAAAATGAGCCTAGTGGTTATCAATAATGAGCTGGCGATTGAAAAAAAATTCAATCCTAGCAACGTTCATGAGCCGATAGATAGAAAGCCATCTGTTGTTGTAGATTGCGAAACGAATACGGTTTATATAATAAATCTTCAGCAATACCTAGAGTTTCTTGATCATAGCCAAATAAATGTTAGGGCTGTTTCTGCAGAGGAGATTTATAAAGGTGGTGATATCTCAATGCAAAGCAGCATGGCAAGGGCAATTGATCCAAAGCGCTTTGGTTCTGCTAAAATTGCGTTTGTTCGTCCGGATGTTGATTCAACGGCTATTTCAAATCTAGCTAAAAACGTAGTCGCCACTGTTCAAGATAATCAGCTTGTGGTTTTAGAGGCAGAGCAATTTGAAGTATTGAAACAAGGGGCACCTGAGCATTTCGAAGCATTAGAAGACCAAACGTCACATATTCGTACTTTGGATGCGTAACGATAACAATTTTGCAAGAGGCTCCATATGTTGGTCTATTATGAAACTCATGAAACCTATGTGGAGGCCGCACGTCGTGAAAAACGTTTCAAAAACTGGTGCAGACAGTGGAAATTGAATTTGATTGAAGAGCTAAACCCAGAATGGCGTGATCTGTATGAAGAAATCTGCTGCTGATTAAAATCTACTGGATACCGCGAAGTGTGCCGCAGGCACACAAAGTAATGATAAAGGAATTATTATGAAATGATGTAAAGCTATAGGGAAGATGATGGTAGGCCCATCGAAATCGGCTGTTAGGGGCGGGTTGCAAACCACTCTAAGCGGCTGTTATTAAGAGTAACGGTCGTGAGCATTAGAGTAAAGCGAGAGTATTAACTCAGCAGGTGTGGTAAAGAAAGACGAATGAAGATGTTTTGTCTGTCTATAAGAGGCCTTATGATTCAGATTATCCCGTTCGTCTGTTTGAATGAAAACGAAGTTAGCAGGCTGAATCAAATACTAACAAATGGTAGTTTACCAGCAAAGCATCACAGGCTCGCCAAAGTATTGTTAACTGTAAATGAATCAGATGGACGACGAATCCCTGATTTCAAAGCTCAATTGACAGCCCCTAGATAAAAGCAATTATTTTTTTTGGGTGATGTTTAAGCCATCTTTCTCAGGTAAAGGATTTTTATCCAGTTGTTCAATAATGATTTTAGTCTTATCGCTAAGGATTTTGGTTCTTTTTTTATCAGACTTTACCGTCCAGTCAATCGACTTTATAAAGTTATCGGGTATTTTTTTTGACATTTAGTCGTCTCCCTTTATTAAAGAACATGACATTCTTTTAAATTTTAGCAGAGTTTTTCATCAGCAGAAGTGTTCTAATGCTCTTAAATGGGTTGCTAAGTGCATAAAAATTTAAAGTTATATCAAGAATTGAACAAACAATATTGTCTGGAATAACGTTTAAAATCAGTTGTTTGACCGACCCATCATTACTGTCTATTATTGAGAAATGGTTAACCTTTTTTAGATCCAATGCCAATAGATCTTCATCAGAGTTTTAATGATAATAAAACTAAATAACGAGTGCATGCATGCTAAAAAAAGACGATTGGTTTCATCTCGCAAGAAAATTGGATTGGGAGTTTTCTTATGTTAAACCGGAAGAGGTTTATCCCCTTGCCACCAGTGGAGAACCTTGGTTAACACACCAGGAATGGAAAGATTGGAACGAGCCTTATAAAACAACATTTGCGGAATATGTATCCATCCAAACAGCAAAGGATGATGCTGTAGATGCCGTAAAAGAAGTCGTAGGGAAACTGTCAGATTTTAAAAAAATGGATATTATCTGGAGTAATGCCATAAAACTGCATCTGGCCACCTTACCACTGGCTGAGTTTGCAGCAGTGATTGGTAATTTGCGTGCGGGTCGTTTTGCCAGAGATGGGGCGTGGCGTAATGCCGCAACGTTAGGGGCGCTCGATGAAATGCGCCACTCACAAATTCCACTATCAATATTGCATGAATTAGTCCAAGTCGACGGGCAATTTGATTGGATTCACAAATTTTATCATTCCAATGATTGGGTCGCTATTGCAGGCCGTCATTTAATTGATGAACTATTGATTGCATCGAATCCTATTGAATTTGCAATAGGGACCAATTTCGTGTTTGAAACGGGATTCACCAATTTGCAATTTGTTGGCCTGTCCTCATTGGCCAATTATGTTAATGACAAAATGATCGAAAAATTGCTCTTGAGCATACAGAGTGATGAAGCACGGCATTCTCAGATTGGTGGACCGGTTTTGGCGAAAATCATTGAACATGACAAAGAATATGCACAATACCTACTGGATAAATGGTTTTGGCGCAGTTGGATTTTTTTTGCTATTGTTACGGGTTTTTCAATGGATTACCTCAGTCCAGTACAAAAACGTAAACGGTCTTTCAAGGAACTTATGGAGGAGTGGATCACCGATCAATTTTGTCGGACCCTTCAGGATTATGGGTTGCAAAAACCTTGGTACTGGGATCAATTTTTGGATGCTTTGGATAGTTATCATCACATGGTGTATGCAAGTGCATACACCTATCGTTCCACTGTATGGTTCGATATGATGGCGCAAGGACCTAAGGAACGAAAATGGTTACGCCAGCATTATCCCAAATATTGGGATTTTTTCGATAACATTTGGCAAACCATTGGAGAACATTGGCAACAAGCAGATGTGGGCAACGATTTTGCGGTCCATGGTACGTCAATTGTAGGATTTTGCAATTTGTGCCAGGTGATTCTTTCTGGTGGAACTCCCGTTAGAAACACAGTGTGTACGCATACCCATCAGGGACAGCACTATATTTTTTGCTCAGAACCTTGTCGTTGGATATTCACCCAGGAAATTGATCGGTATTCACAGCATCGGGATGTTGTTAAACGCGTATTAGAGGGGAATGCTCCGGGTAATTTAATTGGTATGCTCCAACAATATTTTGGTTTGAATTATTCAACCTGGGGAAAAGATATTTTCTCTGGACAATACCCTTGGATCCATCGAGGAAATAATAAATGATTCCTCTATTTGGTTTTTTAGAGCATGATACCCTTGGGTTGTTAATTATGGCTTACCCATCCGACACCGTTCTTCAATTGATAGAAAAACTCCAAATCTCAGCTGCTGTGCGTGTGAATCCACGCCCGAATATGAAATTAATCTATAAGAACAATATCATTGCACCAAAACTCACTGTTAATGAACTTAATTTACAACCCTTAGACCATTTTTTTGTGATCGAAGGAAGTGATGTTAATGTTTAAAAAAGTCGCTAGCACAGATAGTCTCTGGATAGGTGAACGAATGGGTGTGGTCATTGATGGTTTCCCTGTATTGCTCGTGCATATGGACGACGGAGTACATGCTTTTCAGGATCAGTGTCCACATGCGGGTGCTTTGTTGAGTGAGGGATATTTTGATGGGGTCACCATTACTTGTGCACGGCATTTATGGCAATTTGAGGCGAAAACAGGAAAAGGCGTGAATCCAATGTGCGTACAACTTGGCCGATACGCAGTAAAAGTCGATGAATCAGGTGATATTTGGGTGGATATACCTGGAAAGTATGTAATGCAAGGTGGGGAGAAGGATGAAACACTATAATTCAGTCGGTCCGGTGCTAACTGCCGGGGATATCACAACCAAAATTGTAGCGGCTATTAAGAAATTGAATAAGCATGTGGACGTGTTCGATGAAGGTTCTTATATACGGGTTCTTGTGCCTAATAAATGCAGACTTACTCGACAAGCCATTGAGGAAGAAATAGAGGCTCACTTTGTGTTGACAACCGATCTTGAACCTCTTATGCCCTCGTTTAAAGGCCGATTAACGCTATCGGATGATGAGGTTGTATGGGCTTTTGTTAAAACGTAGGATTATAAATCATGGATGACGATTCTCAAGAATACGCACTACCTAATCGCCTTGTTGTTTAGCTAATTCTGAATAATGAACCAATATCAAACGATCAAGAATAGGTTTGAACAACCCATTGAGGGCTATAAAACCCTCCATCCAATCAAATGTAATCAGTAAATGCTCCAGGCCTTTACGCAATGGCTGCCAGGTTGGTGACGTTTGCCATTCGGTTAGACTACTCACACCAAAGTTTGGATACGTGTATTGCAATTGCCGCATTCGATAAGCTATCCGTTGAATACGACTCATTTCATCCATGGTTTGAAAAGCGAATGTAATCACAAGCCTACCCTCTGGGGCCATACTTCCTAAATAGGACGCTATCATTTGAAAGCCATGCCACAAAAATCGTAATGGCCCAATGGTCTGTGACAACGCATTTACCCATGTTTGATTTCGTTCTTCATCATAGCGCGTTTCATCGATGTGCTTGAAGATTGTATCCAAAAATATTTCTCGATGGTTTTGGCGTTTGACATAAGCAGCATAGGTCATGCTTCGAGGATCCAAAAATTTTTCCCAAACCACGCCTTGAATTGCACTGTTTTTTTGATATTGTTCATACCATTCACTCAGTGGAGTGTTAACTTCAAAACCCCCTTTTTCAAGGTAATAGAGCATTTTTGAAGTAACGAGTTCATATTCAGTCGGTTTTTTCTTTTTTTCAGCTAAATGAGAATAGGTTTTTAAGGTAAGGCGATCATGGCATTAAAACCTCTGTTTAATCAGGAGTTTCATGTGACCTGCGAGAGGATCTATACTATACACAATGATGCTTTAAAAAAAATGGGTTTGCAGGTTGGCTATCCGCA
>Ga0207083_1085_pt1 | contig 14808 bp, 11 predicted proteins | sample Alteio_BWMinHeat_57_FD_153516 | JGI IMG/M metagenome (GOLD analysis project Ga0207083, IMG submission 153516) | Enriched cells from forest soil in Barre Woods Harvard Forest LTER site, Petersham, Massachusetts, United States -... | ecosystem: Environmental > Terrestrial > Soil > Temperate forest >... | reverse complement strand
TGCGTTTGCCGGAATCTTCCGCAGGCAGGGCAAAGGCGCGGCGGTACCAGCCGATGCTGTTCTTGGTGTAGCCGGGGCCGACGGGTTTGAAGCCGTGGCTGGTGTCGGAATTTTGATCGAATGGGAGTTCAATGGCCCAGTCGTGCGGCAGGTTGAGCGAGCGCCAGGCGTGGTCGCTGAACTTTTCCGCCGCCGGGCCGGTGCTGGCGCCGGCCTTGTCCAGGTGCAGCGCGCCCGGCCAGTCGTCGCCGAGGTGGAATTTCCAGTTGGCATCGAGCGAGAGGTGCTCGCGCGGGGAATCAGCGGCCAGGGCACTTAAGGCGGCGGATGCGGCCAAAAGCACGAGGACGCGAATGGAACCTGATGGGAAAAATTTCATGCGGCAAGTTTGGGCAAGCGGGTGGCGGGTGGCAAATTTATTTGGGTTACACTTTCGGGTAAGGGTGGTTGGGAATTAGCAGGTGGAAACAAGGTTTAATCAAATGTCGAATGACGAATGACGAATGGAACTGTTTGCACGTTCCGGGTAAAACACCGCGCTCGACAAGCGGGGGCGGGCTAAATACAGTCAGCGAATAAGGCAAGGCACGCCGGGGTATTTGCGGCAAATATTAAACCGAGCAATTCATTTCGAAAGTACATGAAAAATTTCCTGTGGTTATTTTCTGCCGGAGCAGCCGTGTTGCTGTTCACGAGTTGCGCTCATGCGCCCGTTGCTGCCAGCAAGCCCGCGGCGGCGGCAGTTGCCAACAGCAAAAACATGGTCGCCAAGAATTCCATTCCGCCGCAGGAGAAGGACCCGGGATTGCGCCGTTCCACGTACACCCCCCGCGTGTATCCGGTGGATGAACGCGGTTTTTCGCCGGTGGATGCGGCGCTGGCCAAAGCATACGCGCGCGAGGAAATCGTCACCAACAACGAGGAAGGCTCGCTCAATCCGTTCGTGCTGAAAGTCATCACCGGCTATCCGCTGGACGGCTCGTACCAGTATCATTGCAGTTGGAAACCGCGCGAATACGACATCTATAATGGTGTGACGCAGGACCTCTGGTATCGCGGCATGGTGGTGGCCAAGGCGTATCCGGACGGCTCGCGTTGCAGCTACTGCTGCGGATTCACGTTTGAAGTTTTTGTGCGCGCGATGAAACTGCGCAACATCCAGGCCGGCCTCGAGCCGGATGATTTCAACAACATGACGTTCAATGATCTCTTCAACGCGTTGCAACTTTGGTATATCGAGGGCACGGGCGATTCCGAGGCGCGGGCCATCACGTGCTACGGTCTGGGCACGAGGGTGACAAATTTTGATGAAGCGCGGCCCGGCGATTTTTTGAGTTACAGCACCACGCCCTCGGGCGGCCATTCGGTGATTTTTACTGGATGGTTGCGCGATGACGCGAAGGACCCGAACAAGATCACCGGCCTCAAATATTTTTCATCGAATCTTTCGGGCAACGGCCTGGGCTTTGCGCAGGCGCATTTCAGCGACTGCACGAAGAACGGCCACGGCGTATTGCGCAACTATGTCCACATCGGCCACGTGGGCGGGATCAAAAATTACCGTGCGTTTGACCGCGCGGAAATTCCGGAACGCAATGCGTATGCGCCCACGCAGCCGACGCGGATGATTTATTTGCCGGAACCGGAGAAAAACCGGACGTAAGGAAAAGCTCCAAATTCCAAGCTCCAGTGAAGCTCCAAGCAACCGCTTGGCCGGAACTGGGTGGCAAGGTGCGGCTGACAATCAATTATGGATTTCGAACAGCCTGACGTGGTAGGGCGCGTCGCTCCGCGCGCGCCGTCGTGGTGAGACTGGACGGTTGGAATTGCCAGAGGTCGTGTACAACGGTTGGCAGGCGGCGGTTCTGTGGGTGAGGTTACGTCGGTTGGCAGGCGCGGCGCGCGCGGAGCGACGCGCCCTACCACGCCGTGCGAAGTTCACGCGGAATGACGCCTTCGACAGCCCTTGGGGTTAAGATGAAACCTTACGGCATAAAAAACGTCTGAACAATAAATTATCTATGAACACACGCTTTGCTTCACGATTCATGGTTGCACTTGCATTTGTGCTGGTTGCAGTTGGCAGTCCGTTCAAGGTGGCAGCCAAAGAGCCGCAGTATTTTGAATTGCGCACATACACCACGGCATCTGAGGCGCAGCGGGAGCGCGTGAACGACTACTGGCAGAATGCGGCAATTCCGGCCTATAACCGGATGGGCATCCGGCCAATCGGAGTTTTCACCGAGCAGGAGGATTCCGCGACGAACAAGGTTTATGTGCTCATGCCTTGCGACTCGTTGGAAATCTTCGGCAAGATTCCGGAAAAGCTTGCGGCGGATGCGGAATATCAAAAAGCGGCGGCGGAATTTTTGTCCGCGCCGAAGACGAATGCGGCGTATGAGCGGTTTGAAAGTTCGCTGTTGGTGGCGTTTGACGGCATGAAGCACATGGCCGTGCCGCCGGTGGACAAACGGCCAAATATTTTTGAACTGCGGACCTATATGAGCCCAAGCGAGGCGAAGGGGTTGAACAAGATCAAGATGTTCGAGAGCGGCGAGATTATGGTCATGAAAGAAGTCGGCTTGGCGCCGATTTTTTATGGCCGCGCACTGGCCGGTTCGCATATGCCGTGCCTGATGTACATGACCTGCGGCGAAAACACGGACGAGCACAAGAAACACTGGTCGGCGTTCAGCGCGTCGCCGGTTTGGAAGCAATTGCAGGCCGATCCGCAGTACAAGGACAACATGATAGGGATGATCCGGGTGATTTTGAAGCGCATGCCGGCATCGCAGATTTGAGGTTAAATTGGCGATTGTTGATTGCCGATTGCCGATTTGAAGTTTGAGCCACCTCACGCCGTTAGCCACGCCGCGATGAGTTGCTTAGAACGGTCGCCCTGCCTTCATCAAAATCGGCCACCGAATTTGTCAGGGCATAATTGTCGACTGCGCTGACAACAAGCGCGTGGGTTGCGACAACTCCTGGTTTTCACTGTCGTTGGTTTCGATACGGCAACACAGGTCGGCGCATTTAACAATCTTGAACGTTTGTTCGGGGTTTGCATTCTACATTGAAAAATGGGCAATCAACCCGCGCCAAACTCAGAATAGAGTCTTGGCTTCCGGGCACAGCGAATTGAGGTATCCACATGCTTTGGTCAACAATTGACGTGACTGGAGCGGTGCGTTTTGACCAACTTTTTACGCATAAAAATGTTCTTGACGACTTGCATTGACATTGACTTTTGAGCCGACAAATGAAACCTTTCCACGTGCGTGTCCCCGAATTTAATAGTAGGAAAACGCGCTAAAAAATCTCGTGGCAGAAAAAGACGATTATTTACTGGACCTGTTGGTTGACCTCGGTTTTACCAATGCCGATGGATTGGCCATGGCCCAAAAACAATCTATGCTGCGAGCATGTCAATGAGATGCAAAAATAATATGAACCGATAGATAACAACTAACAAAAAATCGAGGCCCAGCGTGCGACCGCTGAGCCTCATAACGGATAAATCAAATGCATAACACACATCATCATAACCCGTTGACTGGATGCTACAGGAAAAGGAATCCATCTAGCAACACCCAAAAATGCCGTGCCGCACACGGTAAAAGGCCCCGCAATATGGCACCAAGCGTGTTCGGGTTCAAGCGGCGGTGCCTAACAGTCGACCGGAAACTCATGGCTGTTCGTTACGAGTATATTCCCCAAGATTCGAATCCCCAAAATCCTTGGTGGGTTCGAGTTTGGGTAGTATGCCGCCGCTTTATATAACCGGTGGAACAGAATGCGGGCGTGGAGAGTCACGCAGCTTAGGCCGCGTGTGATGGATTTTCGCTGAAAGTTGCGTGTCTGCATTGACTTTTAGGCCGACAAATGAAACCTTCTGGCGTGCGCATTCCCCGAAATTAACAACCGGCGAACGCGCTCGACAATCTTGGCTGAGAAAGACGACTATTTACTGGACCTTTTGGTTGACCTCGGTTTCACCAGCGCCGACGTTGTGGCCAAGGCCCGCGAGGAAGCCCAGGCCGCCGGCGTGGGCGTGGTGGATTTGCTGGTGGCCAACAAGGCCATCCGGGCGGCCGACGTGACCCAGGCCAAGGCCGCGCAGTTCGGCGCGGAGGTGGTGCATCTGGCCAATCTTAAAATTGAGGACGACATCATTTCCACCGTCTCCCGCGATGTGGCCCGAAAATACCGCGTCATTCCGGTTTTCCGAAACGAAGGCAAAATCGGGCTGGCCATCGCCGATCCCTCGGACCTCAACACCCTTGATTCGCTGACGCATTTGTTGAATGCGGAAATCGAGCCGCGCGTGGCCTCGGAGCAGGACATCGAGGCGGCGCTCAACAAATATTATGGCGGTGAAAAGCGGCGTTCGATCGGGGACAACGCGGAGTTTCAGGGCGTCATCCAGGAACTGACCGAAAGCAACGTGGAGGTCAAGGCCGACGACGGCCAGGAAGTGGAGGCGGACGCGCCGCTCATCCGGCTGGTGAACCAGATCATTGTGGACGCCTTCAAGCTGCGCGCCTCGGACATCCACCTGGAACCGCTCGAGAAAAAATTCCGCCTGCGGTATCGCATTGACGGCATGATGACAGAAGTGAAGTCGCCGCCGAAGCGGTTGCAGGCGCCGGTGATCGCGCGTTTGAAAATCCAGGCGGGCATGGTCATCTCGGAACATCGCGTCCCGCAGGACGGGCGCATCCAGACCAAGGTGGGCAACAAGCTCATTGATCTGCGCGTTTCGTGCCTGCCGACCAATCACGGCGAAAGCATCGTGATGCGTATTTTGGACAAGGAAGGCCTGCGGCTCGGGCTGGCGGAACTGGGCTTCATGAGCGACGACCAGGCAACGTTCGAACGCATCATCGCGCTGCCGGACGGCATCCTGCTGGTCACCGGCCCGACCGGTTCAGGCAAAACGACGACGCTCTATTCGTGTTTGAATTTCATCAACCGGCCCGACCGCAAAATCATCACGGTGGAGGACCCTGTGGAATATGTGCTGGCCGGCATCAACCAGGTGCAGGTCAATGAACTCGTCGGCTTCACGTTTGCGACCGCGCTGCGCTCGATGCTGCGCCAGGCGCCGAACATCATCATGCTCGGCGAAATTCGCGACATCGAAACGGCGTCCATCGCCATCAATGCGTCGCTGACCGGCCATTTGGTTTTCTCCACGCTGCACACGAACGACGCGCCGGGCGCCGTGGCGCGCTTGATTGACATCGGGGTGAAGCCGTTCCTGGTGGCGTCCTCCACCCGCTGCCTGATGGCGCAGCGCCTCGTCCGCAAAATTTGCAAGAAGTGCATGGCGCCCTACGAACCGGCGGACACGGAACTGCGTTCGCTCGGCCTCAAGCGCGAGGACTTGAAAAACGCGAACGTGCAAAAGGGCAGGGGCTGCAACAATTGCAACGGCTCCGGCAACCGCGGCCGGTTCGGCATTTTTGAAATCTTCGTGGTGGACGACGAGGCGCGCAAACTGATTTACGACCGTGTGCCGACCAACGTGCTGCGCGCCCGCGCGCGCGAGATGGGCATGCGCACATTGCGCGAGGACGGCGTTCGCAAGGTGCTGGCGGGTCTCACCACGCCGGAAGAGGTCATCCGCGCCACCGTGGGAGATGAGGCGTGAGGAATCCCCCAGGAATTTGTCCATATATATAGCGTAACGGACCGGAATACTTGCCCTGTCATATTCGATGTCAGATTTGTTGCAATTGGTGGTGTCTGAAGGGGCGTCCGACTTGCACATCCGCGTGGCAACCGCGCCGACCATTCGCGTGCACGGCATTTTACACCGGGTGGAAGGCCCGTCGCTGAGGCCGGAGGATGCCGAGGAATTGATGCGCAGCATCACGTCCGAGGAGCACATCCAGCAGGTGCGCGAGCGGGGCGGGGCGGACTTTGCCTTCGCGTTCGGCGAAGCGGCGCGCTTTCGCGTGAGCGTGTTCAAGGAGAAGGGCAATTTTGCCATGGTCATGCGCCAGATTCCCAGCAAGATGCTCACTTTCGAGCAAATCGGCCTGCCGGCATCCGTCAAGGAACTCCTGTTTAAGCCGCGCGGTTTGATTCTCGTGACCGGCCCCACCGGCTCCGGCAAAACCACCACGCTGGCGTCCATGCTCAACATCGTCAACGAGACGCGCGACGAAGTGCACCTCATCACGATTGAAGACCCCATCGAGTATTATCACAAGCACAAGAAGGCCATTGTTACGCAGCGTGAAGTGCATGTGGACGTGCCGAATTTCGCCGAGGCCCTGCGCCGCGCGTTGCGCCAGGACCCGGACATGATCCTGGTCGGCGAAATGCGCGACTTGGAAACGATCGAGGCCGCCATCACGGCGGCGGAAACGGGCCACTTGGTGTTCGGCACGCTGCACACCACCGGCGCGGCCAAGACGATTGACCGCCTGACCAACGCCTTTCCCACCAACCAGCAGGAAATGGTGCGCATCCAGCTCTCCACGGTCATGCAGGCGGTGATTTCCCAGTTGCTGGTTCCCCGCGTGGACAAACCGGGCCGCGTGGCGGTTTTTGAGGTGATGATAAACACGCCGTCCATCGCCGCGCTCATCCGCGACAACAAGACGTTCCGCATCCAGTCCGACATTCAGACCGGCTCGAAATACGGGATGGTGACGCTGGACGCATTTCTGGTTGAGAAATATCTTGCCGGCATGATTGCCCGTGAGGAAGTGATCAACAAATCGCAGGATCCGACGACCATCATGGCCAAGCTGCAGGAGCTTGAGCTGGCAGCGAGCACGGGTGGAAAAGGCAAAAAATAGCGTAAAATAGCGTAAAATAGCATAAAATAGCATAAAATAGCATAAAATAGCGTAAAATAGCGTAAAATAGCGCAAAATGAGTTTGTTACATGTCTGACGAAATTTCCAGTCCACTATTAAGCCTCATCCGTGAAAACGGGCTGATTGACGACCTGCAATACGAGGAGGTGGCCGGCGAGATCAAACGCAGCGGCACCTCGGCGATCCAGGTGTTGCAGGATTTCGGCATCATGAAGCTGGACGACATCCTGCACGTGGAGGCCACGGCGCTGGGCACGGAAGTCGTTTCCTTGAAGGACCGCGAGATTCCACCGGATGTACTAAAGCTCCTGCCCGCCAAGGTGGCGCAGATGTATCATTGCCTGCCGGTGGCGCTGAACAATGGCTCGTTGCAGGTGGCGCTGGCCGAACCGCTGGATCCAAACACGGCGAGCGAGGTGGGTTTTGCCGCCAAACGCGATGTGCAGGTGGTGGTGGCCGATCCGTCGGAAATTTTGAAGGCCGTGGAACGATTTTACGGCCAGGAGGAAAACGAGAGTTTCGCGGAAATCCTCAAGGAACTGGATGCCAACAAGGACATTGCCCGCGAAGTGAAAGAGGCGGGCGACAGCGCCAAGGCCGCTGAAGCGCTGGCGAATGAGGTGCCCATCGTCAAATTTGTGAACCTGGTGATCCAGCAGGCGGTGGCGGACCGCGCGAGCGACATTCACTTCGAGCCGTTTGAATCCGATTTCCGCATCCGCTACCGTGTGGATGGCGCGCTGTATGAAATGGCGCCACCGCCGAAGCATCTGGCGCTGCCCGTGACCTCCCGTATCAAGGTCATGTCCAACCTGAACATCTCCGAAAAGCGCCTGCCGCAGGACGGACGCATCGCCATGATGGTGAGCGGCAAGCAGGTGGACCTGCGTGTGTCGTGCCTGCCGACGGCCTTCGGCGAATCCATCGTGCTGCGCGTGCTGGATCGTTCCTCCGTCAATCTGGAGATCGAATCCCTGGGGTTGCCGAAGTATGTCTATGACTTTGTGACCGAAGTGATTCAGCGGCCCAATGGAATTTTTGTCGTGACCGGCCCGACCGGCTGCGGCAAGACCACCACGCTGTATTCCTGCCTGCGCCGCGTGAACGCGATTGACTCCAAGCTGCTCACGGCGGAAGACCCCGTGGAATTTGACATTGAAGGCATCATGCAGGTGGCCATCAACGAGGCGTATGGCATGACCTTTGCCAAGGCGCTGAAATCTTTTTTGCGCCAGGACCCGGACATCATCATGGTGGGTGAAATGCGCGATTTGGAAACGGCGCAGATTTCCGTCCAGGCATCGCTGACGGGCCATCTGGTATTGAGCACCCTGCACACCAACGATTCACCCGGCGCCGTCACGCGCCTCGTGGACATGGGCGTGGAGCCGTTTCTGATTTCCTCAACGCTCATGGCCGTGCTGGGCCAGCGGCTGGTGCGCACCATTTGCAAAAACTGCCGCACGCCGTTTGAGCCTACCGAGCAGCAGTTGTCCATGCTCGGGCTTTCGCCTTATGATTTGGGGGACAAGGTTTTTCATTATGGCCGGGGCTGCTCGGTCTGCGCCGACACCGGTTACAAGGGACGCAAGGGCATTTTCGAGCTGCTGGTCGTCAGCGACGCCATCCGCACACTCATCAACGAGCGCGCGCCAACGGTCGTGATGCGCCAGAAAGCCGTCGAACTGGGCATGGTCACTTTGCGCGAAGATGGCTTGCGAACGATATTCGACGGTGATACAACGATAGAAGAAGTCGTCAAATACACTTGATCTCCCATGCCTAAATATAATTACGTGGCCCTGGATCAAAAGGGCAATGAAACCAAGGGCAGCATCGAAGTGGGCAGCCAGAACGAGGCCATCGGCCGCGTGAAGGAAATGGGTTGGTTCCCCACCAAGATCACGGAATCGGAAAAGGAAGACAAGGGCGGCGCCAAGAAAGGCAAGGCCAAGGCCGCCGCCAAGCCCAAGGCGAAGAAGGGCGGGGGGATGAACCTCAATATCAAGATCCCCGGCCTGGGAGGCGGGGTGAAGCCGAAGGCGTTGACCACGTTTACCCGCCAGCTCGCCACGCTGGTGGACGCCGGCCTCCCGCTGCTGCGCGGACTGCGAGTGCTCGAAAAACAGGAACGCAAGGGGACACTCAAAAGCATTCTAGGCGAACTCGCCACTTCGATTGAGGGCGGCAGCACGTTTTCCGAGGCTTTGGCGCAGCATCCGAAGGTTTTCAACCGCCTGTTCGTGAACATGGTCAAGGCCGGCGAACTGGGCGGTGTATTGGAAGTGGTGCTGAAGCGCCTTGCGGAATTTTCCGAAAAGGCCCAGAAAATCAAAGGCAAGGTGAAGGCCGCCCTGTTTTATCCCATGGCGGTTTTGATCGTGGCCATTGGCATCATGATTTTGCTGATGACGTTCGTGGTGCCCAAGTTCAAGGACGTGTTCGGCGGCATGGGCATCACGCTGCCGGGTTTCACCGTGTTCGTGCTGGCCGTCAGCGACATCATCCGCAACAACATTCTGGGCACGATGGGCGCGGTTGCCGTGGTGGTCATCATATTTTTGCTGTTTATAAAAACAAAGTTTGGCCGGCGAATATGGGACAAGACCAAGCTCATCCTGCCGCCGATGGGCCCGGTGGTGATGAAGGTGTCCATCTCGCGTTTCACGCGCACGCTGGGCACGCTCGTCAGCAGCGGTGTGCCCATTTTGCAGGCGCTGACCATTGTCAAGGAGACCGCCGGCAATGTCATCATTGCCAACGCTGTGGCCAAGGTCCACGAAAGCGTGAAGGAGGGTGAAACCATCACCGCCCCGCTGGAGGCTTCGCGGGTGTTTCCGCCCATGGTGGTGAGCATGGTGGACGTCGGCGAACAAACCGGCGCGCTGCCGGAAATGCTCCTGAAAATCGCGGACAACTATGATGAAGAGGTGGATAACGCCGTCGCCGCCATGACCTCGCTGTTGGAACCCATCATGATCGTTTTCCTTGCCGTTATTGTGGGCAGCATTGTGATTGCCATGTTTCTTCCCCTGATTGCCATGATCAGCAACTTGAGCGGTGAGGGCGACAGTGGTGGCAAAAAAGAATAATAAATAACGATACGAATTGGAAACCATCTAAAACTATCGAACATACCCGGAATTATCCAAAAAACGATCTGGAACCACCCGAAAAACGATCAGAACTATCGAAAAAAGGAACCAAATCACTTTTTTTAAAGCAAACCTTGACAAAAACCGCCCGAAAGTGTAAATACATTGTATTCACATTGCATGGGCGATTTATTTACAACTAACCCCGTATGGAGTTCGATTGGAATAACCCGCCTTTTGAGCTTGGTTCTTTGAATCAACGGGAAGTTGAGGAGTCCTTTGAAGACGCATTTGCCGTGCGGCTGATGCCTGATTCCCCCCGGTTTGGCGTGCAGGCGCGGTTTTTCAACCTCGGCATGTCGGCTGGCGGAATAGGCATCCTGAGCGTCTATCGCACGAATGGCCGGCAGGTGAGGGTGATGCTGGCGCGGCCGTTTGAGCCGGAAGAGCGGTTCTTCTATCAGCGAAAAATGGGGCAGACTCTCTCCCAGTAAGATGATCGTCCTCGTCGTCGTCCTCGTAATCGAAGGGCTGAAAATCGAGGACGAGGACGTACCCGCCGGCGAGACGCCAGCGCTCCCAGTCATTCTCATGGGTCAGGAAATTGAGGACGAGGATGAGAATGAGGATGAGGATGAGGATGAGGATGAGGATGAGGATGAGGATGAGGATGAGGATGAGGATGAGGATGAGGATGAGGATGAGGATGAGGATGAACTAAAAACCAGATGCGCACATTTGCCAATTGGGAAGAAGTGCCCCTCTTCGACAGCGAGGAGGCAGAGGCGGTATTTTGGGCCGAGAACCGGCCTGATCTGCGCCTCATGGAATCCGCCACGGCCGGCAGCGCCGAGGCGTCGGAGTCCATTACGATCACGCTGCGGATTGACCCGCGGATGCTGGCGCGGATCAAGCGGCTGGCGCGGATGCGGTTTTTGAACTACCAGAGCATGATCAAGCAATGGTTGAGCGAACGCATGGAACATGAATTGAAGGAACGATGATATGAAATCCGAAATCCGAAATCCGAAATCCGAAATCCGCAGGTCGAATGGCTTGCAGGGAGCGGGGGCGTTTACGTTGATTGAACTGCTCGTTGTGATTGCCATCATTTCGGTCATTGCGGGATTTACGCTGGTGGTCGTTGGCAGTCTGAGTAGAACCAAAAATATCAAGATCGCCACGGCGGAGTTGGAACAGATTGAGAGCGCTTTGGACAACTACAAGGCGAAATATGGCGTGTACCCGCCCGGCAACGCAAATCTTACGGGCACCTACACGTCGCCACTGACCAATTCACTTTTTCCCCAGCTTTATTATGAATTAACCGGCGTGTACACTACGAACAAGGGAGGCACGACCTATTTTGTGACCTTGGACAACAGCGCGTGGATTCAAACCGCAGCCACCACACCCAACCAGGTCAACAGCGCGTTCGGGGTCAGCGGATTCATCAATTGCACCAAGTCGGGAGATGAGGAGTCGGCCAAGGCGCAGAATTTTCTGCTTGGCCTCAGGGCCAATCGAATCGGCTCGGTGAATAATAATGGAGTGATGGTCAGCAACCTGATCACCACGGTGCGCGGGCCGGATGTGAAATACATGCCGCTGGGCGTGGCGGACGTGAATCCGTTTCGTTATGTTTATCCCGGGGTCAACAATCCCAATTCCTACGATTTGTGGGTGCAACTTGTCTTTGGTGGCAAGACCAACTTGGTTTGCAACTGGAGCAAAACCGTCATCATCAACAGTCCCTTACCCTGAAGCCCTTTACCCTGAATTAAAATTATGTTTACCAATGGCACCAAAGGCCCGGATCGCCGGCCCCGCTCGCTGCCTGTCGAGTGGCACGATTGTTCGTGGTGTCCGGTCATCGAGCTGCGTCGGCCGACGCAGGACTGGCGGGCGACAAGTTGTCGCCGCCCCGGCACAAAACCATTGCCCAACCCGGCCATTTTGCCGCATCCTGCGCGCCGCAAAAATCTGTTCAAACCCATGAAAATAAACTTGTTTACCGCGCGCCGTTACCGCGCCGGCTTCACCCTCGTGGAACTGCTCACGGTCATCGCCATCATCGGCATTCTGGCCGCCATGTTGATGCCCGTGCTGGCGGCGGCCAAAAAGCATGCGCTCATCATGAAGGCTAGGACGGAGATCCAAGATTTGGTCACTGACATCCAGGCGTATGACCAGGCTTACGGGCGGTTTCCCGTTTCGCCTGCGGCGCAAAACCAGGCGGCCCAAAATGCTCAAATCCCGGGTGGAAACGGGGATTTCACCTTCGGCGCAATTCTTCAAGGTCCAACCACCCAAGTCGGAACTCTCGTGGGCGGTTTGCCGCTAACCAATTCGGATGTCATCGCCATTCTGATGGATTATACGAATTATCCGAATAATCCAGCGCTGGCGACGGTGAACAACGGCCATCTTAAAAATCCACAGCAGACCAAGTTTTTGAATGCCAAGATGTCCGGATGGGACGCCACCCAGCCCCTGCCGGCGCCGGGAGGCGTGGATAACAATCTGGTCTATCGTGATCCGTGGGGGAACCCGTACATCATCACCATGGATTTGAACTATGATGACCAAAGCCAAGATGCGTTCTATTCCAAAAAATTAGTTTCCCAAAATCCAACTGGCAGCAGCAGCACAACCGGCTTCTACGGTTTGACCAGCCCGGGCTTAAAGCCTGGGCCGGCAGGTGATAATTTCATGTATCACGGCAAGGTCATGGTCTGGTCGGCCGGGCCAGATGGGAAAGTGGACCAGAGCAAGGCGGCCAATATAGACGTGAACAAGGACAACATTTTAAGCTGGCAGTAATATGTTTTGTGACAAGTGGCATGTGACAAGTGACAAGAGTGCGGCCGAAGCACATGAGGGGCCGTCGTGTCTTTCGTCACCCGTCCCCAAGAAGGGCACTGATGGGTTCACGGCGGCGCGCGCGGAGCGACGCGCCCTACCAGCCTTGGTCACGCGATACGTGTCTGGTTTCACGCTGATCGAATTGCTGGTGGTGATTTCCATCATGGGGTTGATTGCGGCGCTGGCGGTGCCGGCGCTGAAAAATCTCGGCAAATCCAACATCCGGGCCAGCGCCTCGCGGCAGTTGCTGGATGACATCGGGCGGGCGCGTCAACTGGCCATCAGCGACCATGCCACGGTGTACATGGTGTTCGTGAGGACCAATTTCTGGATGCTCAACCCGCCATTTCCGAATAGTTGGTGGAATTTGCTGAATTCTCCGCAGTATTCTGCGCACTTGGGCGTCGCCAGTAATCTGTGCGACAAACAGTTGTCCGGCTATACCTTTGTCAGTCTGCGTTCGGCGGGCGACCAGCCGGGGAACGGCAAGCGGCATTATCTGGCACAGTGGCAAAGTCTGCCCGACGGTACCTTTATCGCGCAGCAAAAGTTTCAATATTCTCCCAATCACAATTCTCCGAATGTGCCTTTTTACATTTCAACCCCCAATGGCAGTTATCAAATTTGGGGATTCAATGTCACCAATACCATTCCTTTTCCCACGGAAGACAGTCCCTCCGGCGCGGATGCCAATCTAAAGACCTCCCAGTTTAACGTTCCGTACATCGCTTTCAATTACCTTGGCCAGTTGACGGTGGATGGATTGAACATGGCCCAGTACGATGAATATATTCCACTGGCGGAAGGCACGGTGGCGCCTGCAATCAACATGCCGGGAAAGACCCCGATTATCGGCCCCAACACGCCGCCGCAAGTGACCGAAACTCCCCCTGGCAACAGCACGAACAGCATGTATCGGATTGTGCACATAGACCGGCTGACCGGGCGGGCGACTTTGGAATACCAGCACGTGCAATGAATCGTGAATTGACTATGTTGATTATGAACAGAACCTTGCGACTTCTGGCCGTTTTGGCGGCGTGCGGTGCGGCGGCGTTGGCCACGGTGCGGGCGCAATCCATTTACGCCACGCCTTACAGCTTCATTACCATTGCGGGAGACCCCGCAAGCCCCGGCGGTGGTCCCAACCAGTTCTTTTATCCGGAAGGCCTCACGGTGGACACCAATGGCAATGTGTATGTGGTGGACAACAACGACAACTTTGTTCGCAAAGTCGCCCTGTCTGGTGGAACGTGGGTCGAATCAGCTATAGCCGGGGCCGGGCCTATGGGTGCGGGTGCCGCCGACGGAAACAACCAGAGTGCTCAGTTCAACCAGCCGACCAGCATCACCATTGACAGCTCCAATAATCTTTATGTGACGGACGGCGTCAACAACGCCCTGCGCAAGATAAAGCGGACGGGAGACAACAATTGGAACGTGACCACCATCGCCGGAAACACCCACGCCACCGGCTCTGCGGACGGCACGAATGGCGGCGCGCAGTTCAGCTATCCCTCCGGCATCGCCATTGACGCCGCGGGCGTTCTCTATGTGGCCGACACCTACAACTATACCATCCGCAGGGTTGTGCCCATGGGCACCAACTGGGTGGTCACGACGATTGCGGGAATTGCGGGCACCCGTAATACAACCGATGGCACAAACGGGGCCGCGAAGTTTTTCCTGCCGTCGGGAATCGCCGTTGACGCTGCCACCAATCTCTATGTGGCCGATGCCGGCAACAACACCATCCGCAAAATCCGGCCGGTGGGGACAAACTGGGTGGTGAGCACCATTGCGGGGTCCGCCGGCAATCCAGGCAGCGCCGATGGCACGAACACCGACGCGCAGTTTGATAATCCCATAGGCATCGCCATGGATGCCAGCGGTAATTTGTTTGTAGCAGACACCTATAACAACACCATCCGCAAGCTGGCTCACATTGGGACCAACTGGGTGACCACGACGCTCGCAGGCGTGGCGGATGGCAGTAACGGTGGTTATACCAACGG
>Ga0207083_1083_pt1 | contig 15448 bp, 10 predicted proteins | sample Alteio_BWMinHeat_57_FD_153516 | JGI IMG/M metagenome (GOLD analysis project Ga0207083, IMG submission 153516) | Enriched cells from forest soil in Barre Woods Harvard Forest LTER site, Petersham, Massachusetts, United States -... | ecosystem: Environmental > Terrestrial > Soil > Temperate forest >... | reverse complement strand
GGACCCAGCTGACATCCTACCTCTAAAGCGCCTTCTGCTTTAAGCGATTCTATCAATCCATCAATACCTTTGCTCACATTCCAATGATGTTCGCAGGGCAGGAGAATCTCAGAGGGTTTATAAAGTGAGCTATGAACGTTTTATACAAAAGTTAAGCGATATATATACTCAATTTGATATACATACTCAATTTCTAGTTAGCTCACTTTATCAGTGGAGTATCCCTACGAGTAAAGATCAAGCTCTTTGTTCAGATGAGGGTTTTATTGAAGCGATAAAAGTAAAATATCAAGCGATGAAAACATTTTTAATGCAACAGGAAGCGAATCGACAGGCCGTTGCAGATGCCATTCCTGGTTCTGTTCAGCCACCAACAGTACTTCAGCAACCCTCTTTGTTTTTTAATATAGCAAAACCAAAACAATTGGTTGAGTCTCCATCTTCTCTTCCTCCTGTTATCTATTTATCTTATCGCTAGATGTAATTGCGAGTTCTCTCGCAATTACCCTTCAGCATGACTCATACATGCAAAATCCAAGCCCTGAACCCAAAATCCTATTTTAATGAACATGGTCTGCTTCACCGCCAAATTCGACTAATTCAATTCCCCATGCTGCACATTGTTCACGGCAGATTTCTTCCAAGCGCTCAAGGATTATTTTTATGAAGCAAGGATGTCGATATTTTGTCACTAACACCAAGTGGTATTTTAGCTGATATACGCAATGCCTCGGTTCGCTCCGAGCTCAAAATGCTGCCATGTGTGTGGTTACCACAATAAGGTGCTGCCGTTATCTGTGCGTGAGTGGGAATGCCCAACGTGTTTGACCATCCATGATACGGATATCAATGCGGCGAAGAATATTCGTCTCATGGGGTTAGCTGATTCGCCAAGACATGGTGATTGTGTAAAGAGTTCCTCTGTGGCTATACTGGTCAGCACCAGTGCTACAGCGAAAGGCGTGGAGTCTTTCTCTGCGTAGGTCGCAAGAAGCCCCCACTAGAACGATGTAATCGTTTGGTGGTGGGAGTATGTCACTGTGTTGTATTCCTTTATGGGGTGCGTAGACAGGTAAGCCTAGAGCAACTTCAACATGCTTGGCAACAATATCAAAATTTAAGGAAAAATAAGCGGCTGAAGAGAAGCACTAGTGCCTCATCAACGTTAGCAGCATCTAGGTTCAGTACCACAATTCTCTGAGCGACAGACATCACGTTAAACCTACACTGAATTTTCCATTTATTCACTAGTAAGATCATTTAATTCGCAAAGTGTTGAAATTAAATATCAGAAGTAGCAGAATGGACATACGATTACTAACGTATGTTGACTATCATGATACTTAGATTACTTCGGGCGCTACAACTACTTAGAAATCCTGTCCTCAGGTCGACAGTCACAACCAAATGGCAACTCTTACGTGGTGGAAGCTCCACACCCCCATCTATACCCAGAGCACAGCTGTTTACAAATCTAATAAAAGAATCTGAAGCTAACAAAAAACCTTTTACAAATAATTTGCCAGTGAGACCTCGACGATTCTTATCAGATGACACATCCATTCGCATAGACACAGAAAAGTTTTATCCATTGCTTAAACAAGACCGGAAGATTTTTACTCGCCCAAAGATTGATACGGGAGAAGCCGCGCGCGAGATCGTCACTGAAAACATGGATTTATCTGCCTATCCCTTTGATAAAAATAGCCAAATTACGGTTGGTGATCTTCATGCCAACGGGCAAAAATTTATGATGCTCTTAATAAAATCCAACGCTTTAATCATTAGTGAGCATGATTATTATCTGTTTAATGCTATTTACCATAAATCCATCGATGAGCTAGTGGCAGAGGATTTAGACACGTTTAAATCCATTTTAACACGAGCGAAAGTCTTTGAAGTTCGGAAAGATATGTTGATTAGGTTAGGTGGTGATGAATTCTGCGATCGTGGGAATAATGATTATTTTGTGCTTAAAATTTTAGAAAAAATAGGCATTGAACACCTCCCTTCCGAAATCCTATTTTCTAATCATGGCTGGGAATTTATCAAAGTATATGAACAAGGAATTATGGATCATAAATCTTACTTAGAAACAACTGGTTATGGGAAATCACTTACTAATCTTCGAAAACTGATCGAGAAAAAATTAGTGACTGAAGAAGAAGTCATGGAGATTATAAAAAACTATTATCAACCCAATCTTAAAGTCATTTCTTATTCACTGGATGAGTCACAAAACATATTAACCATTTATTCTCATGCACCTATTGGTATAAACACAATAAAAAAATTAGCTGAAAATTTTAAAATTGAGTATGCGGATGTCACTCCCTATGAGCTTTCAAAAACCATCGATCAAATCAATGCTAAGTTTTCCAAAGCAGTAATGCAGAATAAAGTAATGGAAACGTTCGGAACAGACTTAAAGACGCACATGGGAAATTTAATATCCTTAAATTATCCCTTATCACGTACCATTTTTAGCCGTGGTTATCACGAATTTGATTTACCTGAAAAAGAACTCAATGGATTTAAACTACACTGGGTTCACTGTCATGACGGGGAAGGAGAGGTAGAAAGAGAGTTTACTGATTTTGTTACTAACTTAGATAATCTTTCTGGGAAAGGGGAAACAAATGTAAAAAGTAAGTTTTCTTTTTTATTCTCGCATGATAAAAGACTTCTTGAAAAAAAACCCGCAACATCGAATAATGATACTCCCAGTGAAATCACAAAAGTTACGCCCTAATTCAGCCAGGGTTTAATATCCCAAAAACCATCAGTCGTGGAGGCTATGCCTATGCTGGAAGTGATATACAATGTAACACCGTTTTGGGAATACTATTCCACTAGAATTTAGTGATGATTCGTGGACGAGCCTATTTATCCGTAATAGCGGTTAAATGCCAGTTGGTTACAACGCTTTACAGCCATACATGGCACGGATAACGTGACTTGCTTCTTGCTTTCAAGAGTTAGGATGGTATTCTCATTATATTTACATAGATTTTGTATGGCTTTTTTTAAGGATGAATGATGCCAACTACCAAACTCTCCGATTATAAATTATCAAAATTCCACATTTCACATACCCATCTCAAATTCGAGTTAGATGAAGAACATACAATCATCACGACAACCTTACAGGTTAAACACCAAGATCATGAATCAATGACACCGTTAGTGCTCGATGGTGGGGACTTTGAATTAATATCGATTCAGGTTAATGACAAAGTGTTAGATGCATCACAGTATGAAATCAAGAATCAAAAATTAACGTTACTTGCTACACCAACGGACGATTTTAATGTCAAAATCGTGACAGAGATCAACCCAACCGCAAACACAAAGCTCCAAGGACTATACAAAACGGGTGATATTCTAACGACGCATTGTGAAGCAGAAGGATTTCGAAATATCACTTTCTATTTGGATAGACCCGACGTTTTGGCAACATTTACAACAGAAATACACGCCGACAAAACGAAATTTCCTGTGTTGTTATCCAATGGGAATTTAGATATAAGCCGGAGTGGAATAGACACAGAAAATCCTAACCGACACTTCATCACTTTCGAAAATCCTGTTCCAATTCCATCTTATCTTTATGCCATAGTAGCAGGTACTTTGGCGTTACGGCAGGATGAATTTGTGACCCGTTCCGGAAGGAAAGTCGCACTGAAAATATTCGTGCCGATGATAGATCTCCCCAAAACAGAGCATGCCATGCAGGCTCTGAAAGCCGCCATGCGTTTTGATGAAGAACACTATGATCGAGAGTTTGATCTTGATATTTATAATATTGTAGGCGTTCCGCAATTTAACGCGGGTGCTATGGAGAACAAAGGGTTAAATATTTTTAACAATTCCTCCTTACTTGCCCACTCAACCGTGTCGACAGATTCAGGCTTTGAATGGGTTTATGGCACCATTGGGCATGAATATTTTCATAACTGGCGTGGGAATCGTGTCACCGTGAAAAACTGGTTCCAACTCAGCTTAAAAGAAGGCTTTGCATCGGTGACTGACCAGGAATTTTCACAATCTGTCTTTGGCTCCATGGTATCACGTATTGATGACATTCTGGCTTTACAAAATAGGCAATTCAAGGAGGATGCAGGCCCTCTGGCACATTCTGTGTTACCCACGGAATATGAGGCAACAGATAACATTTATACCATGACTATTTATCGCAAGGGTGCTGAATTGATTAACATGTTGCGTACATTAATCGGCAAAGACGCTTATAAGCGAGGTTGTAACTTTTATTTTGCTGAACATGATGGCCACGCTGCTAATATTGAAGATTTTCTTGCCGCTATGGAAAAAGCATCTGACAGAAATTTATCACAATTTCTCTTGTGGTATCAGCAGGCTGGGACCCCATGTCTGGAAATTGAAGATCGTTACGATGCCCTCAATAAAACCTATGAGCTGACGATAAGCCAGTCATGCCCGCCAACAACTGGACAGCCTCATAAAGAGCCGCTATTGATTCCTATTGCTGTGGCGCTCTATGACAGTGCTGGCAACGAACTACCGTTGCAATTAGAACCTGACGAGACTCCTCAAAGCACGAAGCGAGTGCTGGAGCTGACGAAATCTAAACAAACGTTTAAATTTGTCGGTATCAATGAAGCTCCCATACCTTCCCTGTTACGTAACTTTTCGGCTCCAGTAAAAATTACGAAATCACCCGTCACCCGTACGAATAACATTTTCTTATTGGAACATGATAGTGATCCTGTGAATCGCTGGTTTGCGGCACAAAACATCTCTAGAGACGCCATACAATCCATTATTACAGATATACAGATGGGAAGAGTATGTAGTGTCGATAAAAACATCATTAATGCATTCCGCACAGCACTATTGAATCCTAATATTGAGCCGCGGCTAAAGAGTCAACTGATTAACTTCCCTAAAGTAGATTCATTCTTTGATTTTATGAAGCCCGCTGATCCAGATGTGATTCATCGTGCCCGTGAATTCTTTATCGCGAATTTTATTGACGGTTGTTATGATGCGCTCAAAACAACTTATGACACGCTAATAGAGGGTCAAACGTCAATCGGATATGAGCCAAAAGAAGCGAGTCTGCGAAAATTGAAGAATGCATGTCTTGGTTTTCTGTTGCAATCTAATCGACCTGAATGCATCCACTTGTGTATGGCGCAATTGTCATCCGCAAAAAATATGACAGATCGCATAGGAGCGTTGTTACCCTTGGCAACCAGTTACCATGAGGAGCATGTCGGGATACGTCAGCAAGAGCTAGACAAGTTCATTATGAAATGGAAACACGAACCGCTGGTACTGGAACATATCTTCGATCTGTATGCGCGCAATGAAGCGCCAGATGCCATTGATCAAATACAATTCATTTATAATAATCATATCTTTGATAAAGCGAATCCGTCTCATGCGTTTCAATTACTTTTCGGCTTCTATACTTATAACGCAGTTCGTTTCCATGATGTCTCAGGAAAGGGTTATAAACTTATCGCAGATTGCATCATTGAATTAGATAAAATCAATCCGTCGACAGCATCGAACCTGGCAGCTGCTTTCGGTAACTGGAAATCACTAGAGCCTGTTCGTCAAGACAAAATGCTGGAGCAATTATTCAGACTGGATAACTTGCCACTGTCTGATAACGTGAAAGAATTGATTAGCAAAAGTGCCAATGAAGCATCAGAAATGCGAGCCGCGCAAACGCTAGTCACTAATCCGTTTGAGTTTTTCAATACCAGTGCTGAAGGTAACACTCCTGGAAAAAAAGTGTCCTGTACTTCACCACAGCTACAGTAAAAATGAAAAAGAAAAAATTTGCTAGCACACTTAGGGACAGGCCCTGAGTGTGTAAATTAATGTCTTTAATAGCATCTAATCGCTTATGACGTGGAGAGTTACAATTATTTTCAATTGTTAGAATACGTACTATTTCGGAAGTAAAGGCCTTACGCTGAGCATGTAAAAGATCTATAACGAGATTAACCACTGACCTCTAAAGATTTCCAACATGCTCAGTGTTTGCAACCGTATAATGTCCAAGCGGAGGTCCATGCATAACCGGTTGCTGGTGCGTAGTAAGTACTCAAAGGACTGTTACACCATGGAGCAACTTGGTTTGAAATACATTGATAAAAATTACCATTACTTGCTGTCACAATAGTGCCACCCATATAGGTTCCTAGACCCTTTGGATAAAGTACAGCGTCTGTCGGACACATTGGCACAGATCCAGCGCCACCTCCCGTGCTTGCAGACGTTGTAAGATCCGTTGTTGTCGTGACTGAGAAGTTGGTTTTTAATGACGATTCAAGATTCGTAATAGCCGTTTCTAAGATCATATAAATGGTTGCTCGTTGTGTCGCATCACTTAAATCAAGAATAGTAACATCTGAAACTTGCGCTTTTGTTAAAGCAGCACTAAAAGCCGTATTCGCTTGACTTGTAGAAATATAAACATACTGATTACTGGCATTGACATAGGCCAACGTTTGGAAAACACTGCTGAACACATTTCCTAAATTAGTCATGTTAAATGCGACATGATTATTTGTCGCCGGGATTAATGTCGATTGATTATATAATTCATCCAGATAAAAACGTACTTGATAGGGATATTGATTATATGAACTTCCAGAAGCATTATTATAGCTGTTGTATTTTTCTAAAAATGCAGTCGGCGTACTGTTAATGCAATCCGTGGTTGAAGAACCCACTAAGCCACCATAGTATCCTTGGTTGTATGCATAATTAGTTATGATATCTAATGGATTGTTACTGATTGAAACGAGATTCCCCATACACTGCGTGAAATTTGGAGCAGCACTAGAGGTATAACCTTGACTGCCATTTTCAAGTGCTTCTAAAGCGCGTAAATCATTCAAGTGGAAATAAGCCGTTAACACTGGCCCATAATATTTATTATTAAATTGCGCCGGCGTTGCCATCGTTACTTGTGCCGCTTGTTGAGAGATGGTGTAGCCAATATTTTTTTGAATGGCAACATAATTAACTAATGAATAGCCATTGGGTGTGTACGAACCTGCTACCATATCCTGAGCATAACTATTAATTTGATAAGGCCCACCTTGTCCACTTCCCATCACTGCCGCTTGCACACTTGAAGGATCAATGAAGATACTTGATGGCGTATATAATTCCGTTTCTATATTTTCCTGCAATAATTGCGCAAAAATCGTGCCATACATATAGTCTTTATTGAATTGCATGTTTGGAAAACTTTCTACAATCATATGTCCGAGTAAAACACCTGCAATATAATTCGACATAATCAAATCAGTATACGTATCGCCAGACAAATTCATGGTGTCTCCCAGATTAAAAGCACTGGTAGACGTTTGCGGAACATAAGCATGGAAATACAAAACACCAGCCGACGTTTGTTGAGCAGGCGGAGGCGTGTTATGTCCAGGTTGGATTGGATTAGGTACAGGCGTTGCACTCCCGACGACTGCAAGCTTTAAACCCGTTAATGCTATGCCATTTGTATTATAACCAAATGATCCTGAAGCTTGTCCGTTCGCTGGTAAGCTTGCCGTTGTCGTTAGCGTGATTTGCATCGCATTCGCTTTGCCGCTCACTTGTGACGCCGTGGCGGTGGTACTTGCCCAAGAGGGGTAGCTAACGTTATTCAAGCTAAAACTTGCAGCACTTAAAGCTTGATTCGCGCTTAGCATTAATTGGACACCGTTTACACTTTGAGACGTCGTACAGGTATTCGTAAGAGAAAATGCACCAGAAACCCACCAAGTACTAATACTAGGGGTGAACGTTGTCACATTAATACAACCAGATGAGCTTGTTGCGGCCTTGAGCGACAGAGGGATGGCGACAAGTAATAATAAAAAAAATAAAAGACAAGCGGCATGCGTTAATTTAGAACAAAGACGAGTACACATGCCTGAAATCCATAAATACACCAATTATGTGTAAATTATAGACAATATGTTTTAAATATGCCAATTTTTTAGCCTCTGAAATCCCAGCAATCAGCACTTGGCAGTGGTTGCAGTACAAAAGACATTCACTATAGATGGAAACAATATTCTTCCCTAGACCTCTATTTTTTAGACTCTAAATTCTTTATTATAAAAAAATTCCCTTAGAATGAGCTAGATCATGAATCTATTAATTTTATGCCTCTTTATTGCGTGCCTGCTTCCCTACCTTTCTAAATTTCCTGTAGCGATTGCTATGAAAAATCAACCCGGCGGCTATGATAATAACCAACCGCGGATACAACAAGCCGTTTTAACAGGTTTGGGGGCTAGAGCAGTTGCGGCACACCAAAATAGTTTTGAATCATTAATCATTTTTTCTGCAGCCATTTTGACCGCCTTAGCTACCCAACACATCACACCTACTATACAAGCGCTTGCGATAGTCTACTTGATAACTCGCTGCATTTATCACGTCCTCTATTTACTTGACTGGGCCACTTTGCGCTCCAGCATTTGGGCTATCAGTCTCTTAAGTTCATTAGCGATTATTGGGTTATGCCTTTCATAGACTACCTCATCAGCGACCCCACCTACCCTAACCAGAATAATCGCACGATAAATATGAAAAACAGATTGATCTAAAATAGAATATCTATAATAATCCGGCACCTGTCACAAATCAATTAAATATGGTACAGGAGTTTAGGGATGGGATGTTGCAATTTTAAACGCGCTCTGGCTATAGCAGGCCCCGTTGGTTCTGGTTGCGGTTGTGTAGGCTGTATGGGTGGAACAGCAGGTGGGGTAGTTAGCTGGATCTATTTGGTTTGGCCAGCCATGATAAGTGGTGGCCTAGGTATCACAGGAAGAATTCTGATAACTCTACTCGGTCCCGGAGAGGCATTTTTAGTTGCATGGATGGCCTCAGGAATTCTCGGACTTGGAGCCATTGGTTGCGGTATTGGCGCGCTTTTCGGTTGTGGTGGTGGCGGTGAAAAGTTTGATTTTAGCCTAGGAGAAGAAACTGCCCATAGAACCCATGCACAAAAGCTTGATGAGGCTTCTCAGGAAATAAAATTAGCTTTAGAGCATTTAAAACAGAAATTAAAAGATGGCCCATTAGATGATCACACAATTACTGCCGAAGTGAATACCATCAGTGAGTCATTAATCAGTAGAAATTTAATAAAAGCGGAAGAAAGAACGGGTTTTGAAACAGTCGTTAAGAAAATTGTAACCAATCACTTAACCGCAGCGGAAATAGCCGTATTAGAGGAACGTGCTACACAAGGAAATTCCCATGCGCCCAGTACACCCCTACCCCTCCCTCCTCAAAGAAAGCTAAGCGTAGGCTCCTCTATTTTTCAACAACCGCGTGAAATGCAAGTCTCGAGCGATGAAAGCATAAGCCCAATGCAGAGAATGTAAATTGTATACTCTATTATCTTCAGGTACTTAAGGGGAGTTTGAATGATGCGACTCCCCTTTTCCATTTTTTATAGAAAAGGCCTGTGTTTCATAATAGCATTCATTTTGGATGCCTGATTACCCGTAGTTATAGTAATCATTATGTGATTTCAGATGAATCTTGCCTGCGAGTTAGACCGGATGGATTCTTGTCCCTTTCATCTTTGAGACAATTTATTGCGGATTTTGGGGCCGGAAACACACAAAAATTACTTCCCACGTTAGCTTTTGGCAAAATGAAATTTTAATGCATGGCATACAAAGTAAGGCACGAGAGTTTAATTATCTTTAACACAATATTGTCTATCATATGGACAAATTGATACCATTTATAATATTATGCGCTTTTTATTATTGTTTTCAGCGATCACTGTAGATCGATATGACACTCATTCGTGATCAAGGCGACGAACGTGCAGCAACTTACCCATTTCTTGCAATCGGTTGAAGTCTCTTTTCAGCTTCCAGACTTCTTTGATCTGTTGAACACGCAACAACATTGTTGCCTATTTATTAAAAATGAAACTTCAAATTACTGCTATGCAAATGATAATTTCATACAGCTCATGGGTTTAAAAAATCTGCATCAATTACGTTCTTTAAATGATTACGATCTCAGTAAAAATATAAAAGACGCCAACACCTATCGAGAATATGATCGTTACGTTTTAGAAGAAGGTAAAACGCTGCCGGTCAATGAAGTGATTTGTCCCAAGCAAAAAGATTCTATTGTCAAGACCATGCAAGGTAAACTATATCCTCTGTCAGCAAACAATGATCGTGCAAATTACGTTCTCGGCATCGTTTCGCCAACCTCTAAATTATTAAAGCTGGATTTTGATACCCTCTTTAGTCTCACGCAAGAAGAATTGAGCGAGTTACTCATCAAGCGTAGCTATACCGTACAACTGCAGTCGGGTTCTGTCAGCCTTTCAAGAATGGAAATACGCACCATCGTTCAACTGTTGAAGGGTGCACATGCCGGAGAAATTGCACGGGAATTAAAGATTCAGCAAACCACTGTTGAGTCTTATTTGACCAATATAAAAAACAAGTTAGTGGTGAATAGTAAAGGGGAGCTGATCAATCGTGTGATTAGCCAAAAATTATTGCAGCAGATTGTATTGTGATCTATTCCATTCTTCGCGAGACCGCTAAAACCGCTAACAATAATACAGCACTGGTGACCAGCAACAACCAAGCGTATACCTATGAAGCACTTCTTAAGCGCGTGCACCAATGGGCGCACTATTTAAAGCAAAAAGGAATAAAAGCCAATCAACGTATTGGATTGATGACGTCAGATGACGACGCCCACGTGTTTTTTTATCTAGCCGCCAGCGCTATTGGTGCCTGCTATGTGCCACTGGACCCTGAAATGCCTGCAGCTGCCTTAACCGATGGCTTAAAGACATTAGATCTGGATACCTTATTTGTTACTGCCCCGACAGCGCTTGAAGGTGTTCATTGTGAACTCATCGATGAATCCGAATGCGATAGGTTACCCGAAGATCTACCGATGGATGCGCAAATACAAGGTGAGAAAGACTGCTCCTATATTATGTCTTCCTCAGGAAGCACCGGTACTAAGAAATGGATTCCGATTCTAGGGACGGGGCTTAAAAACTATTGGGCGCCGGCAGTAAAAGACCTCCTACAATTAACCAACAAGGACAGTATTCTCTCCACACGAAGCCCCGCATTTGACGCGAAAATCTTTGAGCTTCTCGAGGCCTCTGCCTCCGGTGCGTCGCTTTATCTCATGGCACATAATGACCGAAAAGACATGAAAAAAATTGTCGCTACGTGTCTTTCGAAGCACATCACAACCCTGCTGATGGTGCCCTCGCAACTGGAAAGTGCGCAATTCAATCAGTATTTACCGGCACTTGCTGCTGCAGGATTAAAGCACCTCATTGTCACAGGTGAAGCCTGCAATTGGACCTTGGTTCAATTGTGCAAGTCACTCGGCATTCATGTATGGAATGCGTATGGACCAACAGAGGCAACTTTCGGACTCAGTCTGTTCGATGTCACTACGGTTTATAGCGACTCGATTGATAAAACACTGCCCGTGCCCATTGGCCCACCGTTGCCCCCCGTGCGTTATCGCATCAAGGACCGCAGACTGTTAATTGCTTCCCCGTTTTTGTCGCCAGGGTATCTAAACCCAGAAGCTTCCAAAGGCGATTTTACAATGCTGGACGGTGAACGTTGGTTTGATACGGGCGATTTATTTTCTGAGGTTAACGGGTTGTTATATTTTGAAGGGCGTGCAAGCTTTGAAAGTCATTTGAAAATCGGTGGAGTAAAGGTTAACCCTACCGGGATTGAACAGGTCATCAACCAATACCCGACATCACCGCTACAAGCGGTCGTCGTGGTCAAAGACTGGTTGGGCCACCCCAAACCCATCGCCTATATTTGCTCAAGTGCCCCGTTGGATGAAAATGCTTTGTCTGCCTATTTAGATACAAAATTTACACCCGCAGAAAGACCGGTCTGTTTCCCGATTGCAGAGATTCCATACCTGGCCAATGATAAAATTGATCGGAAACATTTGTTGTTAATGGAAGATGATCCCAATAAAGTGATGTTTAAGGACAAAGCGACTGAAGTCATTACTAACGCCAAATTAGAGCAGGTACTCAAGCTATGGTGTCAATTGTTTCACGTGGATTCATTAAGCCCTTCGCAAAATTTTTTGGCGCTCGGCGGAGATTCCATGACCGCGAATGAACTCGTCGTTTTAACGCAAAAAATTGATCCGAGTTATCAATACAGTGATTTTTTATCCCTATCATCGTTTACTCCACATGCAATGGCATTGCAGCTGCAGCAGAAAAAAAATCCACGAACAAGAATGGCCATTGTCACGCCTCATCACATCAATCCCAGCGCATCAAAAGCGGTATTTATGTGTCCACCCCTATTAGGGGAGGGGTGTTTTACGTATAAATCCTTGGCAGAGCATTACAGTGATGCTTTCAATGTAACGGTTTATGGATTATCAAGCCCTGTGCTTTTTGATAATTTGCCTCTGCCTAAAACCTTGGATGAAGAGGCCGAAGATTTTTACAACGCCATGAAAGCAACACAGCCCGAAGGGCCTTATCATTTATTTGGTTTTTCCTATGGTGCATTGCTGGCTTACAAAGTAGCCGAGATATGCTTTAAACGCGGTGATAAAGTGGCGTCTCTTGAATTAATGGATGGCTTTCCCCCTGAAGTGGTGAAACAAATGCCAGCGGATGCGCACACTCGTCTGTTTTATTCTATGGTTCAATTTATCATCAAAGTACTAAATAAAAAACCTTATAATGAATCTATTGATAATTCACTTTTAATGGAGCAAAGACTGTTTGAGAAGCTGCTTCCATCGATCGCGAATGCTGCCCATGCACAAGCAAAAAACGAGGGTAAACTAACCGCAATTAAAGACAAAGACCTTTTTGATAAACACAATCTCATCCAACTGGTCTTTGAGATGATTCGAAGAGAGCTGAAAAATCCAAAATCGATAAGAATGTTAGATCTTGCCGAGAGGCATTTGAACTTTATGTTCACACAACCAGCTCCCTCTGAGTTATTACCCCTGAAACCGACGGTATATCAAACCAATCCGAAGCAAGACTACTGGCGCATGATGGACAGTATTCAAGGCTTGATACCAAGAGCACCGGATAGACGCTTTTTATTTTGGAATCACTATTTCCCTGTCGTCAGAAGAAATGGACGAAAACTCGATTTAGATCATCTGGAATTGCTCGCAAAACAAGTCCCCGATCGTGCGACAACCGCGCAGTCATTTTGGGTGAGAAAACAGGATGTATTGTTCGCCGCGGTTGACAGCTTCGGGCCTGTTGCTTTCTATACTTGTGAACGTCAGGAAGGGGGTTATGTGTATAATATGCATTTTTGCCACAGCATGGAAGAAATGGGCATTACCAGCAAGCTCCATCGTCTACAGATTGATTTTAAAGTGCTTCGCTACCAACTGACGTCTGAGTTATTCACACAAGAAGATGCGGCATCACATGCCATGAGTGGGTATCAGTTTTTTGTGCCTACAGCAAAAAAAGCAAACGTTGATGCGTGGTTAGCAGCATCCCGATGTCCTAAAAAAGAGATCAACGCCTGTGAGTATCAAGAACTTGCCATCAAAGCTCCGATAGAAGCCGTGTATCTAACACTGATGGACGGTTCTCAACCGGTGTTGGATTTATCGTTTGATCTACCAACGAGCCCAAGCTTTCATCCGAAATCGTTGAAGATTCCCAAGGGGCTTCATGCCATACCGATCCCCAATAAACCGGGCATTCTCTATCTGGCGTTAATCAATGTTGAACAAACAAAGAATATCTTCGATACGATAGAGCAATGCAAAACAGCCCTCGGTCAATTTGTTGCAGTATTAACAACACAACTTCATCCTGGAGCAGCTCAGGAAGAAGCCAACCAGAACTCACCTACTCTGCGCCATGCGTAAAGTAGGTCTAATGAGTGGAAGCCGTGTTTCTAGCATTTTTGTTTCATAGGTTCCGTTTCATCATTTGAAAGATTTAGCTCGTGCATGCTCTTTTTCTTCATGCATACTTTCTTCAAGTCTTGATTGTAGCATTGTTAAATTCTCTGCAAGCTGTTTTTCGAATTGATGAAACGGAGCTAACATCGGTAGTAGTTCCTTTAAAGCCTCCGATCGCGTTTTTGCATCTAAAGATTCATCTTTAGCAATCGTTTCTAACTCGTTCGTTTTTCTTAAAAGTGCCATATATTTCTTAGTATCCGCTTTAACACTTTTTTCGTGATCTGATAAAGATTGATCGCTTGTCCTTTTAAAAAAAGATGGCTCACTAACCGGTGGATGTATATCATCGCTTTCAATAAATCCAAAACCTTTGGGCTCATTAAACCATTTTACTGTACCACAAGTTTTTTCTGACATGCCGTCTCCCCTTTTATTAATAGGGACATCACCGACAGCTGAAGAAAGTGCTTCTGCCTTCTTTGGTCTTTTACTGTCTAAATAGTCTTTTACACGACTGATAGCAGCAAAATCCTCATCGCCTTGTAAGCCAAACATCAACATCTGCTGGTAAGCATTTATCGTTGAGCTATTGGGCGCGTCCATTTGGAGTTCACGTGCATATTTTAACTCACGGATAGCATGCGCTTTGCTGCTATCATAAAGTTTAACAACAGCTTCATAACTAATAGGTTGCGGCTCTTGTCTCAAAAGGCCATTGAGATAACCCGCCTCACTTTTATAGCGTCCGCCAATATAATAAACGACATCCATTTCTTCTGTGGCACCATCTGGCAAAGAAAAAACAAACTTCACAATACATACTCCAAGTGATTAAGGAAACGGCAGTGTATACAGTTACTCCTTCACCAACCACCTAACTAAGTCAGTCAATTCAACGGCACACGAGAGTCTGTCACCTGACCCCGTCAGGTGGTGTGTGATTTATTTTCGAATATTATGTTTTGTTTTAAAACTACTAGGTGAGAAGAAAATGACACTTGAAGAAATGCAGCAAGAAATAGAAAGAAGGGTAACCGTCGCAAGAGAACATGGGAAAATCAATGTGGAAGCGGAAGACATACTCGCTGAAATTAAATTCTGCAATGATTCCGTTGCGGATCATCCTGATCACAATGCCTATTATTTATTAGGAATAGCCTTCAAAAAATTAGCCAACGAAATAAATGAAACATACTTTAACGAGCCAGCCTTACTTGCACTGAATAAGGCAAATGAATTGCATCCTAACAATCCCTTCTATTTAGTTCATAGAGCCGAACTTTACATGGACATGAATCAACATGATTTAGCACAACAAGATTTAGACAGTGCTCTTACCCTACCGAAACCAAAAGACAGGCTTACTGCGCGTTTTGTCGAAACCAGTATAAAAGCGCTAAAAGAACATTTATCCATGCTGCCAAAGGTTACAGGAAATACACCATCGACAGTGACAGTGAAAGCAACCGTTAGTGAA
>Ga0207083_1068_pt2 | contig 15489 bp, 15 predicted proteins | sample Alteio_BWMinHeat_57_FD_153516 | JGI IMG/M metagenome (GOLD analysis project Ga0207083, IMG submission 153516) | Enriched cells from forest soil in Barre Woods Harvard Forest LTER site, Petersham, Massachusetts, United States -... | ecosystem: Environmental > Terrestrial > Soil > Temperate forest >... | reverse complement strand
GATTCCAATAACCATAAAAAAATATACTCCCACCCACTAGCCATAATTTAGACACATACACTAACCTATAATGAAGAAGCCAGAAATATCCAAAAAAAATGACAGGTAAAAAACCAAACATAAAAAGAGGGGAATTAAAAAGCATTTAATACAATATCTCCCTACAGAAGTACTAAAAAAAACCAGCCTTAATTTTTGCTCTTGATACTGTTAAATCATTTTGGTTTGTAATATAGGCGGTTATCCAGATCTGGCGTAGTGCCTCATTAATGAATTCAATCTCACCATAGATGGTCAAAATATCACCAACATAGACGGGTGCAATAAAAGAAATTTTATATTCTTGTGAATACCCATTTTGACCCGGCAAATGAATACCAATCAGTTGGGAGTAGAATGATCCTGTTAGCATGCCATGTACAACTATACCGTCGTAGCCTTTTTTAAGCGCGAACTCTTTATTTGTATGTAATAAACTATTGTCCCCGCTGAGCTGGATAAAAGTATCGAGCTTATGCTGTATTATTTCAGCCATAAAGCTAGCGTTAAGTCCAACATATAGCTCTTCAAATGAATAGGCGTTCAACGGATTAATTTTCTCATTATGATATCTAACATGACGCCAACGTTGGTTAATTCTGCTAGCTCACCCAGTCCAAATTTAATTTTAAATTCTTTTTCAATGGAGCTTAGTAAATTTACATGATTTAAAGAGTCCCAATACTGGACATCATTGGCAGTCATCATATCGTTGATAACTAAATTCTGGTCATCAAAAATGTCCCTGAATATTTCTTGTACTTTTTCGATCGCGTGCTCTCTAATCATTTTTTACCTTAATATGTTTATTTTTACAATCATAGTTTTCTATTTGCAAAACCCAAATGGAATACGAACCGGACTTATCTTTCAACACGTTATCAAAACCAAAATCCTTATACAACTCAGATACCATGCCATTTTTTGAGGTGTTATAAGAATACCCAATAATTTTTTTAAATGCTTTATAATTCACTAGCATAAAGATTGACAATGTCTGTATTTTTTAAAGCTTGATCGACAGATTCAAAGACCTTGAAATGGTTTTTCTGCAGTAGTTTTATGATTTTTTGTTTCTTTTCTAACCCATGAACCTCGACAACTAATTGCTTAACTATCTTCCAGTCTTGATCACGAAGGCCATCCAAAACCTCTAATTCACTTTCTTCTACATCTATTTTTAGAAGGTCTATTTTTTTAATACGGTGTTGTTCTATGATTGAACCCAATGTTGTCAGTTGAACCATTACTTGTTTTGATTGAAGTTTACTATTGACCACAGCATCGATAATATTTTCATTATTTATGATTTTTCCTTCCTTATTTAACTGATTTTTTAGAGAATTCCGGAATAAAGATTTTTTATAGTCTAAATTGGAATATTTGGATGACATTATCGAAACATTAGGAAAATAATTAAAGGCTGCCTCACCTTCGATATCGCTGAGCCCCATTTGGAAAGTGGAGATAGATTGTCCAAAAGACTTTGAGTTAAGGGATAGGATGTCATAAATAGCATTTATGGGTTCAAAAGAAAAAATTTGCAAATCATCGGCCATTGTTGAAGCAAACAAGGAAAACCATTGGGTAAGATTTTATGTTTAATGTTTAAAGTTGGCTGAATTGGATTTGTCATGGTCAGATTTTGACTTAGTCATTCCTTCGTATTGTAAGGGAAATTTATAGCATATTATCAATGATATCACCATGTACTCAAAATTGGATACGAGACAACGATTGCGGGGTTATTGCGCACCATATTTACTCAATACGCCTTAAAAATTTACGATAATCGCATTGTTCTCCATGAGATAAATGTAATACCATAAGCTAAGTAATATTTTTGTTTTAAAAGTGAGTGATGATATGGATATTCGGTGGGTACAACGCTTTGCTAATTATAAGAGGGCATTGTCACAACTTGAAAAATTTATTGCCAAAGGCCAATTAAATGAATTGGAGGAGCAAGGCTTGATTCAAGCTTTTGAGTATACGCATGAGTTAGCCTGGAATGTTTTACGTGATTATCTTCGTGAGCAAGGAAATTTTGATATTAATGGCTCACGTGATGCGACACGAGAGGCATTTAAACTGGATTTAATCCAGGACGGCGATTCATGGATGGATATGATTAAAGATCGTAATCGAACCAGTCATACGTATAACAAAGCAACCGCAGATATGATTGCAAAAAATATTACCGAACGATTTTTTCCACTATACATAGCGCTTCGTGAAACCATGGAAAGGTTGGCACATGAGTCTTAAGTCTGATTATATCCCCCCCCTGCGTTTTGGTCTTAAAGAAGCGACCATTATTGCTATGAACAGTGTCTTTGCAGGTCATTCTGAGATTGAAAAGGCTGTCATTTACGGCTCACGCGCTATGGGGAATTATCGCAATGGTTCTGATATTGATTTAACGTTGTTAGGTGATTCTTTAACCTATACCCAACTGAGCCGCATCGAAACACAGATTGATGAGTTATTGCTGCCTTATTCGGTTGATCTTTCACTTTTTAATCACTTAGATAATCCTGATTTAATAGAACATATAAAACGAGTGGGTAAAATTTTCTATGAGCATCATGCTCCTTAATTAAAACATTCATATCATCTCAACTGCTCCTTCAACAAAATCATCTCATCCCGCACCTTCGCCGCCAATTCAAATTCCATGTTTTTTGCATGCGCATTCATTTGTTTTTCCAACAAATTAATCCGTTTGATCAATTCATCTGTCGATAATAAAACAAGGGAAGGTTGCTTATCAGAGCTCTTGGTCTTATGGTTACCAATATAGGCACCCTCCATGATATCTAAAATAGATTTATTAATCCCTTTGGGTGTTATCCCATGCGCTAAATTAAACGCGATTTGTTTATCTCGTCGACGCTCAGTTTCATCCAAGGCACGTTGAATCGAGCCTGTAATTCGATCGGCATAAAGAATGGCACGTCCGTTGATATGACGAGCGGCTCGACCAATGGTTTGAATTAACGAACGATCAGAGCGTAAAAACCCTTCCTTATCGGCATCCAAAATAGCCACTAATGCGACTTCTGGCATATCTAGACCTTCTCTTAATAAATTTATACCGACCAACACATCAAACTCACCCAAACGTAAATCACGAATGATTTCAACACGTTCAATAGTGTCAATATCAGAATGCAAATAACGGACTTTGACCCCCGCATCGCTTAAATAATCGGTTAAATTCTCAGCCATTCGTTTCGTAAGTGTTGTGACTAATATACGATCGCCTTCAGCAACAACCAAGCGTATTTCTGATAAAAGATCATCCACTTGATTCGTGACTGGACGAATAATGACTTGTGGATCAATCAAGCCGGTTGGTCGCACGACTTGTTCTGCAATATTATCAGCGTGCTCATGCTCATAAAGTCCTGGCGTCGCAGAAATATAGATAGTCTGCGGGGATCGCTCTGAAAATTCTTCAAAACGCATGGGGCGATTATCCAATGCGGAAGGGAGTCTAAATCCATAATTCACCAGGGTTTCTTTACGTGCACGGTCTCCTCGATACATGCCACCGATTTGTGGGACAGTCACATGCGATTCATCAATGATAAGCAAGGCATTTGCAGGTAGATAATCAAACAACGTGGGTGGTGGTTCTCCAGTCTTTCGTCCTGATAAATAACGTGAATAGTTTTCAATGCCTGAGCAGTAACCCAGTTCTAACATCATTTCAATATCAAAATTCGTGCGTTGTTCTAAGCGTTGTGCTTCGACCAATTTATTTTGTGATATGAACTCCGCTAGTCGTAATTGCAACTCTACTTTAACTTCATCAATGGTTTGCAATAGGCGTTCTCGAGGAGTCACATAGTGCGTTTTCGGGAAAAGGGTTGTTCGAGGCAAACGGTGCAAGATAGCGCCGGTTAAGGGATCAAAGCGTGTGATGTTGGCTACTTCATCGTCAAATAATTCAATCCGAATAGCCTCTTTTTCAGCATCTGCTGGAAAGACATCAATGACATCACCGTTCACTCGAAATTGGCCTCGAGACAACGATTGCGTGGTTCTGGTGTACTGCATTTCCGCAAGCCGCCTTAAAATTTTACGCTGATCGCATTGTTCTCCCCGGGATAAGTGTAATACCATATGCAGGTAAGAGTCGGGATCGCCTAGTCCATAGATGGCTGAAACCGTCGCTACAATGATGGCATCTTTGCGTTCGATAAGCGCTTTTGTGGCGGATAAGCGCATTTGTTCAATGTGCTCATTGATGGATGCGTCTTTTTCGATGAATGTGTCTGAGGCTGGAACATAAGCCTCGGGTTGATAATAATCATAATAAGAAACAAAATACTCCACCGCATTATCAGGGAAAAACGTTTTAAATTCGCCATACAATTGAGCAGCAAGGGTTTTGTTGGGGGCCATGATAAGTGTTGGCCGTTGCATGGTCTCAATGACATGAGCAATGCTAAACGTTTTACCCGAGCCGGTAACGCCTAAGAGAATTTGGCGAGAAAGACCTGATTTAAGGCCTTCGACCAATGATGCAATGGCTGTGGGTTGATCCCCAGCTGGTTGAAAATTTGAGTAAATTTTGAATTCTTTCTTCATAATATGAACTATATCACAGGAGCTAACCCATGGAAATTGCAATAGCCTCGCGCTTGCAACAAGTTAAACCATCTCCAACCCTTGCAGTGGCTGCAAAAGCGGCACAAATGCAAGCTCAAGGCCTCAATGTCATTGGTTTGGGTACCGGCGAACCCGATTTCGATACCCCTATCCATATTAAAAAAGCCGCTATTGCGGCGATTGAAGCGGGATTTACTAAATATACGGCTGTCGATGGTATTGTTGAATTGAAACAAGCCGTGGTTGATAAATTCAAGCGTGATAATAGGCTAGACTATAAACTCAACCAAATTTTGGTTTCTGTGGGTGGAAAGCAGAGCGTTTATAACCTTTGTCAAGCGCTAATCAATGAAGGAGATGAGGTTATTATTCCAGCACCTTACTGGGTTTCCTACCCCGATATAGTGTTGTTGGCTGGCGGTAAGCCCATTATTCTTCAGACGACGTTTGCTGATCGTTACAAGATCACTCCAAAACAGTTGGCGGCATCGATTACACCTAAAACGAAATTATTATTTATTAATAGTCCTTCAAATCCATCGGGTATCGCTTACACTCTTGAAGAGTTACAGGGCCTGGCGGAAGTTTTAAAACAACATCCACACGTTTTAATTGCAACCGATGATATGTATGAGCATATTCTTTGGTCTCAACACTTCGTCAATATTTTAGATGCTTGCTCCGAATTATATCCTCGAACCATCGTTCTAAATGGTGTCTCCAAGGCTTATGCAATGACGGGTTGGAGAATCGGGTATGCGGGTGGCCCAGTGTCATTAATTAATGCCATGAAAACAGTCCAGTCTCAATCTACCTCGAATCCATGTTCCATTGCTCAAAGAGCGGCAGTGGCTGCCTTAAATGGTGGAGAAGAAACCGTTCATGCGATGGTAAAAGCGTTTCAGGAACGCCATAATTATGTGGTTCAACGCCTGAGTGATATTCCAGGTGTTGAATTTATTCCTGCGGATGGAACGTTTTATATTTTCCCAAATGTACAAGCGATTATTGAGCAGCGTGGATTTGCGAATGATATCGAGTTTGCTGCCAGACTCCTTGAAGACGAGGGTGTGGCGTTAGTCCCAGGCTCTGCTTTTGGTACAGAAGGGTGTATCCGCTTATCGTTTGCTACAAGCATGGATACCTTGCGAGAGGCCATGAATCGATTACAAAATTTTGCTAAGAAGTAGTGTAAATTATTAGCGAATCTATTGACCAATCGGCGGAATACGATTAAGATTCCGCCTCATTCCCCGGTAGCTCAGTCGGTAGAGCGGATGACTGTTAATCATTAGGTCGGCGGTTCGAGCCCGTCCCGGGGAGCCATATACAGTAAGGGTTATATGGCAATTCCTGTAAAATCCCTTTCTTAAATTCTAAAAAACGTTCCTCTAAACATTCCTCCAAGCTCTTTGCTAGGCACTTTTTCTGTATACAGACATTTAATTGCACAACTAAACTCAACCACTCTCTTTTTAGGTTCAGCAGGAGCAAAATTAAAACAATATCCAATTTCAAACTTTTAGGGGGCAAAATAGGTAGTATAAAAAATATACTGTATGGATGATTTGCAAATTCAGAAGGACTTCAGATAAAAATAAAAGTTTTTACAGCCATCACCGCTATCACTTTTGTCACTTTTCGGAATCCTAGGTTTCAAGACACATCGATCGTCTTACATACAACAATAAACTCTTTCATTGAAGCACCAAGTCTTCCAGGCTGAAATGATATAATTTTCTCTTTACCACAAGCTACCATTAATCGATGTTGGGCTAACATACCGTAAACTGGCCACACGACCTCTGCCAACCTAAAAGCATCAATTAAATGTTGTTTGGAATGAAAACTCATATAGTTTTTTAGACAAGCATCCAAAACTTGTAGATAAGTACTATCTTTCTCTGTAAATCCATAATGCTTTTTTATTTGTTGCAAACAATTGAGCAATGAAAAAAATGGATGTGAAATGGCTATTTCACCTAAATCAATCGTTGTAATGGCTTGTGATACATCATCTATGAGCGTGTTATTATCATTAAAGTCAGGCTGTACAATAGTTTGCTTTATTGAGTAGTCAGATAATGTTTTGCATAAATGGGAAACCTTTGGAAACAACGCTGTTAATTCACTAATTTCTATTTCCGACAATCCATCTTCTATCAAGAGATCTTGCTGTAAAAATAACTCTTTATATAAATCAGGCAATTTATCCAACCGCCAATCAGGAACCCCGATATCAAGAAAAACGTCTGTATGATCTGCGGTCGCTAACTGAAGAGAGGTGAATTGCTCAACCGCTTTACAAAGCAACTCTGTATTAAACTGTTGTTTTAGAATTGTTCTTAAGGGCTGGCCTGCATCTTCCATTAAAAAACAATTTAGGCCTGTATTGTGTGCAATAACGGTTGGAACAGAAGCATAGAATTGATCGCGCAAAAGCTGAATTATCGCAGCTTCTAATCCCAGTTGTTCTGGCGTATGTTTTAAGTAAATGTAACCGTCTGTTGTTTCAAAACGGATTACATAAGACCAAGGAGTATTTAGTATTTTTTCTGGTAGGCTGTTTTTTATTGTATAACCAAGAAATTCAAGCTGCTCGCAAGCCCAGTGTATGATTTCTTTATTGCGATCATCATTTTCTGCATTCATAAACCACAGTCTCATCGTTTTCATCTGGTACAGCTGAGCTATCAAAAGCCTTTACTGTGCGAACTTTAAATCCACAATTTTTAAGAAGTTCTGTCAATTCATAAGGCTCGTAAATTCTTACTTTCAATTCTTCAATCTCTGTATGAATAATGATGTTGTTATTAACAAGTTCGTATTTACCGATAGAGTTGCAAACATTACCTTCCATAGTTGCTAATTGGCTTAGCATAATCATCTGACCGTCAGGTTTATACCAGGAAGATCCCCTCCATACGTTAAGTGCAGGCACGGCTTTATGCGTATCGCCTTCAAATAGCAAAATACCATCATTAGTTAAATGATCATGAAATATTTTAAGTGCTGTTTTTACTGCATCAGAGTCAATAATTAAACCAAAAGAACCGCTGGGAATAAAAATCAAATTATATTGTTCTGGCCTCTTTAAATCCTCAACAAAACCTTTCCATATTGTAGTCTCTAAATTTTTAGCCTTGGCCTTAGCATTCAAGGCATTAAGCATATGCTCACTTGCATCAAAACCATGTACATTAAATCCTTCTTCTAATAACGGCAGTAGAAAACGGCCTGTACCACACATTGGCTCTAAAATAGAACCGTTCGCTCTCATGACATAGTCTCGATAAAAAGCATAAGCATCTTCAGGGGGATTGGGCTTGCTTAAATCATAAACCTCCGTACAAAGGCCGAGGTAAGTATCAAGCTTTTTCATAGAGTCTCCCGTTAAATCTAATACCATCAAATACTCATCAAAAAACTTATCTCCAATTTTGAGTGCATTAGGTTCTGTGCCATAAATTTTAAACCCGTGTTTTTGATAAAGTGCCACAGCACCAAGATTGCTTGTAACACAAGTTAAATGGAGCTGAGTAACACGTGAATTTGCATAATTAATAATGGTCTTAATCAAAGCGCTTGCAATACCTTGGCCTCTATATTCAGGTCGGGTATACATTCCCCAAATAAAACCACGATGTTTTGTTTTGACTGAATTTAAACTATAAAAGCCAGCACAAGATGCAAGTGAATTCTTTATGAATGCCCCAAATATATCACTCTTGGTTAAGGCATTTTGAAAATCTGAATCTGACCATTTTAATTCTTCTTCATGAGATGACCCAAAATTTTCAGGTGAATTTCTTAGTGCTTCTAATCGAAATGATTTCCATATTTTCCAATCTTCTTGTGTGAGGATTTTTATCTTCATAAAGTTACTTCCATCAACGTTACTGGATGTGACTTAAACTCGTCAGTGCCAATTTTCTTCCACCCAAGCTTTTCATAGTATGAGGGTATGCTGGTATCAAAAGTAAAAAGGTACAGTCTTTTAAAATTAAGCTGTTTTGCTTTTTCGATTGCTTCATCAAGTAAAATCTTACCAATCCCTCGTTGTTGATATTTTCGATCAACAACCAAATCACCAATCCAAGGCCCTAGATCTGGCCGAATGCCACCTGTTAATTCCAATGTACAAGAACCCACAGGAACTTCATCACATAGCGCAATATAAGTAAGGGGCATATCATGCTGCAGCTCTTCATAATATAAAGATTCAATTTCTTCAATTCCAATTTCTGGCATCCAAATTTTACCCAAAACCTCACGCCATATATTTGCAAGCATTGGTATAGATTGTGAATGGTTTTTCAGAAGATCTATTCTAATCATATCTTACCTTCGATATTTTTTATGACTTCAGGCATGACCGTTTGTAATCGTAGAATCGTAGCTAAAGTTTGATTCACCTGCTCGATACCTACTTTTTTATGCTCCGATTCGTATGGAGTACAGGAGCGCTCGATGTTATAAACCAACCAGCCAATCCAACTAAAAGCACCATAACAAGCAGCGACCACATGATCCTTATTGATAACGCCACCAGCTTTTTGATATGCCTCAATCATTTTAAAAAAGAGATTCTCGTCAAAGGTACTTGTAATTCCACTCCAATAAAATGCTGTGTTGATAAGATCATAAGTAGGATTGATTTTGCAAGTGGATTCCCAGTCAATTAGGATTGGATTATTGCTACTATCCCACAAGACATTCTTCTGATCCAAATCACCATGGCTAACAGTAATATGTGCTTTTAATGTAGGTATTGCATTTTGATAAGCTGTATTAGCCGCCAATATATTTTTCTGATTTTTCCGTAAATTTGCAGCAAAAGAGCACCCAAACTCTTCAGCCTTATCAAATAGTTCAAGAATCTTTTGGTTTGTATGAGTATAAAATTCTGGTTGTGTGATTTCAGGTTCATCCAAATTAAGACAATGCATTTTGGCAAGGGTAATGGCTATTTTCAGGGCGTGAGGTTCTGAAACAGTGTGTTGATCTAAGGCTTTTGCTTTAACCCATGGATACAGCAGAAAACCAGTACCATCTATCATAAAAAGATATTTACCAGATTGTGCCATTGCACAAACGCCAGGGATGCCCTTTGCTATAAAGCGTGATGCAATTATTTCACTCAACTCATAATTTTTAATGACTTGCTCATTGGTTAGATTAATGTCTCTTGATAGCTGCTTTACTGCATAAGACCCTTTATCTGTATCAAGACGCCACATAACGTGGAGTAACCCTCCGAGTACTCTTGAGGGCGCTTTAATGGGGGCTCCAAGGTTAAAATAATCGCAAATTGCTTTGATATGATTATTATTCGCAGACAGAAAACGTTTGATTAATAAATGGTGTAGTTTACCAGCACCAGAAACATCACCCGACATGACAAAGTCAGCAATATGCTCAAAGCCCGCTTTTATATAGACGTTTTTTGCTCTAGGATTATCGGCTGCCGGGTCGATTATAAAAGTATCTGCTGCTACATCGAATTCTTCTCTGAAAAAATCAAGAAACTCGGCTAATGTTTTAGCACCGTAACCTTTGCCAAAATAATTTTTATTCCCGATCATGTAATCGATACCGTAAGTATGACCTGTTTTGGAAAGGTGATTTAATTTAATGTCATCAATATGATCTTCTGCTGTTTCTTGGATTGTCATTAGCAGTGCGAATGGATGACCATCGCAGTTTGCTATCCAATAAACGTACTTGCCATCACAATAATTCGAAGGCTCTTTTCGGCCATTAATAAAATTTAAAATATCGTCTTTATGACCCTGCGTATTATCCCAAAATTCCTGAACAAAAGGCTCTGAAAGCCAACCAAAAATAATATCAATATGCTGCAGGCTTATTTTCTCAAAGCTCAGTGTCATAACGGATTCCTCACATAGAAAGAGGTAATGTATAGGATAATTTTGTTCATAGTATTAAATCTTTTTCTATGGTTAATATTCTTTTTTGCAGTCTGTAAGATACCATAAAAACCCCCTAGTTTATTGGCTGACACGGCAACTTTTCTGTATTATCGATTTTAGCTATTTTTGATAAATTCAGTATCACCTGTTGCTCGTTTACTGTCTCCAATAACATTCGATTCATTCTTCTAATGCGCCACCTTAATTTTGTGGCCAATATAGGGGTATGTCATACTCTGAAGCTATGGAATTTCCTCTTGCTTCACTCTAACAAATATATACGTCATGTCCTTATAATTACACTTTATGTAACTTTATAGACATAATGGCCTTAAAAATAGGTTTTTGAACTCGACTCTTCTATAAAATAGAGATAATATGTCCATATAATTACATTTTTTGTAACTATACGGACTTGGTGATCTAATGCATTTACAATCATATATCAAAGACATTCGAAAAGATGGGCGGCGCTGCTTTACTATCGAAGAGATCGTTGAACAATTTCAAGTTTCACGTAGTCATGCAAGAGTTTCATTACATCGGTTGCTTAAAACCGGAGATGTAATCTCGCCTGCAAGAGGCTTATATGTCATTATCCCGCCGGAAAATCAGCCTCAGGGCTCTATTCCAGCACAAGAATTAGTGCCTTTGATTATGCAGTATTTAGATGCTAATTATTACGTTGCTCTTCTAACTGCAGGGTTGTTTCAGGGGGCGACTCATCAAAAACCCGCTAGATTCCAGGTGATATCAGATAAACGAATTAAACATCCATCAGTGTTTGGTGATGTAGAAATTAACTTTATTTATAAAAAATCAGTATCAGGATTACCAACCCAAGATTTTACTGTGAGTACTGGTTATCTTAAAGTAGCGACTCCAGAATTGATTGCGCTTGATTTACTTAATTACCCCAATCATGCGGGTGGCTTAAATCATATTGCAACTGTGTTCTCAGAACTAATTGAAAATCTAGATCCCGTCAAATTGGTCAATTTGGCGAAAAGCACCCATGCTGAACATCAATTACAGCGTATTGGCTACATCCTGGATCATATTGGAGTAATGGATGAAAACCAGGCTCAAGTAATAATTGATTCTCTTGCAGTGTATGTAAGAGAGAATAAACCAAACTATCTGCCTCTTGCATCTGAAATTCCCAAAACAGGTTACTCTAGATGTAAAAAGTGGAGAATTATTGAGAATTCAGAAATAGAGAGCGATTTATGATCCCAGAAATTTTTATTGAGAATTGGCGAAAAACCGTACCATGGCAAATGATCGAGCAGACAGAGCAGGATTTAATAATTAGCCGTGCTTTAGTTGATTTGTATACTGATCCGCATATCAAAGATGCGCTTGTATTTCGCGGAGGAACTGCACTCAATAAATTGTTTATCAAGCCTCCGGCAAGATACAGTGAAGATATTGATTTCGTCCAAAAAAATTCTGATCCAATTGGGCAAACGATTGATGCTATTAGAGCATTGCTAAAACCATGGCTAGGAGATCCGAAATGGAAAATTACACAACGCAGCGCAAAACTAATTTACAAATATGAATCGGTTAATAAAATTCCGGCAAAGCTAAAAATTGAAATAAACACAACAGAGCACTTTCAGGTATTACCTTTAAAAACAGTACCTTTCTCTATGGACTCGGCTTGGTTCAGAGGGGCTGCAGATATCATTACCTATGAAATTGATGAACTGATGGCAACCAAGTTACGCGCTCTTTATCAGCGTCGTAAAGGACGAGATTTATTTGATGTATGGTATGTGGTAGATCGCGAGTTAATTGACCTCAACCAGGTTTTCGATATTTTTTCTAAGTATTGCAGCTATAACGATGTAACGATCTCCGGTGAAGAGTTCATAAAGAACCTTGAGCTGAAAAAGAATCATCGTGATTTTCATATGGATATGAGTGTTTTATTGCCCTCGAAATTGCATTGGGATTTCGAGACAGCTTACCAATTCGTTGTAGATAAAGTGATTAGCAAGCTGCCATAAAAATAAGTTTAAATTTTATGCATAGAACATCGTTAAATACACCATTGAAAATAACTCCAACTTTTTCGACGATAACGTTACGTTATTCGTGACAGGATTCAGTTGGATCAAGATGAATGTCTTTGATAGTTCTCCCAAAGCGTTTTCACGGGATTATCCAGCTTTAATAATTCTTCTGTAGGACCGTCAGCGATTACCTTCCCATCCTTGAGCATGATGATACGTGAAAATTTAGGTAAAAGATGAAGACGGTGTAAGGAGACTACTAGGGTAGCATTAGGATATTCATCAATGACGCCGGATAAGATTGTTTTTTCAGTTGGCAAATCGACACTAGATGTAGGCTCATCCATTAAAATAAACGAGCTAAATCGTGCTGCAAATAAACCACGGGCAAGTGCTAATCGCTGCTTTTGGCCAACAGATAAATTAAGCCCTTTTTCACGAATATCCGTTGTCAGGCCATTTTTAAGTGTCTCTAATACAGGCGAAAATCCCGATAACATCATTACTTTCTGCAAATCTTCGGGTGTTGCTTCTAAATCCATGGTGATATTAAACGCAATGGTGCTTTCAAAAATCTCTGGTTCTTGTGGAATAAGTGTTGTAATAGCATGCAGCGGTTCTAAAGATTGAAAACAGTTATCATCAATACAAAGTGTTGCCGTATCGGGTGTATATAAACCAGATAGTAGGTTTAATAACGTGCTTTTACCAGCGCCACTTGAACCAATTAGAGCAATTTTTTCGCCGCGAGTAATGTTTAATGTAACATCGCGAATAACATTTTTTTCATGCGCTTCAGGATGCTGGTAATTAAGGTTCTCAATAGACAATGTTTTCCAATGTTCCGCAATCTGCTCTCCAGGAATAGTATGTGCGTACTGTTGAATATCTTCTACAATGGGTTGAATACTTTGGACATTCGTATTCATTTGAACCAGTTCACTGTAATGCGTACTAAAGGTATAGAAAACATCACTGAGATCCCACTGATATCGAAAAATCATAACCACCGTACCAATCAAAATAGCATTCACTTCTTTTAGTTGGATCAAGATAAACCCTAGCAAGATAATAGCCTGAAGCACGGTAACGATGATGTTCATCACGAACCATTTCACTTCATTTAATACAACCTCAGGTTTATAAGAAGGCCAAATAGCCGCTAATCGTTTGACAAGATTCGATTCAGTCAGTTGACCTAAACGTAATGTCAAAATGGTGGTCATATTACTAATATAATCAAATAGCCCAGAGCCAATATGATTCTCTGCTTCATTCTCTCGTTCATAGAGAACGACCAATTTTCGGTCATAAAGCACAACTACGGCAGTGGCGAGTATACAAGTCAGCAAGCTTAAGCAACCAATGGGTATTGAAATCCAAAATAAAAAGCCAATGGAGATCAAAAATCGAATCACCGTTTCGATATAAATAAACTGCTCTTCGGCAAATTTTTTCAGAGCAGTGCAGGCTCGGTTAATTCTAGTAATGATATCGCCAGAATGATGATTCTGATGCCATTTTAAAGGCAGCTGCGTCAATTTTTGGTAGATGTTTTGCATAAACGTTTGTTGAATTTTTAGTGCCACATTACGTTCTACTACCCGTGCCGGCCCGTGAAATAACCAAAACAACGGATGCAACATCACTCCAAATACCAGCCAAAACAAAATTTGATGAAATTTATCTTGAGAAAAATGCTGCAACAAATCAATGGTTCGTCCAAAAGCATAAGGACTTAAACTTAAGAGTCCTTGGGCTAAGATATATGCGCAGTAATAGCCAACGATGCTTCGATGCCATGGTTTTCCGTTTTGCCAAACAGTACGAATAAGATTAATGTAAGGTATAGACATTTATTTTATATCTCCAAATTTCATCACTTCTTCATTGTTAATCACCTTAAATAAAGTGATAACTGACATCAGAATAAATGGCAAAATAATCATGCCAATGTTTTGAAACGATCCTCGATAGAAAAATCCAGCACATTGAAGCGATAACGCACATAAAATCAGCCTTCCACCCACAATAACAGCAGAAACCCGTCCTTTAGCTTCTGGCATGAAATTTAAACATAAGGGGTAGAGTATCGTCGATGGAATAATTTGACCAATGACAAAAGGTATAAAGGCAATAGTAATAAGCAATGGATTTGCACTATTCATCCAAGTCACCCATGCCAGGCTTAAAAAGCTTAAGATAAAAATTTGATTGCTTACATACAAGGTTTTCTTTCGCTCAAACCGATTAATGATAAAACCAAAGATAATACTGCCGAATGCAAAAAGTAAGGCCAATACCCCTTGATAATAGCCAAAATTCGCAAGGCTGACACCTAAGGCCTTCATGTACAAAAGCGGGGACATACCGACAAAAATCCAATAGGGGACAATCATGAATGTAATGTGCGCCATTAGAAGCATTAATGGCCTTGATTTAAATAACGGCAAATAATCAAAAAGAGAAGATTCTTCTTTTGAGGGGGATTGATTTTGTACTGGGATAAACATCATCGTCATGAGGAATGTTATCAACGCCAAACATAATAAAGTGATAAAGTTTCCCTGCCAATGGAAATAGAACGTGATATAGCTTCCTAGAACAGGACTTGCTGCAACAGCCATGTTCATGACCCCATTCATCATCGCCATAAACACTTGCTGCTGCTTTAATGGATAGGCATCTGCAATAATTAAAAAACTAAGAATTGCAGGAGCCGCAATCCCTACACCATGTAAAAAACGCCCTATCAGTAATAACGAATAAAAGGGGGCCCACAAACAAAGAAGACTGCCAATAATAAATAGGGAGAGTCCAAATAAAATAACAGGTTTTCGGCCATAACGATCGGCTAAACCACCAACAAAAAATAA
>Ga0207083_1056_pt1 | contig 15511 bp, 21 predicted proteins | sample Alteio_BWMinHeat_57_FD_153516 | JGI IMG/M metagenome (GOLD analysis project Ga0207083, IMG submission 153516) | Enriched cells from forest soil in Barre Woods Harvard Forest LTER site, Petersham, Massachusetts, United States -... | ecosystem: Environmental > Terrestrial > Soil > Temperate forest >... | reverse complement strand
ACCAATTTCGCCGCGCCGTCGGACACGCCGATCGACATTCCAGCGCAAACCGACGTCAAGCAGGCGCTGGAGCCGCAACACACGCCGCCGGTGCCGGTCGTCAAGCCGGTGGTGCATCGCTCGCGGCAGGAGGTCTGCGATACGCTCGCCAAAGCGGCACAGTCGAATGATCTGCCCATTCCGTTTTTCATTCGTCTGCTTTTTCAGGAAAGCGAATTCAAGCCCGGGGTGGTGAGCAGTGCTGGCGCGCAAGGCGTCGCTCAATTCATGCCGGAGACGGCCGCCGACATGGGCCTGGATAATCCGTTCGATCCCCTGCAGGCGATACCAGCATCCGCCCGCTTGCTGCGTAATTTGTTTGTGCAATTCGGTAATCTCGGCCTCGCCGCCGCCGCCTACAATGCGGGGCCGAAACGAATTCATGCGTGGCTTACAAAGAAAGGCAAGCTGCCACAGGAGACGCAAGGCTACGTCAAGATCATCACTGGCCGGCCTGCGGAAACCTGGATGGTGACCGACGCGCGTTATCCCGAGATGAGACTTCCACGCTACGCACCGTGTCAAGAAGTGGCCGGCTTGCAGGCCTGGAACGGGCCGGACCGCATTCCCGTGCCGCGGAGTTCGCCGCTCACGCGCGTGGTGCAGGCGCCGCTCCACCCCACGGCGCAAACCGTAGCTTCCACCGTGAAGCTCAAGCCGAGCGATACACGCCGGGCCGCGATCGTCAGAAATGAAAATCCAGCCAAGGCCTCTGCCGTGCACGACACCAAAGGCATCATCCAGCTGGCGGCTCGCAAGCAATTGGCGGACAAAACAACGCTAGATCACAAGCCTGGCAAACTAAATCACAAGACGGCGGGCAAGCCGCTCGAACTCGCAATGATGGCGCGCAGCTCATCCAAATAGCTTTGTGTGCAGGAATTTCAGTCGCCAGCTTGTAGCTCACTCAGCTTTGCGCAAATAAGCCGGTCTAGTAATCTAGTAATAAGTCTCTTGGTATCTCGGCGCTTTTCTTCGTCCCAAGATGGCCAAGGTTTTCCGCCTCCCGAAGCTGATTGCTTTCAAATTCAGCGAGTGCGCGCCATACTGCATTGATTCTGGCGAACGATAGGCGCTTGCCGCAAGTCCAGTAGATTTACCCTTCACAATGTCTTAGTCCATTTTGCAACGCCTGAGTTTGCCCCCAAAATCGACCGGGAGATCATGCCTCAATGCGGCGCTTGTTGTCATTTTTACTTAAGGCGGCGGTGTCCGTCCTTCTGCTTTACTTATCACTGCGCCGGGTCGATCTCGCCAGTGTTGGTCAGCGGCTGGGCGGCATCGACCTGCGCTGGACCGCCTTCGTCGTGGCCGGAATGTGCATCCCGCTCCTCTTGGGCGCGCAGCGCTGGCGGGAAATCGTCGCGGTCTGCGGTGCCAAGATGCCTTCGGCAAGGGCGCTGCGTTATACCTTCATCGGCCAGTTTTTCAGTCAGGTGTTGCCGTCGACGGTCGGCGGCGATGCTGCCCGCATCTGGCTGCTGGCTCGCGGCGGAGCCGGATGGGCCGCTTCAATTTATTCAGTGCTGATCGACCGCGTGGCTGGTGTATCGGTCTTAGCGCTCTTGGTAATCGTTTGCCTGCCGTGGACGTTCAGTCTGGTTCATGATCCGGTCGCACGCGCGGCTTTAGTCACAATCGGATTTGGCGCGCTCGGCGCAGCCTTGGTGTTCCTCGCCCTCGGTCATCAGCATCTGCGGGTGATGGAGCGTTGGTGGCTCACCCGGCACCTTGCCAACGCCTCACGGCTCTCCTGGCGGCTATGCCGATCCGCTGCCGGCGCGCGCGTCGCGCTGTTATCGTTTATGATTCAATTCGGGACGGTGGCGGTCATGTGGGGCGCGGCCATGGCCGCCCATGCCACGATCGATCTCTTGCAGGTTTTATTTCTTGTGCTGCCGGTGATTTTGATCGCGACCGTTCCGGTCTCAATTGCCGGATGGGGCGTGCGCGAAAGCGCGATGATCCTTGCGTTCTCCTATGCCGGATTGGCAGAGAGCGACGGTTTGATCGTTTCGATTCTATACGGCATCGCAAGCTTGGGCGTCGGCGCCATCGGCGGCATTATCTGGATCGCCAGTGGTTATCGTTGGCGGTCGGTCAAGAAAATGGAAGCCGACACGCAGGCGCACGATCCCTCGGCTTGATTGACCGCGGACTTGACGGGTGGATTTTGAAACACGGAGTTGGCGTTTTGCAGAGCGACCAGGACAAGCGTCCGGCAGCATTCCTCGACCGCGATGGCGTAATCAATATCGATACCGGCTATGTGCACCAGATCAACCAGCTTGAATGGGTCACCGACGCGCCGGAAGCCGTGCGTTTACTGAATGAGGCAGGCTTAATCGTGATCGTCGTCACCAACCAGTCCGGCGTCGCCCGCGGCCTCTACGACGATGCAGCCGTGAACAAATTGCACGCCGATATGCAGGACGTCCTGCGGGCGAAGGGCGCCCATGTCGACGCGTTCTACTTTTGCCCGCACCACCCCGACGGTACGATCAAGGAATTCGCGGTGGACTGCCAATGCCGCAAGCCCGGGACTGGCATGCTTGAGCAGGCCGCACGCGAATGGCCGATCGACCGTAGCCGCAGCTTTCTGATTGGCGACCGCGACGCCGATATGGGCGCCGCCGCGGCGTTCAATATTCGCGGCGTGAAATTCGATGCTCAGGCCGAGTCACTGTTGGATCTGGTTCGTCGGCAATTAAAGACCATCGTCACCTGATCAGGTCCGGAAAGTCGGCTGATCGGTGGCTTCGTTTTGCCAAAATACACCTTATGGAAGGAATATATTCGTATATGCCAACTAGATAAACGGCAGAAAAGGCCCAAAGATTTAGCTTTCGCTAATTACCGTTGCCTATGATGGCGGTGCCTAGGATCGAGCCTGGGCGTTGGACAACACATGCAGGCCCAGGCGAGCGCCGGGTTTCTTTCTCTAGCCAATGTTGATCAGATGGCGGGAAATGGTCGTGTCGGATCGATTTAAGACATTTTTCAAAGACGAGTCCGGGGCTACCGCGATTGAATATTGCATCATCGCCAGTGGCGTAGCATTTGCTATTATCACGGTCGTGTACGGCATCGGGCCAAAGCTGAATGCCAAGTTCACGCCGATCTCGACGCAATTGAAGTAGGCCGACTTGCTTGCGAGTCCAAATACACAAAATTTATAAGCTCAATTTGATACATTAAAAATTTCCTAACGAGATGCTGCGGCAAACAATCGCAACGAGACCTTAAATATTTCACGGCAATACTTCGCAAATTCGCTATTGCGAGAGTCGGCCATGATTCAAGCCATTACCGGTCGTTTGAAGCTGTTCTGTCGCGACATTCGCGGCAACATTGCCGTCACCTTTGCACTCGCATCTATTCCCGTCACTATGACAGTCGGTGCGGCCGTCGACTACAGTTTCGCGGAGAGAACAAAGGCCACCCTCGATTCCTACGCTGACGCGGCCGTCCTTTCTGCAGTTAATCAATCTGCTAAGGCACTGACTGATACTGCCGCTCAAACGACCGCGTTGACTCAATTCAATACACAAGCAGCCACATTAAAAAAAGGCGGCGTCGGTACAGCGTCAGTAACTGTGACCACCAGCGGTAATGTGCGAACCGCGGTACTAAAATACACCGCGAGCGTCCCGACCGCCATTATGGGTATGGTCGGTATGAATAACATGAACATTTCCGGGTCTTCGACGGCGGCGTCGGCTAGTCCAACATACATAGACTTCTACCTATTGCTCGACAACACTCCGTCCATGGGCGTTGGCGCAACGCCGGCCGACGTAACCACCATGGTCAACAACACGCCGGATCAATGCGCGTTCGCTTGTCATCAACTGGATATCTCGCCGAACGACTATTACGGCCTCGCAAAAAAACTTGGAGTAACAACGCGCATCGACGTGGTGCGAAGCGCGACGCAGCAACTGATGGACACGGCAACCGCTGCTCAGGTGGCATCGAGCCAATTTAGAATGGCGATCTATGATTTTGGATCGTCTGCAACCAACAGCGGCTTGAACAAAATCTTTAATCTGTCGTCGAGTCTATCAAGCGCCAAGACAGCGGCCACGAATATTGATCTGATGACCGTGCCCTATCAAAACTACGCCAGCGATACGGACACCAACTTCGACGATGTCTTTCCAGACATGAACAATGAGATTTCGAATCCGGGTGATGGTTCCGCGTCAACGTCGCCGCAAAAAATTCTCTTCTTTGTCTCTGACGGTGTCGCTGACGCCGCCAATATATCGTGTTCACAACCGACAAATCAGGGCAGAGACCCACAGACCAATCAAACATACACTCGGTGCCAAGAGCCGCTCAATGTAGATTTATGCACGACAATAAAAAATCGTGGCATCAAAATCGCCGTGCTCTACACTACCTATTTAGCGTTGCCGACCAACAATTGGTACATGACTTGGATTGACCCCTTCAATAAGGGGCCTTATGGCCCATCGGTTAACAGCACAATCGCTGCAAACATGCAGAGCTGTGCTTCTCCTGGATTTTATTTTGAGGTCAGCCCCACGGATGGAATCGCCCAAGCGATGGGGGCGCTTTTCCAAAAGGTGGTGCAGGAAGCGCACATTACGAAATAGTCTTGCAACGGCCGTTAGATATATTTTTTGACGCCGGCGTTAGGGCTTCCAATTCAAATTGACAATCTCATTTCCGGCTCTGCGATTAAAGCTAATCGCTTCTTGTCGCATGACCACTATTGAACGTTCATCGTCTGCCCTCGGGCATTGGACATCATCGTGCCTAACGGCAGACTTGTTTAGCATTCGATCAAGATCACTGTCAGGGCTACCCCATGACCCGCGCGAAGGAAAAGGTGCCGAAAAATAGACCTTGTGTTCCGTGTGCGATGGGGCAAGGCAGTATTGCCAATCGGCTGCCAATGCCGTTTGGGGAACTGCCACCATCATCGCAAGGCCGGCAAGGGTCTTTATGAACATAGCTCAAGAATCCATTCGCGCTTGTGAATGAACAAGCTTTCTGAATCGCGTCCCATTCGGGACTAATATGCCCCTGAGGCTGATCGAATCGTCTAAAGATACCATAAAAAATCTCAACAAGAACGCATGCCTTGAAGCGAGGCCGTTCTCTTAAAAGGTAGTGCATCGATGGTCGAAGTCTGTACGCGAGGTATCGATACTGGATTCGTAGCGCTGGGCTATGCAAAGGTCGCCTTGCTCGGCGTGGTACAAGGTATCACCGAATTACTTCCGATCTCTTCCACCGCGCATATGCGTTTGGTCCCAGCGGTGCTTGGCTGGCAGGACCCCGGTTCGGCATTCTCCGCCGCAATGCAGCTTGCGGCCTTAGCCGCCGTTGTGAGTTATTTTTGGAAGGACGTGCGGGATTTAGTAGCGAATTCGCTCCAGGCCATTGGCCGGCGGCAGTTCTATGATCGCCACTTACGCTTTTCTGTATGGATTATTCTCGCGACCATCCCAATCGGCATTGCCGGCTTATTGCTGGCGCCACTGTTGAATACCTGCAATTCACCGCTTCGCAGCGTCAGCGTGATTGGCTGGGCTTGTGTGGTGATGGCGCTTCTTCTGGGGGTCGCGGAGGTTCGCGCCCGTCACCGACGCACGATTGACAATGCTTCATTTGTTGATGCGATGCTTATCGGCATCGCGCAGGTTGGCGCGCTTATTCCTGGCGTATCGCGTTCGGGCTCCACATTAACCGCAGCCCTCGCGCTTGGTTTTAAGCGAGACGAGGCCGCGCGTTTGTCTTTTCTTCTCGGACTGCCTGCCATCGCCTTGGCAGGGCTGAAAGAAATGTGGGAGCTTTACAAAATTCACCTCGACGCGCACGGCTGGTCCATTCTGCTTCTTGGATTAATCGTAGCTTCGATCTCCGCGTTTTTTGCCATTTGGGGGCTGATGCGGGTCCTGCAGCAATTCTCGACTTGGCCATTCGTGGTCTATCGATTCGTGCTCGGAGTCGTCATCCTCGTCGGTATTGCGATGGGATGGCTCGTCTAACGAGCTCCCCTGACGGCAATTAAAGACAGGCGCTACCCGATCGGGTCCGACGCGTTCTACGGCAGCGGCATAAATGCCCGCTTGATCGTGGCTTCGTTTTGCAAAACATGTTTTGGCTCAACGCCCCTCCCCCACCATTTTCGCCCATTTCAAGCCAACCGAACCTTTCGCTTCGATAGGTGGGGGGCCAGGGGTTTTAATTTTTCTCAGAACAACCCCATACAAGGTAGCTCCGGCAAGCAAGAATGGTGGTAGCATTCGCGGCCGCCTCGATAGACAATTGGTTTTTGGGGCCGCGCCGTCAGTATGGCGGCCTGGAGTTGAGTCTTGGTCAAACGCAATAAACGCGAGCCAGATGCTGGGCAGACGGGGTACCAGCCGACTGCGCGCGAACAGAGGGTGCTCGGGAATTTTCACGCCCGAAGGGCTGCCGAAAAGCCGTCGCCACGCATAAAGGTGCTGAGCCGAGACAAGGCAGCATCGATCACGCCGGACCACCCCGAGCAGGCCGTCGGTTACTGGCTGCTGATGGAGGCACTCGGGACCACAGACGCTGATTTTGTCCATGGCCTTCTCAAACAACTGGCTCATGCGGGCTCGCAAGGTAACCAGGTGGACGAGGCCGAAATTAATTTTCTGCTTTCCATCGTCAAAGGTGTCAAGCCGAAGGATCAGCTCGAGGCGATGCTAGCGGCCCAGATGGCGGTCGTTCATATAGCAACGCTGCGGTTCGCGAGGCGGCTCGACCACGTCGAGACCCTAGCCCAGCAGGACAGCGCCGAGCGCGCGCTCAATAAGCTCGCTCGGACCTACGCAACCCAGATGGAGGCGCTCAAGCGCTACCGGACTGGCGGCGAACAAAAGGTCACGGTGCAGCACGTGTCAGTGAGTGAAGGCGGACAAGCGATCGTCGGCAACGTAACCCAGGCCGCACGCGAAACCGCTCCGGCAAAGGCTGCGAATTTAGTTGCCCTTACCGATGCGCAGAAAACTGCAATGACAATCGTTGACAAACCGGAGCGTGCGCCGGTTCCATTGCAGCGCGGGCGAAAAGATGGCGGACGATCATCCCCGTAATACCGGTCCTATGCTATCGAGCCAACGGTGCGGAGCCAAAACGCGTTCCGGCAGGCCCTGCATGTCTCCGGCCGTTAGTGGAAAGAAACGTTGTCGGATGCATGGCGGTGCGCCGGGATCGGGCGCTCCGCGCGGCAACAAAAACGCGCTGAAGCACGGGCGGCACACGCGCGAAGCCATTGAGGAGCGTCGGCAACTGCGAGTGTTGCTGCAGCAATCACGCAAGCTGATTCAACGGGTCGAGTGATAGCCCCATCGCCGCGAATCGAAGCCAAAAATGGCTTGGTCTATATCGCTAGTCCCGAGAGATTAAACGCCGTGTCGCGCTAAGGAGAGAGATTCGGCCGCCTTCAGACGAATTGGACTCCGATTTCACCCTTTGAACGCCGCACCACTTTGCATTTGCGGCGAACACCCCCGGCCGCCGCGAGCATCAAAAGAAACGTTTCGGGTATGGCCCCAACGTCATGGACTGCCAGCCTTGCGCCACCCTTGGAAACGTCCAGCAACGTGCAGCCCATTGGCTCCCCTTCCCAAAGGAAGATTCGGCCCGGGTAGCCAAGCGGTTTTCGCGTTTCCTTTCGATCGCTAATGCCCATGGCGCGACCTCATGCTGATTTTTGGAAGAATAGCTGAGTGTCACTACCAAACGTTGAATCCGACACCCACACCCATAAAAGGTACTTAAAAATGAATTTATGGCACTCAGATCAATAGCTTAGGACACTGGGGATCAAATTCGGACTTCACCGTCACTCGGGAACATGCCGGTGGCCGGATTGATGAAGTGTGTGAGCCATTTTTGACCCTAGGGGCCTCGTGTGAAAATGGCAGCGGCCTAGTTTGAATTTGAGATGGAACTTGTCGGGGCTGTGGAGTTTATGTTCCCATCACCTTGGAGGGCGACACCCTGCAGGGCGGCGTTTGCAAACCGTATCGCGGCTTCTAATCCCCTAATCGGCACTCAGAATCCGTATTCGTCAAATCACAGTAAGCAGTCGCTAATATTCACGCGCTCCCAATCGACTTAAGTGTGCAATGCACAGTTTGTAACAGCAGGAGGAAACTATGAAGTCAATTGTTTTAGCGGTTGCTTTCTCGGTTATGGCAACCAACGCCTTTGCGACTTGTAAAAGCGACTCGACCGATAAGAAGCTGGCGGGCGCGGCGCTCACAGCCCACATGAAAAAATGTGAGGGCGACGCAAAGGCAGCGTGCGAAAAGGACTCGACCGATAAAAAACTCGCGGGCGCGGCAAAAGCCAGCCACATGAAGAAGTGTGTCTCTGACGCCGTAGGCAGCTAGTTTCGCTAGCGGCCCTCTGCGGCCGCATCAATCAAACAAGTTCAGGGAGTTCGACTATGAACAGGTTATTGGCCGTCGCTCTTTGCGGAGCGGTGGGACTTTTTGCTGTACTGCCTTCGGCGTATGCGCAGCAAAAAACTGAAAAAGCGTGCAAAGAGGAATGGCGGGCCAACAAGGCCGAAAACCAAGCAGCCAAAATAACCGAAAAAGCCTACGTCGAAAAATGTCGGGGCGCTGCTGCAAAACCTGAGACAGCCAAGACGCCGGCGGCTGCACCCGCAAAACCAGCGGCTCCGACCCCGGCGGCCACTGCTCCGGCTCCTGCGCCAGCGGCAAGCAAATCAGCGCCGGCTAAGCCAGCGACCGCCGCATCTACTGGTGCAAACCAGTTCACGACCGATGCTCTGGCCAAGGCCCACTGTCCGACAGATACCGTCGTCTATGTCAATCTGAAGTCGAAAATCTATCATTTCGCCGGACATAAGGACTACGGGAATCTCAAGAACGGCACGTACATGTGTGAGAAAGACACCGCAGGCGCGGGTGCGCGTGCGGCGAAAAACGAGAAGCATCCATAACGATTGCTAAAACCAATAGATGGCGGCGCAAGCGTCGCCGCCATCTACCCTTCTGCAAGCTCAGTCATTCCATCCTAGGAGATTTAAAATGGTCCTCACGGTCGCACATATCACACCGCTCGTCGCACTTATTGCCGGTATTTTGATCCTAATCGTTCCAAGGCTGTTGAACTATATCGTTGCTCTCTATCTCATCATCGTAGGTTTAATTGGGCTCAATGCGATTTATCATTTCGTCAGCTAACGAAGTACGAGCGGACGACTTCATGTCTTTTGGGGTGACAGCAAAGGCCCGTCGCCTAAGGCGACCTATTGCTCAGAAATGTCGACGTATCAGAAGTGCAATTTGCCAAAGGGCATGCGTGAACTTGCCGTCAAACAGGTAGAGATCGATGCTGACCGCAATGGCCAGCGCGGCCAGCGTCCGAAACATTTCCCCATCGTGATGCGCAGCAACTAAATAGTGATAATTAAAATCGTTACCATTCTACTGTTTTTCGGCCAATCTCGTTCTCAAACTAGGCCCGTAGGTGACGCGAATGAGAAAATCGTCGTCGGTCGCTCAAAGCCTGATCTTGCCGCGCTGGATCGCAAATCCGAGGCCTAGCCCAATTAACCCGCCGATTAACGTAAATATAGCGATGTGCTCGGCTTGAGTGCTGGTCAATTCACCATCTTGAGAACGCGCAATATTTCTGCCCTGCACTTCAATGTTTATTGGACCGATCCTGATTTCTGCAATCTTCTCAGGCCGCGTGCCATAGCCAACAAGAGCACCCGCCATCAGCCCGACGAGCAAAAAGACGACCAGTGCATTCGCTTGTCGCCCAAGGATGCGCATGACCGGTGCACACTTCCCCTACAGTTTCATTTTCGCACGTGATGCTGCGCTCTTTCGACCTTCAACACAAGACAATCGAAGTAGTCAAAAATGGAGCGCAATCGGTGGAATAAAACCCGACCAGCAAAGCCAGAAATAATTGGGTCTACCTTTTACGGAAAGTCCGGCACGTTGCCGGGCTTTTTTCGTTGCGCAGCCACGGAGCTTACGGCGGTCGTATTCTCCGCGGAACTTTACGGATGTCTAGGAATTATCGGTGGGGAAAACCAAGGAGACGTCCATGAAAACCCTCTTTGCTGCTGCCACCCTGGCAGTGCTAACCGTTCCAACCCTGGCAGGCGCTGGGCCCGTGCAGAAGTTAGCCGTTGACGATCTTTATACCCAGGCCCAGATACGAGTCGAAGTTGAGCGTGATCGGGATCGCGGTGAACGCCGCGAGGGGCGAGAGCGGCATGAAGAACGCTGCCGGGTAACAGTTATCCGCGGCGATGACGGACGTGTGCGCCGTATTCGTCGCTGCCGCGACTAACTCTATAGCTTCTGACTTCTGATCTGTAGAGGGCCCTGTAAAAACAGGGCCCTCTGCTGCTATCTACCTGGGCTTTTACAGCCCGGCGGAATGCATCCCGCACTTAGAGCAAGTCGGGCGTCGGATTGAATCCGAATAAACCGTGCGCGATTGATAGAAGGACATGATCGTCTAGACGAATATGGATCGGCTCCAAGTGGTACTTTAAGCCTCGACGGTCGTTTCCGTCACACTACGGCATTTGTAGCACTGGAAGGTTTGTATCTCGATGACGCCGCCTAATTTTAGCGGATGTGGCGCTCTACGGATTAGATGCGCATAGCCACCACACTTGCAGATGATTGGTCGGGTGTAGGTCGGTTTAATCTCAGTTTGCTGCTGCTGTGGCATCGCTGCACTCTCCCTTAAGAAGCCCCGCCACTATGCGGGGGGAGAAAGGGGTGCATAGGGCGAGGCCGTGGACCAGGAGTACTAGCGAGCATTCGACAATGTGGTCTCTGAGTCTGAGCAAAATTGACCGCATTGGGGGTAAGCCACGGTTATTTTAATAAGCAGACCGCACATAGGGCGGTAGTGGGTCAGTTTGCTTTTAATCCTAATTTTCGACCTAGCAACCTCGCGCGAACGGCCTCATAATTGTGAGCATGATGCATTTGGTCGGGAATATATTGCGGAAAGTTATCCGCGCTGCGTCTGTAATCGCTCTTTTAACAAGCAGTGCTTACGCCCAATTGCCGCCTGTTGGCATCGAATTATCTCCAGACGCGCCTCAATTGACGCCGGAAGAAAGAGAAAAACGACAAGCCACTGATGACGCGTATAAATCGGCACTCAAAAAAATCCCCGATCAGAAAAAGACTGCCGATCCGTGGGGGGACATGCGCACAAGTCCACCAACCTCGCCTAAGACTAAGTAGGGACAGCTGCCTTACCGTGATGTCAGGTGGCGACGAACCAGTCGGTATTCGTGCCAGATCAATCCCATAACGATAACATCGAAGACTGTCAGCACTATGAGGCCAATGCCGTGCGTGTAGGAGTAGCGGTAGATCTGGTAGACGATGAAGAGTCCAAGGACGACAAGAGAAACAGGATAGGCCCAGAACTTGTTTCTAAGCAAACCGATAACGAGGAACACCTTAATGATGCCGTGGCTTAGGAGATAGAACGCATAGAAGCGCTGGGTGCTGACGGTAAAATTCTGCGCTAGGCGTAAGAGATGTACTGCGACAAAGTCGTTCGGATCTTTGATCAGCTCCTCTTGGGTGAGCGCATTGACCAGACTTGTGATGGCGCTTGTGCCGACGAAGGCCAAAACAAGGCCGCCGATGCATTCGATTAACGCATGAGCCCCTTTCAGAAGGACACTGATCTCAAAAATCTGATGAATACGGCGTTCGCTCATGGATGCCCCGAGTAGAGTCAGACCGATCGAGCTTGTTGCATCCAATAGACCTCAACGTTGATGGCAGTGCCAATGAGGACGTATTGTTCTCAACTCGCGAAAGAGCCCTATGCCCGCATTATCCCTCTTGCTCAACGTACTGTGGATTGTCTTCGGCGGCCTATGGATGGCAGTCGGCTGGGTTATCGCCGCCGTGCTCATGGCGGTCACCATTGTCGGCCTGCCCTGGACACGGGCGGCATTCAACATCGCTTCCTACACGCTGCTGCCTTTCGGCCAGAAGGCCGTATCACGCGCCGAATATCTCGGCAGTCAGGATATTGGCACCGGGCCGCTCGGAGTATTTGGCAATATCGTGTGGCTGGTGTTCGCCGGCTGGTGGCTTGCGCTAGGGCATCTTATCACCGCAATTCTCCTCGCAGTCACTATAATCGGCATCCCTTTCGCTTGGGCGCATTTGAAGCTTGCCGGGGTAGCGCTTTGGCCCATCGGCAAGATTATCGTACCGGCCGAAGACGCGCCGCTCCGGTACCCTCGCCAGCGCTGAGGCGCGGATGGGCGAGGATGTCCGATTTGTGCCACAAGCGGACATCTCACCAAAGTTTAGCGCCTTGGCAACATGGACAGTAAAACTGGGTCCCGTCGCCAGAAGTGATGATAGAGCGCGGCGGTGGCGTGGAGGCCTGCGAGCCAGATCAACGCATCACCGAGCCAGCCAGGGTTGAATGTTTCCGACGGCAAGCACCGTGAGCGGGTGGCCTTCGAGCCAAGCGCCGAGAATGGCCGTGCGGCAAAAAGCTCGTGATGAAACCTGCCCTAGCAGCCAACTGAGGCGATTTACCTGAACTTCACCACTGCCGTTTCCACAATTCCACATACCTGACACTCAAAAGTCCGCTTGTCGTGATCTTGCGTAGTAGTGGGTTCAATGCTTGCGAGCCACATTTGTCCGCCGCATATGACGCACGACGGCCGCTCTATCGTCACCAACATGGAAGGCGTGGGTTGAGACTGCGCCATGGCCTGACTTTACGATGGTTTGCCCCGCCACTATGCGGGGGGCGCATAGGGCGGGGCTGTGGATCAAGGTACGGACGATTTTTGAATTATGGGCCGTTCCGAGTCTGTTCAAAATTGACCACTTTCAAATCGGGCCGCCGCTAATTTACGGCTTGCGTGAACAGTCCGTAAAAAAGAAGCCCCAGCTTTCCGGCCGGGGCCCCCCTATTCTGCCCGGGGCTCAGACTTAATCCCGGACGCAAACAACGTAGGCAGCGGTAATTAGGGAAGCTTGAATCCAATATCCTGAAATTAAGACAGTCAATCCTTCAAATTATCGGGAAGCGCCAGGGTATTGGTCTGCATCCATTTACTTAGGGTTATCGTCGAAAGCGTGGTAGCGCTGGTCTCTGTGGGGAGAGAAACCTATGTTGGGGTTGAGGTGGTCGGGCCTATTCAAAGGATTGGCTGCACTCCTCTGTATCGTGAGCATTAGCTGGCTTGCGTTGGATTATTTCATTCCTGCACCACCATCTAAGATTTCAATTGCGACAGCTTTCAAGGGCGGCGCCTACGAACTATTCGGCTACCGGTATCGGGAAACGCTAGCTGAGTCCCATGTGGATCTAGACGTGCGCCTGACCAAAGGTTCAGTGGAAAATCTCAGGCTTCTGCAGGACCAGAAATCGGACACCCAGGTCGCCTTTGTGCAGGGCGGGGTTTCAGACGGCAAGCAAGAGCCTGGGGTGTTGTCGTTGGGGCGTGTCAACTATCAGCTATTCTGGGTGTTTTACCGTGCGGCCAACACGTTCGAGCATCTGGGCCAGTTAAAGGGAAAACGCGTTGCCGTGGGACCGGTCGGCAGCGCCACACAGGTCATTGCCGCAAAAGTTCTCGGCGCAAGCGGCGTTACGTCCGATAACTCGACGTTGTCGCCCCTTGCCGGAGCGCCCGCGATCAAGGCGCTGAATGAGGGCAATGTCGATGTTATATTTCTTGCCTTTGCCCCCGATGCACCGGTGATCCAGCTCCTGCTGCATAATCCCGATTTCAAACTCATGAGTTTCCAGCGAGCCGACACGCTGGCCCGTATTTTCCCATATCTTGTTAAATTGGTCATGCCGCCGGGTGTGATTGACTTTGAGCATAACATTCCGGCCACTGAGGTGACTCTGATCGGAACTACTAACGCAATACTCGTGCGCAAGGATCTTCACCCGGAGATTATCCATCTTCTGGCACAGACATTATTGAGAACGCACAGCGAGGCAGGACTTTTTCAGCGCATCGGAGAATTCCCTTCGCAGATCGATCCGGAATATCCCATGGCTGAGAGCGCTGTCGATTTTTACAAAAATGGCCCTTCGTTGTTAAACCGTTATATGCCCTTCTGGGCCGCCAATTATATACGAAGAATAATCGCGATATTCGTGGCAGCCATAGCGATCATTCTCCCGTTGTTCAATTATGCCCCTAAGCTGTACATGTGGCTTGTGCGTGAAAACATGAGCAAATTATATCGCCGCCTCAGAATCATTGAGAAGGGATTGCAAACAGAACTGACCGCCCCTCAAGTCGCAAGTTTCCAAAACGATTTGGAGGACGTCGATAAGGCGGCAAGTCGTTTGCCGGTTCCAATGCGACACTCGGCTCTGTTATTTGGTATAAAAATTCACATCAATCTCATACGTACGCGTCTCGCCGCGCGTCTCGTCGAGTTGCGCAGCCAGATAGCCAAAGTTGCTTAGACTTGAACTCATAATCGCGTCGTTACGGATGCGTACTCAAAAATAAAGAGGCCGCCAACTGTGGCGGCCTCAATCTATGAACAAAAATTAGATTCATTTTTAGATCGGATCGGCGATTACCATTAAAGGCATGTCTTTATTTGCCCGCATCTGGATTTCCATGATGTCCATTGTGAACAAAGAAGGCTCCGCGCTTTTTGTGGTGAACATTCCCGATTGAATCGCAAGAAACGCGACAGCTATCGCAGTTAACCAGCCTACGTGACGCATTGCATTCCCCCCGAGTTGATCATCCCGATGAGAGACATTCGCCCAGAGATATTAAGTCTATGCTTTGAGGCATGGTTGATAAATTGCTAATAGCTCGTTGTCGGGCTTTCGGGGTGTCTAGCGCTGAGGTGCACGGCTGAGTCAAACAAAGCCGACGATAGGCGGAGAATTCTTAATGTCTTCGTCGAATTTCTTTGGCTGTCGATAGCTCGATTTTAACCGCATCTTCCCTTTTGAGCCGCGTACGCGCGCGCTTTTTGCTCTCTTTTAAGGGCATCAGATCACCGTGCGGCACAGAAGCGGGGCATTGCGGGACGCTATGTCGATCGTTGACAGTTTGGGAAGCTTGCAGGCGCGTGTGACTGGCACTAGGTCCGCGTCCACGCAGCGCCTCACCACGTTCGAAATCGCCGACCTGCTCTCGGTGCCTCAGGCCGCCTGGGCTGACCTCGCTGGGCGCGCCATCGAACCGAACCCATTCTTTCATCCGGCATGGGCGCGTGCGGGCGCACGTCACGCCGAAGGTAAATCCGGCGGACGAGCGCTATTGGCGTGGGACAGCGGGGCGCGCACACGGCTCATTGGGTTGCTGCCAGTGGTTTCCGCCTGGCGCGCTCTGCGGATCCCGATACCCGTCTTGGTCGCGTGGCAGGCCTACGCACCGTTGACGACACCGCTGCTCGATCGCGACATGGCG
>Ga0207083_1081_pt1 | contig 15827 bp, 12 predicted proteins | sample Alteio_BWMinHeat_57_FD_153516 | JGI IMG/M metagenome (GOLD analysis project Ga0207083, IMG submission 153516) | Enriched cells from forest soil in Barre Woods Harvard Forest LTER site, Petersham, Massachusetts, United States -... | ecosystem: Environmental > Terrestrial > Soil > Temperate forest >... | reverse complement strand
GCATTAACCTTAACGGAACTTAATCGTTTAAACGAAGCAGAAGAAGCGCTTCGAAAAACTTTGTTTTTGGACCATCAATTTGTAATTGGGCACTTTCAGCTAGGTTTGCTATTATTAAGAAAAGGGGAACATGACAAAGGGATGAAAAGTTTGATGAATGCTTTGGCAATTGCCAAAGCCAAGGATCCAGAAGAGCGGGTTCAAGGATATCAATCCTTGAACTATGGCAAACTTGCAGAAATATTTGCTCATGAGATTGAAATGTATGCTGTGACGTAAACAAAATAAAATCTATAAGGAGTTTGTTTCATGTCAACGAAGGCGCCCAAACACCATACGTTGCAATCGCCTCGGTCAGCATCTGATCTATTACCAACGGATAAAGAATCTTATCGAATTCTTCATGAGAGAGCTGATTTTTTAGCAATGACTACGCTGGATACGAAGGATAATAAAAAAAATATTTCATACATTAAATTTCATCTCGGCAAACAGGAGTGGTATGGGATTCCTTATCATTATGCCAAAGAGGTGATACGCAATATAACTCCCACCAAAATCCCTTTTGTACCCCATTATATTGTAGGTGTGATTAATCGTCATGGCGCATTAATAGCTGTGTTTGATTTAAAACAACGCCTCAATCTCCAATCTTCAAACAATGAAAATGCTCATATTATTTTAGTCACCTTTAATAACATAACAGTCGGGTTTTTAGTTGATCATATTGAGGGAAGTGAGACATATGATCCAAATGCCTTGGATACCCGTTTAACGTCTAGATGGATGGTCAAATCAGAATACATCGTGGGTTTGCATCAAGGGGTTATTGCTATTCTTAATGTAGAAAGTCTTTTGTCTGATGTACAAATGAATTAAAGGGGTCGAATTCACGATCAGGAGAAGTGTGATGAATTTCAAGGGATTATTCAGCTCATTAAACATTAAATGGCGGCTTATTTTAGGTTTTATGGGGATGAGTATTATTTTGTGTTTTGCGGTAGGGGTTACTATCAAGAAAATTCAAAACACCAAATTAATCACTGAAGACATTATCCAAACCCAATTACCCATTTATGATGAGTTGGTCGCTTTACACAAGGAAATATATTTATCACAGGCATCCGTGCGAGGATGGATATTAACTCACGATGATCATTTAAAATTAGAGTTTACTCACAGTTGGGACAATATAGATGTCTCAAAAATTGCCATCGATAACCTTATAAAGCAATGGACGAATCAAACAAATATCAAAGACTGGCAAGACATAAAACAACTCCTCTCTCAACTTAAGGAAGTACAAGCCAGTATGGAGCAGGCATCAACGACCCAAGAAGCAATACAAATTTTGAGTGATAAAAGTATTCCTCTGGCCAATAAAATGATGGATTTATTGGATGGTCCAATGAAGGCGAATGGTCAGCGCATGGGAGGATTATTTAGTCGACAAGATGAACAATTTCATATGGGATCAAAAATCATTCTCAATGATATGAATTCATTAGAATTAACAGAGTATCTATTATTAGTCATTGGTATATTGATCTCTGTCATGCTGGCAGTCACGACCATGCGTTCGATTTTGTTTTACATCGCAGGGTTTAGAAAATACACCAGTAAAGTGGCTTCGGGTGATTTAACGGAACGCTTGCATGTGACTGGTAAAGACGAAATGGGTTTGTTAGCACATGACTTGAATCAAATGACGGAGAGTCTGATCCTTATTATCAAAGAAATTATTGAAGCAAATAATGGCATGCTAACCACTATTGAAGAAGCAAGACATGCCGCTGAAATGCAATCCACGAGTGCGATAGAACATGCGTCTTCGGTTAATGAGATTACAGTATCGATTGAAGAGATTGAAAAGATTTCTAATCAAACGTTAGCAAAAGCGGAAGCATTGGCAAGTATTGCTGAGAAAACACGTGAACAAGGCCAACAAGGATTGGATGCGGTAGATCAAGGTGTTAAAAGTATGAAAAATGTAAGAGAAAAAGTACAAATCATTGCACAAACGATTCTGGAGTTAAGTAATAAAACACAACAAATCGGTGAGATTACATCTGTTGTAAATAATCTTGCCCAACAATCGAAGATGCTTGCATTGAATGCCTCCATTGAAGCTGCCAAAGCAGGTGAAGCAGGAAAAGGCTTTGCAGTCGTTGCAACAGAGGTCAAAAACCTTGCAGAACAATCTGAGCAATCCACTAGGCAAGTGCAAAAAATTCTAGAAGACATTCGCAATGCTACTGAAAAGGCCGTGATGGTCACTGAAGAAGGCACAAAAGAGGTGGATGAAGGCACAAAGTTAACCGAGCAAACGGGTAACATCATGAATAATTTAACCGATGTCATTCATGATACCACGTTGGCTAGTAAACAAATTGAGGCATCAGTAAATCAAGAAAGTACGGGGATCGAGCAAATTACTGCAGGCATGAATGAAATTAATCAAGTGACTTCAGTTTTTGTGAAAAGTGCTGAACAAACAACACAATCGATAGAACATTTAACCATCATTACGAATAATTTAAAAAAACAAATCCATGCATTTAAAATATAAGGGAAAGTCATGAACAAGACAGTGAATATAGGCATTCGAGGTCATTTGTTTTTAGGTTTTGCTATTAAAGCTATTTTACTTGTTTTGGCGATCATGATCATTCTTGTAAAAGTTACTGCCATAGAAAATATCACTGAAGAAACCATCGATGTGGATATGGCCACACACGAGGCTACATTCGAACTCGCCTTGCAATTAACCCAAGCACAGTCCATTCTGCGCGGATGGATTCTCATTCATGATCCTCTATACAAAACCGAATTTACAAAAACATGGGAGAATATCAAGGGATTACGCCAAAAGTTGGATAACTTATCTGAAAAATGGAGTGGCGATGTTCAACAATGGCATAATGTAGACAAATTATTGACCCAACTCTATGAGATTCAAAATCAGGTCATCTCCATGGATAATAATGATGCAATCATTGCGTTTTGGAAAACAAAGGTATTGCCTCTCGTAAATAGACTAGCAGATATCCTTCTTGGCTCTTTAACGGAATCCGGTAATCGTCGTGGAGGGATGTTGGATCAACAATATGATAAAATGAAAACCCAGACATCAAGCATTATTAACAATATCTCAGCAGTGAGAACCACTGCCTATATTTTATTACTTGTGATCGTCATTGTCTCATTTTTTATAGCGATGATCGTGTCACGACGCATTACCTTTCCTCTGAATCATGCCGTAGAAATAGCAAAAAAAATTGCTGCCGGGGAGCGTGATGTTGACATTCAGATTATCTATCAAGATGAAACCCGCATGCTTTTCAATGCACTTAAAAGCATGCAGACTTCCATTAAGAAAAATGAGGAGCAAATTCAACAAAGTGAAATCAAAGCCAACCAATTATCGGAGCGCATTAGTACAACAGCAGAGAACCTGAGTAAACATAGCAGTCGAGTGGCAGCCGGTGATCTACGTCAACGATTAGATATCGTAGGTGATGATGTCATGGCAAAATTAGGTGTAGATCTCAACACCATGACAGAAAATTTATCTTCAATGACCAAACAAATCTCAGAAGCCTCTCATCATATGGTTACTACCATTGAAGAAGTGCAACGAACGATAGAGATGCAATCATCCGGGGCGGCAGAGCAAGCTGCTTCAATCAACGAAATCACGGTCTCTCTGCAAGAAATTGAAAAAAGTTCATCACAAACCATGGAAAAGGCAAAATTATTGGGTGTGTCTGCCGAGCAAACACGTGAAAAAGGACAGCTAGGCCTTGAGGCTATAGAGGAAAGTGTTGATGGAATGAAATTTGTTCGAGATAAAGTCCAATTGATTGCACAAACAATCCTTGAGTTAAGTCATCAAACCCAACAAGTGGGTGAAATTACAGACGTTGTTAATAATTTAGCACAACAATCCAAAATGTTGGCATTGAATGCTTCTATAGAAGCCGCTAAAGCAGGAGAAGCCGGCAAGGGGTTTTCTGTGGTTGCTTCCGAAGTAAAAAATCTTGCGGAACAATCCGAACAGTCTACAACATTGGTACGTAAAATTTTGGATGAGATCCGTCATGTCACTGAGAAGGCTGTTATGATGACAGAAGAAGGAACGAAAAGCGTTGATGATGGCACATTACTGGTAGAGAAATCAGGGGACATCATGCGTACGTTGAATGAAGTGATTCAAGAGGCAACCATTGCCAGTCAACAAATTGAAGCGGCTGTCCATCAAGAAGGAATTGGTATTGAACAAATTGCAGCAGGCATGCATGAGATTAATCAAGTCACTGCAACGTTTGTTGAGGGAGTAAAGCAATCAACAGAAGCGATTAATGGTCTGGTGGGTACAGCGCAAAGTCTTAAAAACAATATTGATCTCTATCAAATTTAACGAAAAATGCGTTAAGGATAAGGCTTATGGAATTTGACCCAGAACTTTTGAAGCAATTGGTGGATACATTTAAAACAGAGTTGGATGAACAACTTCAAGTTATGATAGATGGTTTACTGCAACTTGAAAAAAAATCCACCAATGCGGCGAAACAAGCCATGTGTTTCGAGGCTATTTTTCGTGCTGCACATAACATTAAAGGGGCTTCAAAAAGCTTGGGCATTAATGATGTGGGTGATATTGCGCATCATATGGAATCGTTATTTTCAGCATTGCAAAAAAAGGAAAAAATCTTCTCAACCGCTATGGTGGATTTATGTTTTGAAGCCGTAGATAAATTAAGATTATCCATGAACTGTTTCCTGGAAAATCAATCCATTACTTTCGATCTGGACGATTTATTATCTCGATTAGATTCAAGCTCTTTCATCGGTGATAAACCTCAAAAAAATATTCTCCAAAAAAAAACCAGTAAAGTAAAAACGCAAAAAATAGTTGAAATACCTATAAAGAAAATATCTTGTGTTGATCGACAATCGCATGAAACCATTCGAGTATCTATTGAAAGTATAGGTCGTGTCGCAGCATTAATGGAAGAAATGCAAGTGAATAAAATTGCAATTGAAGATCATCAAGAAAAATTAGCTAAAATGACTGCTCAAATGAAGCCAATGCAGCAATTGTGGGAACAAGTATTCGTTCAACAATCCATGGATAATAAAGATGAGTTACAAAAATTACATCATCGTGGCAGCGATCGCCTGAACGAAGTTCTTCAAAGTCTCGATGATTTAAACAAAAATATGCATTTGCGCATGAATGATCTGAACGTTTTGTTTCATGCTTTGCAAGAAGAAATCTATATGTTACGTCTTATTCCTGCTGCTACTTTGCTACAATCATTGCCGCGAACGATTCGTGATCTTGCGAATGAGATGAACAAAAAAGTTGAGCTTATTATCAGTGGAGATGACGTTAAAATGGACAAAATGGTATTAGAGGGATTAAAGGATCCTCTGATACATCTTTTACGAAATGCCATTGATCATGGCATCGAAGAGCCATCCGTGCGGAAAGCTGTAGGAAAAACAGACGTTGGTTATATTTGGTTGAGTGTGGTGGAGGAGGGAAACCAGATTCTTTTGAGCATCACAGACGATGGGGCGGGAATTGATACTGACAAAATTAAGAAACAATGTGAAGTTAAAAATCTATTTTCAGCCGCAGATTTAGAAAGGATGGGTGAGAAAGATCTCCTAGAATTAGTGTTTCGTCCGGGGTTCACAACTCGAGAAATTATCACCAATGTTTCTGGTCGTGGAGTGGGGCTGGATGTTGTGAAAGAAAACATAGGCCATTTAAAAGGGCATGTCAGTATTGACTCAACACTGAGGAAAGGCACTACGGTTGAGTTGCGTGTACCCTTGACTTTAACGAGCGAGCGAGGATTAATTGTCCGTTGTAGTGGTCAAATGCTGGTTATACCAACAGCATTTGTTGATAAGGTGTTGTTTTTAAAAACAAATGAAATCATAGAAGTGGGTGCAACCCAAGCTATTCTCTTGGATGGACATCCTATTCCCCTTCGTGATTTGGCAGATATGATTAATTTAGAAAAAAGAGAGCCTTTTCAGATCGATAAATTATCAATCGTTGTGATTCGAAAAGGATGGGATGCTATCGCTTTTTTGGTTGATACGATTGTAGGTGAGCGGGAAATGGTTGTGAAACCTTTACAGACCCCTGTGGATAAAGTGTTTGGTGTTGTAGGAGGAACATTATCAGGTAATGGTCAAGTAATGGTGGTATTAAATCCTGGAGATATCATTAAAATGGCTCTTCAAGGCCAAAAAGTTTCTCGTGTGGCGGTGCAAAACAATAGTCTGGATAGTCAAACCAAACCACAAATTCTTATTGTTGATGATTCAATAACAACGCGCACACTTGAAAAAAGTATTTTGGAAAGTCGCGGTTACCAAGTAACCACAGCCGTCGATGGCAAAGAAGCTTGGGATACTCTGCAGAAAAAAAAATTTTCCTTATTAATTACAGATGTTGTTATGCCTAGTGTTGATGGGTTTACGCTGACAGATAGAGTAAAAAAGACAGAAAAATTGCAAGGGATGCCTGTGATAATTGTAACTTCCTTGGGCAGTGAGGCAGAAAAAAAACGTGGGATAGAGGTGGGGGCCGATGCTTATATCGTTAAAAGTGAGTTTGAGTCGGGTGTTTTGTTGGAAATAGTTGAACAATTGGTGTAATTGATGATTAGAATTCTTATTGTTGATGATTCAAACACAGAAACGGCTATACTTAAACACCTTTTAGAAACCTCGCCGGATTTCATTGTTGTGGGGTGTGCCAAAAATGGGGCTGAAGCAATAAAACTTGTGGCCTTGCTAAAACCTGATTTAATTACTATGGATATCCAGATGCCTGTGATGGACGGGATTGAGGCGACAAAAATCATCATGGAACAGAATCCAACACCTATCGTGATGATAAGCGCCAAAGTTACTGATGAAGATTTTGATGCATCGTTTAAGGGGCTAAATGCAGGTGCTTTGAGTGTGTTGCCTAAACCTTTTAATGTGAGCTCACCTCATTCTAAAATAGAACAGCAAAACATTATGGATACGATCCGTATAATGTCAGGCATCAAGGTGTTGAAAAGGAAACCATTGATAAAAAAAACGACGATAAAACCCGAGACCAAATCACTCAAGAGAGAGAGTCAAAGATTGGCTCAAATGATTGTCATGGGTTCCTCCGTTGGTGGGACTCAAGCTTTAAACATTATATTATCTCCTTTGCCTAAGAACTTTCCCGTGCCTATTTTGGTTGTTCAACACATGATGCCAGGGTATATCAGTGGCTATACAAAATGGTTGGATAACAACATCAATCTTTTGGTAGGTGAAATGAAACATAATGAGCCTTTATTGCCAGGAAGGGTTTATTTTGCACCGGATGGTTATCATTCAGAGGTTCAACGAATAAACAGTCTTTTGGCATGTAAATTAATTAAATCGTCATCGGTATCCGGATTTTGTCCCTCGATTACGGTATTATTTGAATCGGTAGCTAAAGTCTGTGGAAGACAAGCTATAGGTGTTTTGTTAACAGGTATGGGGAATGATGGTGCAGAGGGATTATTATCAATAAAAAGCGCAGAGGGACATACAATCATTCAAGACAAAGAAAGTTCCATTGTTTTTGGTATGGCGGCGGCTGCACAAGAATTAGGTGCTGTCGAAACCGTATTAAAACTTGATCAAATAGCGAATTATTTAATGCGACTTTGTCCTGTCAAATGATCCAGTATTCGAGGGTTATCCAACTCGTCTTTGCGAGTGCCCTAATTCCTCCGGGTAAATATCAGGCAAGATGACTTCATCCCGAACATTAGTGAGGGATCTCCTGAATGGTACACAATGTCAATCCCCGAGATGTCTCACTGCGTTCGACATGACATATGCCTTTAGGAAGTGCTAACGAAGCAATTGAACGTAGTCTCAATAAATAGGTTGGAAATGGATGAGTATATAAAGGCATTGTCTGCTCGTTTACCCGAATTGTCTTGGAGATTGGGTTTGCTTAGTCATGCAGAATTTAATACCCATAAATTTCCGCGTGGGTTGTTTAAAAACCCTTTAGACATGACCCCTCAATCATGCATCCATGAAATTAATGATGATTTGAAATTACTGACCACTCATAAAAGTCATCGAAGTGCTCAGTATTTAGCAATGCGAGTCAGTAAGAAAATCAATGTCTTGGTTCGATTGTGTCGAATGAGTAGAGATAGTGCACGCATAACCCAACCACCCCCTCTTGCAGTGCAAACGATAACCACACGACAACAATGGCTGGCACATTTAACGAAAGATATTGCAGAGCTTCGTTTACAAGAAGAAGCACTGACGAATAGGCTTACTCAACTAGACAAACTCAAAAATCTTGCAGCTATTTTAAATATGCAGGCGGAATTAGGGGAGATTAAGCGTCGGTTGACACTCGCTCAAGAAACGATTGCCCGGGCAACTGCCTAAATATTAAGCTAGTAACTCATCACTGGTACACTCAATCCGTTCATGGTTCGAATTATCTAGTAACACTTGAGAGAGGTATAAAATTAATAGGCTCATAGGTAAAATACTCATGATATCAAACGGAAATTTGAGCATGCCAATCCCGCCAAATGAACCCAAGAGCGATAGGATAAATAAAGAAGCCATATAAGCAATAAACCAATACAATGCATAGCCGCATGAAAAGAATGGCTTACGATGATAAACCATATGAATGGTAAGACCGATGAGTAAGGCAATATCCAGTTTCCATAAAATTGCAAAACCACACCAATACAGCATAAGGTTACAAAAATAAAAGGCAATGTGTGACATGACTAGACTGCCCCATAGCCTAAAAGGTCGTTTGGTTTCGGGTTGTAACTTACGCATGGCTAAGAGGCAAATTGGGCCGATTCCATAAGAAAGAATGCTGGCTGAGGACAAAAAAGCGACTAATTTTTGCCAGCCGGGAAAAGGTAAAAAAGATAGAATTCCCACAAAAAAATTAACATACAAGGTGACGTAAGGAATATTATGGCGATTTGTTTTTAAAAACAATGAGGGGAGGTGGTGATTTAATGCCATGCCATAGACAATTCTGGAGGTGGCGGCCGTATAAACCAGAGTGGTTCCAAAAGGTGAAAATGCCGAATCAATTATTAATAACGTGGCGACGGTTCCTAATCCGAGAAGCAATGCTAAACCCACTAAAGGTCCGCCAACGCCGGGATAATTCAATGATTGCCAACCGTGAGCCAGGTATTGTTGTGGAATAGCTGCGATAAAACTCACTTGCAACATAAAGTACAAAACAAATCCAATCAGTATGGCACCCAATATAGCAATAGGAATATTCCTTTGTGGATTTTGAACCTCCCCCCCTAAAATTAAACCATTTTGAAAACCAGTAAATGCAAAAACAACTCCACCGGCAGATAGGGCAGAAAATATCTGTACCCAACTTTCCTTGCTAGCCAACTGCAGTTGAATATTGTTTAATGTGGGAGCACTATGAAGAAAAGCAATGATGGCAATGCTTGGTAGAATAAATTTGATGATACTGGTGTATTTATTACATTCGGCTAATAATTTTATTCCGTAGGAATTGAGCACCACCACAAAGAACATTATGCAAATGGCTGATAGGTAACCATAGTTTGAAAGAGTAAGGGTTGTTGAATCACTCTCAATTAAAATTGGAAAAAAATGACTTGAATATTGCAGAATCGCTTGTATTTCAATGGGGGTCATGACCACATAAGAAAGCCATGACGCCCATGCAAATAAAAATCCCACCTCAAGGCCATGAGTAAACGTTGGATAATTGGACATGCCTCCCGACACAGGAAACATGGTGCCTAACTCACATAGAGGTAAAGCAATAAATAACATGAATATGGCCGCGATAATCCAGCTAATTAATGCATTACTTCCAGCCATTTGCGCACTGATAAATGGACTAAACAACCACCCAGAGCCAATCATTCCGCCGGCAGAGACAATTAATACATTGGTCGTTGTTATGTCACGCTTTAACATGGTTATTCTTCATCAAAGTAAGACTTTGCCCAACGGTCAGAAGTCTCTCCAATCAAAACATTGGGCAACTATTTAATCAACGTATCGCAGCAAGATAGGGTGTTGGCTGTAAAGGTCTATAAGCTTTTTTGAACCATTGTAATTCAATGCGGCGATTATATGCGCTACCATGAATGAGTTTGTTATCACCTATATCATGCAGATCAGCATAACCTTCAGGGTGAAGCCTTTGGGCATTAATACCGTTTGCCCATAAAAAAGTGAGCATCGCTTCCGCTCGAGCTTGGGTCAGCATTTTTTTATGATGATGTGAACCAACGTCATCAGTAAAGGCAGCTACATAGACAGGGGTATTGGGATAGTAATGTAAAAGCCTGACAATATTGTTTAAACCTGGGTAACAAATGTCATTGAGATGAGGGCTATTAAACACGAAATAACGATCAGTTGGGATAAGAAGCGTTAAGGTTTCTCCATATTCAACGAGCTCCATGTCTTCTTTTTTTATAGCTCTCAATAAGGCGTATTTAGTATTTTTTAATAATCCTATGGAAGATCCGGCTGCTGCACCAATGAGGGCGCCTGCGGCAGTATTTCCCACCACAGAGCCAACGACCGCTCCAGCACCAGCACCAATGCCCCCAAATACGCCAACCTGCCTCAACATACGTTTGTCGGTGCGAAAATTATTAAAAGGAGGATGAAAGCAACCGCTCAAAGTGAAAGCAAGTAGAGTTATTACTATTATAATTTTCACCTTCATTTCTACTCCCTGTACCTCATCAATTTTTCCATTATTAAGCATCCCTGATAATTTGGCAATCAAAGGAGAATTCAGTTTCATGATTTTAAGACATTGGTTGTTCTATTATTTGATTTTGGCAATACAATTTGTACATTAATTCCTTTAATTGTAGGGCTTTTTAAGGTATTACGTAGATAGTCAACCAATGGTATGTCAGTCACTCGAGAGTATTCAGAGTTAGCGGCACGAAAGAATAAGGTGTTATTTTTCCAAATGGCAAATCCTATGTGTGATATATTCATATGAGTGCCTATTTTTTGAGTGACATCCCAATTAGGACGCACAATTTCAATGATTGTCGCATCGGGGATTTGATTAAACAAAGACATATTTGCTTGGCCATTTTTATCAAATAAAACCGATAGAGGGATGTAAGGAAGAAGTGACATTTGACCTTTTAACTGTTTTCCCAATTGCTTTAATTTCTTTAATCGCTTTTTTTGCTCGATTGGATTCGCTTTTTGCATACGGATTTTTTCAGGAAAAAAATGTTGGTACCACGCTCGCTTATCTATATAAGCTTCCGCTAGTTTGAATACTGGTTGATGTTGTGTATTTTTGAATGTTTTAGTAATGTCCCTAACAATACCCTGTATTTGGTTATTTTTATTCCAATCAAGATCTGGAAAATGATTCCGATCGATGAAAGATACATGACCATTTTTGTAGCGGATTTGGTTCATGTATTGTTTAAATTCTTTAGGATTTGTAGCGAGTGTTAATGCCAAAACTGTTTCGACGAATGTTACACAATCAAATGCATCGGTACGATATAAAGGGAATTGATCATACTGGTCTTGGGTACTTTCACCCAGCGGAGAAAGTTCATAGGGTGTACCTATAAATTGTGCGCTTATTAATATGATTCGTTGAGAGAGGTTGGATATCGGTTTGCTATTTAGGTTGTGATATAGTTGTCTGATGGTTTGATCGGTATCTAATTGTTTGAGAGAGTGATCATTTGTTGCGGCATGAGTAGCGGTACAAAGAAAATAAATCATGGATAAGATTTTCAAAGTTAAATTAAAATACCACATCATTCTCTCAGCAAAATCATGGAAATTTGTATAGGATGGTACAGTCAAGATTTGGAGAAATCTAGGTGCTGAATACAATATGGTTAGCAATGCTGTTTCTTTCTGTAATCGTTGGCATTATCCAAGGTCGAATAGACGATGTTGTTCATGCAATCACAGATTCAGCAAAATTAGGTTTTGAAGTGGCACTGGGCTTGACGGGCATTTTGGCTTTATGGATGGGCATTTTAGCGATTGCATCCCAATCAGGGTTAATTGATCATTTAGCCCGCGCACTCCGCCCGGTTATGCGACGACTCTTTCCGGAGGTACCTGTTGATGATCCTGCTATGGGGGCAATGCTTCTCAACATAGCTGCAAATATGCTAGGACTGGCTAACGCAGCGACGCCTTTTGGGCTTCAAGCCATGAAAGAATTACAAAGACTCAATACGCATGTGCATACAGCGAGCAATGCCATGTGTACTTTTTTGGCAATAAATACTGCAAGTATTCAGCTCATTCCTGCCACCGCGATTGCTTTTTTAGCCGCAAATGGCAGCTTACATCCTAGCAGTGTGATTGTGACCTCTATTATTGCCAGTAGTGTATCAACGGTTGTTGCTATTATTTCAGTTAAACAATTGGCAAAATTACCTAAATACCGTTTAACCACAATAGATGAAACATGAATTTTATTGCGAATCAATTATCAAATTGGATATTTATTGCGTTTGTCGTTGGCATACCGCTTTATGGTGCGATTAAAAAAATCGATGTCTTTGATGCTTTCACCACGGGAGCAAAACAAGGATTTGAAACCAGCGTGCATATTATCCCTTATTTGATTGCTATGATGGTTGCTGTAGGAATGTTGCGCGCATCCGGTTTTTTTGATTTGTTATATCAATTTTTAGCACCTGTCTTGACTGCTATTGGCATGCCGGCGGAATTACTACCGTTGGCTTTGATTCGTCCTTTTTCAGGAAGTGCGGCAACGGGGGTGATGGCAGAATTAATTCATGAGAACGGAGGAAATTCATTTATCGCAAAAACGGCTGCAACCTTAATGGGTAGTACGGAGACAACGTTTTATGTGATTGCTGTGTATTTTGGTGCTGTTGGGATCAAGCGAACACGGCATGCCATTCCTGCAGGGTTGTTGGCAGACTTAGCAGGGATCATTGCTACTGTCGTTGTTTGTAACTATTTTTTTAAGTAAATCAAGCGGTGTTGGTTGTCTTTTTCCCTCTCGCATCGGCAAGACTGGCTGCTTCATACAATTTTAATTGGGCAAAAATGGTAGTGGTATTAGATTTAAAATGAGCCATTTCACGTGCAGGAATAGGTGATGCCCGGGGTAATTCAATGGTTGATGGATTTTTAGGTTGTTGATTAATATGAAATTCATAATGACAATGAGGCCCATCAGCCAATCCTGTTTGTCCAACATAACCAATCACTTGTCCTCGTTTTACTCGATCTCCTTTGGACAATCCTTTCTGAAAACGAAGTAAATGTGCATAAATAGAAGCATATCCCCGATCATGAGTGAGTTTAACCATGTTCCCATAGCCACTTTGATGGTCAATGATCGCTATTCGGCCATCCCCAGTCGCATGAACTGGTGTTCCAATAGATGCTGCCAAATCGACGCCTTTGTGGGGACGGTTATAGTGAAGGATTGGGTGGTAGCGGGATAGACTATAGGTTGAACTGATATGGCTGAATTTCACCGGGTATCGAATAAATGCTTTTTCTAAGCTGGTTCCTTGGGGGGTGTAGTAATCGTAATCCCCTCCCTTTCTAGCATAACGTACGGCTTGGTGTGGTTTACCTCGATTTGTATAGGAAACAGCTAAGATTTCCCCGGCATCGGCTAGCTTATCCTCAACAAAGTAGGCTTTGTACGCAATACTGAACTGATCGCCCGCTCGAACATCTTTTGCAAAATTAATCTCTCCTTTAAAAATATCAGTCATTTGTTGGATTAATTTATAGGGAATGTTCAACCGTTTGGCTGTGCCATACAAGGAGCCACGAACGGTAGCCGTTAGATAACTATTTTGACTACTCATCTTGCGTGATTCCAGTGTAGTCACGTAACGGTTGTTCTGACGAGAAACAATTAATGATTGGGTCGTGGTAGTTGCTAAAATCAATTTATCTAAATTATCGCCATGCATTAATAGCCGTATTTCTTGGTCGGGCTTGATATTGGCTAAAACTTTAGCATGTTTATTGTTGTTCAATATGGCTTGTAACGTTTGACTACGCAATCCTGCTTGTTTGAAAATACTGGCTAAAGAATCGCCTGAGTGAGTTGTTATGACCTTCCACCCATTATCTTCGGCTTTTTCAAGGGTAGTTTTTTGCAGTTTTGGTAACGCAAGCGTAGAATTAGCATAGTTCGTAGTAGATTTATGAGAAAACATTTTGATAAACAAATGCGCTAATAAAACAATAAATAATGCTACTAGTGTAAACACTTTAATGGTTGTTCTCGATAAGCCATTGGTTTTTTGGTCCATTATTTGCCTTTACAACGGAATCTTGAAAAATACTACTAGATAAGGTACTTCTGTATTAGGTACTCTTCGAATACATCGTCGTACAGGTGTCCATTTTGGTATAGTCGATAAAAAGCGACGCGAAAAAAAACGTTAGTAACCCAATTTAACCTATTGATTATATTGGTTATACTTCTGCGACTAGCCATTGAATTTGGGAATTTTGCTGACATCATTTTCAGCTCCCAAGCACGATAATGCTCTAGCAGGAACAATTTATCCGGGCTAAGATACCTGCTGTAAGAAGTCAGGTCAATCATTAAAAAGGTTTTGTTGTTATGAAATATGAAGAATTAGTGTGTGAGGAATTGTTACGTGGGGTTGAAGAAGTCCTGCCTGTCACGGAGTTAGAAAAAAAATTACAGAAGGGAAAACCATTAAAAATAAAAGCAGGATTTGATCCCACTGCGCCAGATCTTCATTTGGGTCATGCTGTATTACTTAATAAGTTGCGTCAATTTCAAACATTTGGCCATGAAATTATTTTTTTGGTAGGTGATTTTACCGCGATGATAGGCGATCCTACCGGAAAAAATGTGACTCGGGCTCCTTTGAGTCAAGAGGACGTTCAAAGAAATACAAAAACCTATCAAGAACAAGTATTCAAAATACTGGATCCTGAAAAAACCACTGTGGTATTTAATTCACATTGGTTAGGTGGTATGAATGCCGTTGATCTTATTCGATTGGCTGCTACGCATACAGTGGCGAGGATGCTTGAGCGCGATGATTTTCATAAACGATACACGTCTGGTCAGCCCATCGCTATTCATGAATTTATATATCCATTACTGGTAGGATATGATTCTGTTGAACTTAAGGCCGATATAGAAATCGGGGGAACAGATCAAAAATTTAATTTACTCATGGGGCGAGAGTTACAAAAGCATTTTGGCCAAGAGCCTCAAGTGGTTATGATGACACCACTCATCGAGGGATTGGATGGGATCAATAAAATGTCTAAATCGCTCAATAATTATATAGGTATCAGTGAGCCAGCAGAAACTATGTTTGGTAAAATAATGTCGGTTTCTGATGAATTAATGTGGAGATATATTGATTTACTCAGTGCCCTAACCAACACTCAAATACAAGCATTGAAAACAGCAGTTCTGGGAGGAATGAATCCACGCGATGTTAAAATTAATTTTGCCAAGGAATTAGTGACAAAATTTCATAGTGAAATACAAGCAGAGGCAGTCCATCATGCCTTTGTTGAGCGTTTTCAAAACAAAATTTTGCCTGACTCCATTGAAACTCAACAGGTAGTATGCGGTTCTACTAACAGTGTTGCTCAGATTTTAAAACAAGTGAACTTAACTAAAAGTACTTCAGAATCAATTCGTCTTATTCACCAAGGTGCCGTAAAAATCAATGGTGAAAAAATATCTGATCCTGGGTTAA
>Ga0207083_1080_pt1 | contig 15831 bp, 14 predicted proteins | sample Alteio_BWMinHeat_57_FD_153516 | JGI IMG/M metagenome (GOLD analysis project Ga0207083, IMG submission 153516) | Enriched cells from forest soil in Barre Woods Harvard Forest LTER site, Petersham, Massachusetts, United States -... | ecosystem: Environmental > Terrestrial > Soil > Temperate forest >... | reverse complement strand
GGGTAAAACCTTCGTTTTCATCTCAATCATGTACTGGGCTGTGCAGAATTGGGTGGCGATGAAGTGATCAATTACAATACTCATGATTTCAAAAAAGAGATTGAAGCTCGTCATGGAAAAAAATCCATCATGGTTGCCTTTGATGCTGTTGGAGGCAAAAACTTTCGCCATAGTCTCGCCCTTCTCAGCCCCGCAGGGAGCATGTTCGCCTATGGCGCAGCCGAAAGCACGGAGTCCCGTGGAGGCGAACTGCTGAACGGGCTAAAAATTCTCTTCGGCTACGGAGTGATCTCGCCACCACTCATGATGTTGAATGGAAAATCCTTTTCTGGCGTGAACATGCTTCGTGTCGCTGATTATCAACCGCTACTTTTTAAGGAAATATTGGGTGGAGTGGTAGCCTTATTCGAAAAAGGACTCATCACTCCGCTCGTCGATAAAAACGGCGGTGAATTTCCGCTGAGCGAATTGGCTAAAGCACACGATTTACTTGAACACCGTAAAACAGTGGGGAAAATAGCGATTACTTTGTAGGAGCAGCACTTCTACCGAACATGACGGTCGTCGATAATTTCGCAATTGAATTTGCGTTCGTCATATAACCGACCATTGCTCCGGATGAATCTTTAGTCAGAGATAGCTTTGCTTCCTTGATGGCGTACAAGGTGAAAACATAATGGTGTGGCTCGCCTTCCGGAGGGCATGGTCCACCGTATCCTGGTTTTCCAAAATCAGTGCGACCTTGGCCGACGCCAGTGAATTGAATCTCTTCTTCTTTTTTCGTCTCAGGATTCATTTTTTTGTAGGCAGTGAATTTTTCACCTTCTCTGAGTTCCATTACTTTTGCAGGAATGTTGTACACAGTCCAATGCCACCATCCGCTGCCGGTTGGAGCATCTGGGTCATACATTGTGAGGGCAAAACTTTTGGTGCCAGAAGGCGGATTCGCCCAGTGAAACTCCGGGGATACGTTCTTCCCACTGCAGCCGAAGCTATTGAAAACATATTTCATGTCCAAAGTGGCGCCATCTTTGAACGAGTTACTGGCAAAGGTGAAGACTCCGGGTTTGGCGTTGATTAAAGAGGTGTCTTTCACCTCTTTTTTAGCAGTGGGATTTTCGGAGTCATCGTCAGCGCGAGCGGGAGTGAAGCCTCCGCTGGACGACATGAACAAGAGTGTGGAAAGTAAAATTGAGGTGATGATGGTACGCATAGGTTTCTCCTTATGATGAATCTAGGAGAATCCTATACATAAATTAATCGTATTGCAATCTATAATATGATAGGTAAATACCTATGATACCGACACCGACCGAAATTCAATATTTTCTCGAGATTTACCAAACCCAACACATCTCCAATGCGGCGATTAGGCTGGCCATCACTCAACCCACGTTGACGCAATCCCTACAGAAGCTGGAAGAAAAACTGGGCGTCGCATTATTCCATCGCACCAGACAGGGGGCAGTCCCCACAGCTGCGGGGAAAAGCTTTTATCAGAAGGCTCGCACCCTACTCGAAAACTGGAAGGAAGTGAGCGATGGAGTGCTCTCGGCGAAAACCGAGTTGCAGGGAAAATTCAGAGTGGGCTGTCACTCGAGTGTTGGTTCTTATACGATCCCTGCCCTTCTCGAGGGCCTAGAGAAGAAAGCGCCATTGATTGAGATCTCACTCACCCATGATTTTTCACGAAAGATCACGGAGAAAATTATTTCTTTCGAACTCGATCTCGCCTTCGTGATCAATCCGGTGAAGCATCCGGATCTCGTGTTAAAAAAATTAGGTGAAGACACGGTCACTTTTTGGAAGAAAAAAGGCGCCACTAAAATCCCGAAGCGCATCTTCGCCGATTTGAATCTCACGCAGGTTCAATCCCTACTCTCCAAATCCCAACGCTCACAGTTTGATGGATGGCAATTGATCGAATCCACCAGTCTGGAATTGATTCGAACCATGACCCTGAGTGGACAGGGAATTGGAATTATCCCTACACGCATTGCAAATGCGGATCATCAGGATTTACAGATTTACGATTCGAATCTTCCCGTATTTAAAGATGAAATTTATCTCGCTTATCGGAAAGAATCGCTGAATAGTGTTGCGGGGAAGGCTTTGATCGAACAGGCGTCGGGGGTGTTGAGGTAATGTACCGAAACACAGACTCACTACAATCGGCGTCAAGCAGACTTCTTGAGGTTATCTTTAATTTCGGCAATCTCATAGACTGGCACATTCCGGACAGGATCTTTTAGATCCGGAATTACAATGAGCATTTCACTTGCCGGCGAATTTACGGCGACAACAAAGTCACAATCAAGTTCCTTCAATGCACTTTCAGTTTTCATCGCTGAGGCCATAGCTGACCCAATTATTTCCCAACCTTTTTCTCCAAACCGTGTAGAACAATCACCCCAAACAATACATACCCTTGTCTTAATTTGGGATTCAAATCCTTCGTTTATAAATCTTTTTTCTAACTCATTTGTGATGATTTTTCTAGTGAGCACTCCGAGTTCGACCGCACGTTTCCATTGGTCTTCACTATCATCCATATAAACAAAGAAAGCGTCCCAAATGGTAATTTCTAGCATCGACTCATACAAGGAAAAAACTTGTGGATTCAAAACATGACCAACACTATGAATAAATTCATTCCATTTCTTCGCGCCAATCAGAGAAACAAGTTTTGTGCTTCCAACAATGTCGACCATAACTATAAAACCATTTTTAGATTCTGACGGCATTTCTCCAGCAATAAACTTCTCTTTAATATCACTCCGATACACGCCAGCCATCAATTCGTTCGTTATTAGGGACTGGCTTTTAAGTTTTAATTGCGTTGAAATCGCACTAGAAACAATCGTTAATCCTGGCCTTATACTTTCATCGATTTCGTTTTCATTTTTTGATTGCAGCCATAATAGATAGTCCTCATTTCCATCAGAACCATTGGCAGCAATTGGAATTGCCGCGATACCCTTGATTCCACCGTCAAGGAAAATCATTTTTGTTCTTTCGGTAACTACTCCAAAAATTAATGCTGTATTCTGAACAACTACAACTTCGTTCAGGTGCAATGCGATTGATGCCGGTCCGGACAAATTCGCATCAGAGAGGTTCCATTTATCCGCAAAAAACACATACTTCATCCTGTCACTTTTAATGTTCGTTCCTAAAAATTCTAACATTCCTGTTTTTTTATCAAATCGTCCAAATGCCACTTCAAACTTGAAAGTGTTTCCAATTTTTTCACAAATCGAATCATAAAAATTATCAGAAAGGATTGTTTCTCTATTGTTTAATAACTCTTGGATGCGGGTAGCCTCAGCAACCCATCGACCAACCTTTACATTTCTACTTATCTCATAATAGTCTTTAAACTTCTCAATTAGCACGTTCGAAGCAAAATTATGTACTGCTTTTTCGTGCTCTAGCATTAGATGCTTTGAATATTTGGAGATGCAAATAAATCCGCTCAGCTCTCCGTTCAAAAAGATTTGATATATTGAAAAAAAACCACCCAAATCAGCCTTGTGATCTTTTAAAAGTGTTGACCCAATAAAATGCTTTATCGGCTCGATAGAAAAATCTTTCTTGACCGTAGCCACGTGTGCCAACATAGGCGGCAGATGCTCAAAAACTGACTCTTGTCTGTGAATAACTCCCCCGGAAAAATCCAATGTAATCACCTCACCACTACCTTCTCTATTGAGCTTTACCAGTGAAATTCGTTGTGCCTGGAGAATTTGAAACATTCTCAGTAAGTCAATTGATTTGCCTAAATCACTGTTTGCCGATATTTTTACTGCCTGAGTCTCTAGCAACCAAACATATTTTCCAGCCAAGCTCAATCTTTTGGCAATATCTATTGAAACAACGAATAGTACATAATACACCGTCGACATTCCGGTGGGCAAATAGGCATGCACCCAACACTTTAAATATTCCACTCCAAAAATCAATGAATAAACCAACAAGTTTTTCTTATCGCTTCCCCTAAAAACCGTGAAAAAAACCAATAGCCAGAAAACCGCCAGCCCTCCCAGAAAGAAATTCTCAAAGTGTGGTACGAACAATATTGAAAAGGCGAATGCTTTTAAGCCCCATTCTAGAAAGATCGAAAATTTCTCTGAGGTCCGTTCATTTCTAAAAGAAAATAATATCAAAATATGCAGCAATGCAGATACAAGGTGCTGAACTCGAAATAGAAGTTCAGTATTCATTCCAGGGGAAACAAATAAATCAAAAACGCCCGACTTAAAAATAGAGAAGGTCAAACACAACACGATCACCCAAATCGTATAACTTCCAAACGACTCCATTTTTTGACATATTTGAAATTCGACCGAAAACAAAGTAGTTCACCAATAAAGCTAGGACTAGCGCCAAGGCTATAACTAGGTAGAAAGCTCCTGAGACGGCCTCAATCATTCTCTTCAGAGATTCGATTACTCGTTCGGGCGCAACAATGGCACTTGAACCCAATTGGCCTACCTTACTGTAATTTTTTGGAGCCCAAACCTCGACGATTAAATTATCATCCAAGGTACAATGCAATGACGAAATTTTAGATGCTTTATATATTTTAAACGAATCAATGTAATTCAAAGTGCCGTGAGGCCTTAATCCACCTACTGAACTAAACTGTTTCTCACAATAAACAACGGGAACCACAGCAAAAAAACCAAATCCAAGATATGAATCTGCACTTTTTGTTTCAACATCTCGAACCGGTATTTGATATTTTTTATAACACATTAAATTCTCGTTTGAAATATCACATACTTGAGAATATCTTTCCAAACTACCTAAAAATTTGGAGTCTTCTGAAAATGTTGTTGCGAAAAGACCAAGCAGATCCGGTAAAAATGCCATCACGAAAGACATCAGCAGAATGAATCCGGCGCGTTTCATTTTTCCACCCACAAATCCAGTAAGTGATAGCTTCCAGCGCTCCAAATCACCTTCTCTGCAGAGGAGTAATCACCATCTATTTTTATAGGAAAACTTTCGTATCCGCCTTTGTACCAAAATAAATAAAATCCTGTGGCTTGAATAGACTCGGAATTTAAAAATGAACATACTATGCCGTTAAGGCCCAAATCTGTCGGTTTGGGAATGTCACCAATAAAGAATACAAGTGGAAAATTTACTATGCCTGCCCCATGAACAGCATCCGGGTAAACTGTTGAAGATATGACGACTACCCCGCCATCGTAATCACAGCACTTTAAAATATTTCGAACAGATGACTGCTTAGAGTCGTTGTCCCAAAGAGGATCAGACGCAATCCCTTGGGCTCGCTTTACAGCGAGTTCGAAGATATCTTTGATGCCTGAATCCCATTCTTTAAGATTTTTAATTCTTTCAAACTCACTGGATGTCAGTCCATGAGTTATACACTCTACGATGAGTTTATCAACTGGCTTGAAAAATATTTTCCAACCCAAATAGCGCCTAGCTAAATTTACGTGTTTCAACTCATCAAGTCGCTTATCCCAATCTGTCCAGCACGGGTGTTCACACGTCCAGTTAAAAAGTAAAACGTGATCGAGACAGTATTCCTTCACAAATTCTCTAAAATGTGTCATTTGTGCAGGAATAAAACTTTCCTTCATTCTTAGGTCGGAATCTATATGACCAGCAATGCCCCCGATGTACCAAGAGTTATCACCATAATAACAGATTAGTGAAGTCCCTCTAAGGTTCTCCATTTCATCTACGTCATACCATTTGAATAGCCAGGGAGTGTCCTGATCCAAAGATCTATTATCCCTTAGAAATCTCTCCATTACGGGAGCAGATATCGTAGCGGTCGACGAAGACATCGCGCCTGAGGAGGTCATTAAATCAACAAGATCAATTCCATCAGGGCTATAGTGTTGGAAGCTCGGAAATCTTAGTCGAGCAACAATTTTTGAAAGTTTAATTAGTTCTTTTATTTCTGCACCGATAAAACTAACTCTTATCCTTCCATCATAATAGCCAACTACTTTCGCTAAAATTTTTGGTGATCCAAGATAAAATGTTAACTCGGGTATAAACCACCTGATAGCCGACGGGTGGTCGGGCTTTAAGAGTGCGCCAGTATGCGAAATGTTTTCGACAACAAAATAGTGTGTTTGGCGCGAATTTAGAGGAGATATACAACTGACGTGAAGGGTAGCATGTACTCGCTCCGCTCGAGAATTTTTCTTTTCTGAGACATAAATGGGCCTGCTTGCACCAAAGTTTATTTTTCCGTCTAAGTTTTTTTTAATCCACTGAATCTTGCCATAGAGAGGTACATCTCCCACAGATGTTCGAATTTTCCCAGAACAAATGCTTCCTATCAATATACTAAAATCAAAATGTGAATTAAACTCTACTACCCCCCCGAATCCTTCTGGTGAATGATCCTGGAGTTTTACAACTCCTACAAAAACCTTATTAGGAGACGTGAAAGTAACATTATAACTAGCCCCAATAAAGTCGTTGGAACTAAAACGAGCACTTTCTCTGGCCTTTATAATTCTAATTTCCGAGGGAAACTCCATTGCCCTGCTGCCAACACCCTGATTTTCATCGATGATCGTACAAAATTCAATTCGAAGGTCACCGCAATATCCATATCCGCTGATCTTACCACCAGCAAAAGAAGGGTCACTTAGAACAATTCGAATACGGCGAGCGCTATCTAGCCCTCTTGTACTGCTTTCATCAATTTGTTTAATACGAAACGAACAGTGGCCACCCTTAGAAAAAAATTCCGTTCCTAAAAAAATTGTCTTTTTTAGTACTCCGGAAATGTATCGAGAATCCGTGATAGTTTTGTGCAAGGACATCGAAACCCTCTATAGGGTAACTATCGGTATTATTGCGTTTTTTATTTAATTAATGCACCTCAACTGTATCTAATTTTGGACAAAATCAAAATACAAACATAGCTATGACATGACAGAATGTTGAAATTTTATAAATGAATTCAATATGTTAATCGATTTTAGCAATTAAATCAACATATAAATGGAGCAAATCTGGCGGCGAAATACTCTCGCTATTTGATTAACATGCTTTAAAGCGAGTTGACACGCTGTACTGCCATCTTAAATGCTCTATAAAAACTCCAACGCTTTATAATACTACTAAACAATTTTAATGGGAACAAAACCACTCATAGACTTCGGAATCAATCTAACTCCAAGACTCTCACAACGTAAACGAATCGATGTCTCTTCATATCGACTAGTAATTAAAATAGAATTCAATTGGATCCCGAGTTCCTCAATTAAATCAAGCCCAGTTTGTTGGTGATTTAATATTTCGTAGTCCATTAAAAATAACACGTCATCCAAATCTGCAAAATTCTGTCTGTAGTATTTACGTAGTTCGTCTGGGTCCGAGAAGTGAAACAAGTGAATTCCTTCTCCACTTTTTTGGACCGAATTGAGTCGACCTTGCCAAATTTGATGAATTGACTGGTCATCGTCAAACACAAATACCTTTGTTGTCTTTTTCAAAAGCAACTTGGGAACAAACCATTCTGGGGCAATCTCTTTGGGCAATACAATTGTAATCGTAGTTCCAGAACCTTCTCGAGATTCGATATTCAATCGGCCAGAAAATCCTTTAATAGCATCAACTGCGTGAGCAAGTCCAAGTCCTGAACCACCTTGCTTATTGAATGTATTCCCGCGAATGCCAATCTGTGAAATTAGTTTAGATGAAATCCCCTTCCCCGTATCGTTAATTTTTATTTGAATTTGACCAAAACTATTTTCTTCGAGAGTAACATCAACTCTTCCTCCAACATCAGGAAGAGCTTCAACTCCATTGTTAATAATATTTGAAAAGAGACGTTTAAACTCTTGAACTCTAATTTTTGCAAATAACCCATAGGAAGCAAGCGTCTGCTCAAAGTTTATGTTCACATTCAACTTATTTCTATATTCAATTCTCTTTTCGGTAATCATCAAGTCTATCGTTGGAAGTAACAGTATCGTGTCTAGCGAATTTCTTCCTAGTGATGACTCAGCGGTTATTTCATCCGGGTCACTCCTTTTAAAATCCATATTGCCTTGCGATCTTCCAAGTGAAAGTGAATTTGCGATATCTCTTATCCTACCAATGGAATTTCTAATGATAATTCGTTTTATCTCGGGTAATTCGGATAACTGCGACGAAATCATTTCCATGGCCGACAACGGAGAGCGAATGTCATGTGAAACTTGATGAGCTATTTGCAGCAAAGCAGCTTCTTTTTCTTGTTTTAAACTTTTAAGGGCCTGAATTGCCAGCCTGCGTATTGGCAAAAAGACAATATCTTCAATTGGGGGGACATCATTTCTTTTGTCTAAAATTCTTTCGGCATTTTTCATTGAATCAAAAATAAGCTTAAAAACCGCAAGTAAAATTGCAAACATTACAACAAATAGAAAAAATGTTGCAGCTATCGAATAAAATCGAATTGTATTATTTTCAGGCAAAGAAGAACACTTATTGATTCCCAACTTAACATGAAATGGGTGAATAGAGTCCGGAAACTTGAACTCTCGATCGATGGCCATACTACATCTCGCATCACGTTCGTTTCGGTTTGATATCCACGAAGAATATAAAAACTGATCCGTCTCCCCGCCGGTAATCCTTACAGATTCAACTCCACGTCCTATAAGACTAGAGCTTTTCATCAGACGGTCTAGCACCTGCTGTGAAAGCTCAGCTGACTGTAGCCTAGCAAACGCCAATGGGCCTGACTCAACTGCACCAATAATCAACTCACTTTCTTGATCTCTTAGTCCATCAAAAAAATATTTTGTTATATAGTTTGCAATAAAAAGGGTCAATACCAGGTTGATAAAAGCTGCAAAACACAAAATATAAATAAAATTGCGGTAATCAATACCTTTTTTTGTGAGAAGTTTCGATATAAAATTTTTATTTAAATTTCTCAAAGTAAAACTCTCCCGAATTATCCCACACTAATTTTATTGGGAGGCCTTTTCTCGAATAAGCCATCATATACCGTCTCGCAACAGGTATTAACGAAAACTCTTTCATAGAGCTCTGTTCAAAATCTCTTAAAACATTTGCTTCTGGGGGAATTGTTGACGCAGAAAGTTCTTCGATTTTTTTTAATGAGCTAACTGTTAGTGCTGCATTCGAAAACAGAAAATTACTCTCGTGCCATTTTAAAATATCCTGCAGAATTACGTGTCGACCGCCCTGTATACCAGATGAAAGAATTCGCGCATCATATTTTCCATTACTACTAGAGAACGGAGTAAAGTTTATTTCCACCTTATCGGTCGTTGCTTTTCGTAATATTATGTCTCGAAAAACTGGAATTTCGGCAACAATTGTCCAATGCTTTCTTCTCATAAGACTTAAATCGTAGGAGTTCTCCCATGTTCGTTGTTTTTCATACCCACCTTCACCAGGAAGAAAAAAAGAACCCACCGCCTCAATCCCTGAATATCGAGGCCAATCGGCAAAAGCACTTCGAATCCATCCAGCAATTGTTTTTCTTTCAGCCAACCTGTCCTTAATTGTATTAGTCTGGACTGTTACAGCCCGCGCCACATTTTCTTTTTCAGAGTTATAATTGTCAAATGATGATTCGAAACTCTCGGGGTACAAGCCAAAGTCTGATCCTTTACATTTTTCTTTGTTCACCAACGCAATTTTTGATCCCAGTACTGATAAAATGAGTTCATCACCGGAAAAGCCGTATTCGTATTTTGATGAAATGATGGGAAACTTTTTGTCATGACTTCGATTTACTAATTTAAGTGGCCATACCCTATTCTGCGAAGATCCAGTTGAAATGGCTTCCCTGATTACACCCGCCAAATTTTTAATGTCTGATTTAAAATGAATTTCAAACGTCTTATCATCAACTATCCTAATTCCATGTTTAAATTGCGAAACATCTGGAAACACTCGTTTTCCTAATGGCCTATTTAAGAAGCCTTCGACAACGCCAAAAGCGCCCTCATAGGATGAAATTGAAGTGCCATCATTAAATTTGACCGCAGAATTAATATGACCTTTAAAGATTTTTCCGTCTGGAGAGAACTCGTACGAGTCGAGAACACCGAGCTCCCCTCGTACAGTTGAAATATATGATCGCGTGATCAATTGCAAATAAGCCATATCTTTCCCATCAACAACCTCCCTAAAAGGATCCAAATTGAAGGCCTCGACTGGTACACAGTACGAGAGTATTTTAGGGCTTTTTTCAGCAAAAACATTGTTTAAATATAAAAATAAAAAAAATAGAACCATAGAATAAAATTTCCTAATTTACCCCATGCAGGTTTTTTTGATCTTTATTTCGAATGCCGTCGGAGATTGAACAACAATATCTAGTAGCAACGTTTCCAAGTTTCTTCGAGACACTTCTGATGCTACTTTTAAGGAGCTTCCGCCCACTATCAATCCAAATAACCTAACCGTGTCTCGAATAATATCCGCTTTTTCACACTGTAATTCATCCGTCATTTCAATACTACAGTCCAATATTTTTATTTTGAGCGCGTCAAACCGTTTTTTCAGTTCAGGCAAACAATTTATAACAATCTGATTTCTCGGATTTTCTGTTTCACTTATATGATTCTCAATTAATCCGAGAGCACCTTTTGCCATTCCAAGATCCGGCATCCGATACTGAGTACGCAGAGGAGTCGAGAGCTGTGTCTTTGAACGTCGACTAATAATGTTTTGATCCGTAATCAACAAATTTTTTACTCTCATTGAAACTGTCGAGGTGGAATTGAGAACAGTAAGTTCCATTTTTGTCACATGTAAAGCTTCTATTGGATTTAAGGGACTCGGGAACTCCGTCAGGGCAAAAATTACTTCTGATTCGGTCTCAAAGCCAATTATAATTTTCGAAAATATTGAATACCCTGTACACCACGGGACAGTCCCGTTAACTTTAAAGTTCTGTTCTTCACTTATGCCTCTTAACGTCGATCCAGTCGCCCTTGCTAAGTGGGTTGTTCCTAGGCCAACGAGTATCTCTCCATTCAGAATACTCATCAATATTTGATTGTTTTTTTCTTTCCATGAATTCGAGTCGTTCAAGCGCTCTACTGCAGCTAAATGTTGCCAAATTGTGAACCCCAAGGCTGTCGATCTAGAATATATTTCGAACAAATTCGCGTTTGATACATCCTTCTTAAGTTTTCCATAGAATCCAGCAATTATTTCAAAAATTGCTCGTTTTACCTCTTGTGCATCTTCATCCAAAACACCGGCCGATTTTTGAATTTTTAGAAGGGTTTTTTCAAAATCAAAAGTTTCTAAACTTGTGGCGCCGCGCGCTTTATTCAAAAGGTCATAACCAACTAAGTTAAGTCCATTCAGGTCAATCCTCATATTGTTCATTAGCGCCGTTGCAAGAGGTATATGATTGATTGATTTTTCTTCAATCTGTCCAAATGCTCCAATATACGAGGCTAGCCAAGAAAATTGCTCCTCATAAAGCTCTGAAGTTGTTTTCATTTCAGAATAATCTTCGTACGTGATTCCCGAATGTTCGACGAATGATCCGGATCGTAATTTATCGCAAAACTCGCTATAGAACTCCGTTTCAATGATAAATGAATGCCAAATATCATCTACCAGCTTGCTGCCTGTAAAAAACAACGGCTCTTCCGAATATGCCGATAAATAAACGTATCTGATCGCTTCACGTACTGCCAAATCAAAACTTTCTTGATTTGTGTGATCGAACTTCAATTTCATTTTTCTATAGAAATTCTCACCTAAGACCGATTTTATGGAAACGGACTGGTGACCGAGTCGAAAAACTGTAGAATAATCAAATATATCGTGATTTGATTTCACACAGATTTTTTAATACTGTTTTTTGGCTTCGGCTCCATAGTACTTTTGCCTCGACAAGGACTGCTTTGTGCAAAATCGAGCGATTTATCAAAACGCAATTTTTCGGACTGCACAATAATATTCTTTTTTTCGCCCGATTCCTGCATTCCAGATGATTGTCCCGCGACAATCGAAAGTACCATAGCCATCGAAACTTTAATCCAAATAGTGTTTTCTTTCATGTCTTCGATCTCCTGAGTAATAAAATTGTTCCCAAAGTACCATTACTGACATATTATGTCAATAAGAATTGTTTAATTAATGCATTGTAATTATTTAACTTTACCCACTATACCACTATCAAAACTGCTACGAATCACCTTGTCGATCGCATACCTAAACCCCCAATCCCAACACCGCCACCACCAGCGGAATATAAGCCAGTCCAAACAGCGTACTCAAAAGTACTGTCATACCAACTGTCTCGGGCTCTGTGTTTAATTCGGTGGCAACCGCCACAGCGTTCGCTGGCAATGGAACAATGGCCATCAACATTGCAATCGCATGGATGTTCTCTGAAAAAATATGGAAGAAGGATTGATCGAGCAGAATTAAACTATAAATCAGAATGGGTCCAACCATAAACTTGAAGCAAAATGAGATCGCGCTAAAACGCATATTTATTTGGAATGTCTTTAAAGTGGCAACTCCGAGGCCAATCATCATCATTCCAAGAATGGCATAAGCGCCACGAAAGTTTAAAGCAAGATCAGTCCACGGTTTTTGCATACGAACTCCCAGGAAATTGAGGATAATCCCAAGCGAGAACGCGTATAGAGTTGGGAGCTTTAACACCCTCATTAAACTTTCCTGCGCCGTATGATGTCCGCGTGCTGTGATAAAAAATCCAAGCGTATTCTCAAAAAGAACCATTCCAAATCCGGCGATGATCACCGTGGCAACAGATGCTTCGCCAAATAAGAAGAGTGCGACCGGCAATCCGAAATATCCCGTATTTCCAGAGCCGCACGCGAAAGCCATGATGTTTTTTTGTGGGCCTTGTTCTAAGGCGAGACCACCAACCCTCAGCGCCATCAGACAGATCAAACAAGACACCATCCAAAATATAAACGGTAGCGATAAAACTTGGACTGTTAACTCCGTTGATAAGATCGCATTCAAGACCACGACCGGGGAAATTAGGTAGATTAACAAGGGGGCGATGGATTCACGTTTTACTTTTAGTATTTTACCTGCAATAAAACCGAGGACAATGAGGAGGTAAAGTGGGAAAATTTTTGATAAAATTACCATAAATACGCTCATGGCTTGCTCCATCCGAAAACAACACCTTCATGCTGCGAATGACGGCTCATCCACGGATCAGTGTGAACATAAACACGCTGCAACCAGCGGTCTTGCCCATCATAACGGGCTTTAAAATATGTTCGCCCGTGTAGGGCTTTACGGTTATTAATTAAAATCAGATCTCCAGGCTGTGAATGCCACTTTAGTGAGACTGAATCATTTTGAAGTATTTTTTCAAGCTTCTCTAACACCAATCGGGCCGATTCGGTGATTGCCTCAACCCCGTTGTAGCTCAATCTGACTTCTGGAGACTGTGCCGGACCGAAAATTACCGGAACTGGCATTGTCCACGCGCCAACTTCGAAGTTCTTCTGGAAAGAACGAGGGGTTCTAAGTCGAAATAATGGGAGACGAAGCAAGTTTACTTCGAACGGCGTCAATTCTTTTAACGCTGTTTTGATCTCTACCAGTGTCGTCGCAGCTGCGGCCGTGCGATCCGGACGCAAGCAAAATAAGCCTAAAACATGGGGTCGAAATTCAAAAAAAGAATTATCAACGTGAAACTTGAAATCGACTTCTGAGCTTTCATTGGAAAGTACATGTGCGCTCTCTTGTGTAGGGCATATATTGTGAATCAGTTCTCCGTTTTTTTCGGAATCATACCCAAAAACCTCACCCAGGAGTGTTCCGACTCCAACATTAATCCCTTCAGAAATAAACGTCGTTTTATTCTTGGAGCGCCCACCGTCTGGAGGGGTGTCAGGAAGATCCTGGTCGAACGGTAGCCCTCTGATAATGAGATATCCCGGCGACGTTGGGGTGTTTTTAAATGAGATGAGTTCTCGTACGATTTCTTCTGGTATCATTGATAAAACAGCACGAAATGCCTTTGTTTGAAACTCATCAAAATGATGGTGCGGGGATGGCAATCGGGACAATGCTGACTTTAGGTCATATTGCCGTTCCTTAGGAAAATAAATGACGTGTTTTTTCGGTTTGAGACTATTCCTTAGGTCACACAACGCTACATTTTCAATTAGTTTACTCACAAAATATTCCTCCAATTACTGCTTAGTAAAAATGTCTGTACTAGTAGATGGTCCGATTGAAAATGCCCCAAAGCCCCTCATTGAATCATGCGACATCAGATTTCCACCCGGAAGCATTTCGATCACGCCTGAATACATAATCAATTCATTAGGGGTATTGTTGATCATCTGATAGATGAGATAATCTCCAAAAATCATGTTGTAATCCGAATATGTATTATCTCCACCACGAGGGTCGGAACTGAATTTCACAGTGATTGCTGGAAGTTTTTCATCCTTAATGGTCATCGTGAGCGCTTCACAACCCTTTTGTACGATTGTTACCTGTACATTTGCATCTCTCAGATACTTTCCACTGAAGTCCGGACATGCACCAGCAGCCTGACCAACCATCATCATTCCTAAAATTAATACTGTTTTCATTTTTGTCTCCTTTGTTTCTATTTTTTCTAAATATCATTTCTTACTATCGACTTCACACAAACGGTCTGCTCTTCACCTGTGTACTGCGCGTAAATATCGTAGTTTTCAATTTTGATAAATCTCTCGATCGGATAGGTAAAACTCACTGAAGTTAGATCGCCGTTCTCTACTGTGAAACTGCTCTTAGTCACCAAATCCTTGATCCCCAAGTCTGTTTGATTCTGATGTGTGATCGCCTGCACGCGATAAGTGTTAACGCCATTTTCTGACGTATTTTCTCCTGAAACGTCCACCAGATTTCCAAAAAAACCATTCGCACAGCCCATCCAACTACGCTTGGATTCAAGACCAATATTTGCACCGAAAAAAGCTGTCTTACCGCTATCAATGGCGACGTTGACCAAATTTAAGTAAATTTTATCTGAATTTTCATTATATTGATCCACAGACAAAAACTTCGGCCTCACGTCCGTTTTGATGCTTTTAAATGAGGTCCCCTTCGATAATGCTGACTCATCAATCTTGATAGGAGTATCAAGTCTACATTCTCCCGCAATGGCAATGCCGCCTGTGATGAATACAGAGAATATGGTTAAAATTACGCTTAGTTTTTTCATATGATTATATTTCCAGTCTTAAATGTTTATAGTTGAGTCTTGCCTGGCCATAGAGCAATACCAATGCCAGCCAGAAATCGAACCTGCTGGAGTAAAACCAGACTTTGTGGGCTATTCCCTCAAATTAGTCTGAAAACCGGGCAAATACCCAACAAGCAGAAACCTCCACTCCTAGCTAAATTCGATTTCAGCTCCCAAACTCGAATCTACGCGGCCAAGACAACCAAGCCACCAATCGAATATTCGGCGGATTCTGGCACATAACTCGCACAACGAAATTCATTGATAACCAATAAAGAAGGAGAATTATGAAAAAGATAAATCAGATGACGACGATTTTAGCGATTACGGGAGCTCTCTATGGATGTGCGAACAAGGATTCAAATACGAGTAACGACCAAATGGATCCAAAGGACGATAGCACACCCACCAAATACACAAAAATAGACGGGCCAGGGACGATTGTGAAAAAACACTATGATCGCACGGATCGAACCAACCTCATTCAATTGCCGATCGATTCAAAATACAACGCAGAAGTATTTATGAGTAACGACCAAAGTGAAAAAGTCTACGCGGGAGCCGCGTTCATCGCTCCAAAGTTGTTTGCTTATGGAACACAA
>Ga0207083_1079_pt2 | contig 15892 bp, 15 predicted proteins | sample Alteio_BWMinHeat_57_FD_153516 | JGI IMG/M metagenome (GOLD analysis project Ga0207083, IMG submission 153516) | Enriched cells from forest soil in Barre Woods Harvard Forest LTER site, Petersham, Massachusetts, United States -... | ecosystem: Environmental > Terrestrial > Soil > Temperate forest >... | reverse complement strand
CCAACGCTCAAGTGTGGAGAGACTAAAAGAGATAGGAGTACCCGCTATCGGATGACGCCACTGCTTTTTTGAAAGCTCTTCTAATGTTTGCTTAAGCTCTCCATTATCAGGAGGCGCAGAAAGAAGCGGGCCAATAATTGAAAAGCGAAAACGGGCCCAACGTGCTTGATGAGTATCAGCATCATGTGTGTCAGTATTCATACAAATTCCTATTTTAAGTTAAGAAACTTGCAGGCTACGTGATGTCGTTTTTTGATGACAGTGGCATACTCTGCGGATACATTTCCTCCCTTAAACAGCGCGCAAAGCACCGCTTGTGAGCGGTAAAAGAAATCGTAATAAATAGAGTATTCTTTCTTCCAACACTCCTTGAAATATATTTAACAATGCGCGCGGAAAAATTTTATTTGTTTCAATGGCGCTTGGTACAAGCCCTTTTTCTTTCCGCCAAAAAGATGTCGTTATGAATAATTCACGCCACCACCGTCTCCAGCGCTTCCAAGTGGATTCACTGACAACGATTCCAAAATGTCTTTTCACTTGTAGAAGGCGGCGTTCGTTAATTCCTAACATAAGTGCGGAAATAAGTATGAGGAATGGCGCAGGATGCCAGTGCCGACCAAAGAATCTAACTGATTGCGGCGTTATTCTTTTTCGACAAGTATCACAGCAAAAACTGAGGCGCTCATCATAATATTTACGCAAATCCGACAATATGCCTACAGGGCTACGTGGATAGTTGGCTTGGTGTAGTTTTTTACCACAGCAAGGGCATCCTTTTTTCTGTATTTCGGTAGCAAGTTCTTGATCAATTGAATTTAATAATAAATGGAAACTGGCGTTGAATAAAAATTTATGCGACATTGGTGCTCTCTTTTTGGCTTAGTAACCGAAAGAGAAACCCATCGGGGAATTTTAATCAAGTTCTTTGGTGGGTTTTTTTATTTATCCATTAAATAATGTGATTAGAACTAAGGGGTAAGACGTTAGGTAATTTGCTTAGGCTGATTACACAGCATATCTGCAATGTAAAATACTTTAGCAAATTTCGTTCTTCCGAAGCCTTTACTTTTGGACAAAGAGTTTACGATCATTGATGCAAGAATAAGTCTTTTTTCAAAGACATCATATTTAAGGTGTTTTTTAGGAATATCGTGATCTATAAGTTGAGTTTCTTTTGAATTGCCAAAGTAATTAATTGCCTTTGTATCAATAAGCATATTGTAGAATGACTGCTTTGTTTCCTTTAATAATTTCTGGAGGTTTGCATATAATTCAAGTAAAGTTTGGTCATTCATTTCCTTTGCAAAGTCTTTAATTTGTATTATTCCTGCGGTTGGTTTAAGTATGCCTTTATCTACAAAATATTGACGTTGATATGAGATTGGAATTTCAGGATTAACTTTAAATTTTTTGTTCCATTCGTCGTAGAATAAGTAGACTGCTTTTACAAGCTGGTCTGGTAATGATTCGCTACTTTTAGAAAAATGAGCTGCCATTATTTTTGACCAAAATGAATCTGGATTTGTAGGAGCCATTGGATTGGCGCAATATATTTGCGGGGCGTTTTTGATGGGATTGTTTGCGGGAAATATTGTTTCAACACATTCATTTTCGGCAAGTCCAATTGCAAACGCATATTTGATTGCTATATTCTCAAAATTTTTTAGAATAGGTGGTGCCCATAAAAGCAAAGCATCAGCCCATAATGGGTAACCTATTGACGCAAAAGTCCTTGAAATAGAGTACCAAAGAAAAACTTTAACTGCACTTTCATAGTCAATTGCGCAATATCCCTTTTGATCTGGTCTTCCACTAAAACAACGTGTTCTATTGCAATCCATGAATTGCGCATTTAAGCGAAACCAAGGTATGTTATCTGTGCTTTCTTTTATTCGGCATGGAGTTAGGTCATCCATAAAACCAATAGAAAGACCATTACTTTCTCCATAAGCGCATTTATTATCTAGCCTCTTATCTTTTGCAGGCAAGCCACCAACTTTATTATTCCCACGCTCATCTTTTCTTCTACTGCGCTGAAACATTTTTTGTTTTTGAGAAATCCAATCTCTAATTGGTGTTACTTTTTTATCAAGTGAAACTGAAATGCTAAGAGGATTAGCCAATAACGATTTGCACGCTTTATTTAATGTTTCCTCGTTATCCCAAGTGAAATTTTTTAACTGTTTTTTTGTCATCCAGGTGACATCTTTCAGTAGTATTGGGTTCTTATTCTCTGAGGAATTGTCTAATTTTTCTTTATATCTCCATATTGTGAAAGCAATAGGAAATTTTCCCTTAATGTCAAAAAACTCTTTGCCATTTACAAGAATGCCATCAACAAAATCAAATGATTTGAATATAGCCCTTCGCAATGAATCAAAGGTAAGTCTGTTAGTCAGCCATCCTGATTTTGTAAAGAGAAGTAATACTGAATTATCGGGTAAATTACTTTTGGCTGCATGATCACATATTAGTTTCATTTGCGCTAAGAAGCAGCAATATCTTTCGGCTTTTGCTTCTTCGCTAATCACATCAATAATAGACGTATGTACTTCATAATTAGGTTTTTCAGCGGTTCTATCGTCATCTCCTCGATATGGTGGATTGCATAAAAATGCAATTGGTTTATTAAATTTTAAGCCTTTCTCTGTCAAAGCATTGTTTATGATTTCTATATATTGTTGGGCACTTTTATCTAGGAAGTTGAGACCTTTTGCTTCTTCTACTTTTGGTACTACAGTAAATTTGCCATTATGCCAGGTATCACCTTTCATTCTCTTTTCAACAGCATAAAGTAATTCCGGTTCAATTTCGCTTACAACTTTATGTCTTAATTGCAAAGGTGATCTCCAGTTTGTTACTAAATTTCCACTGCCGCATGCGGGATCAATAACGATATAATTTTTTCCTAAGTCTGGAATATTTTGTTTTACTAACCACATTGCAAATTTTGATAGGTCAAGATCGGTAAAAAATATACCATTCTGGATTCTAAAATTTTTATCAACAGTATCTAACGCTTTGTCGTATTGCGCAAAAAAATCATCCATGTTTTCATTTTCAGATAATGATACATAATAGTTTTCAACAAATTCTTTAAATTTGATTCTTTTGTCAGGAATTAAATAATTTATTGGTTCACCATCTAATGTTGCTGTTGTTGGATTGCGATTACTTAACATTAAAATAGAATGCTCATTCCAGCTGTAAATCATTGCATAAAATGCGCCAACAGTCTTAATTGGCTGTGTTTTATCAAAATATTCGGCCATTATTTTTAATATTTTAGTGAAATTATTTATTGTGATTTTTTCTCTAACTTTTTTGCAGGCATTTAATCTTTTTTCAAATGATTTTATTTTTTCAATGACTAAGCTCTTATCACTTAGAAAAAGACCATGTAATTGTTCATCATGCCAGATGGCTTTTTTTAATATTTTTTGTTTTAGATGCTTGAATGATAAAGCGAGTTCTTTTCCAATTTTACTTGGCGCACTTTTTTTATTTAGTATTGCTTCTTGGATTTCATCAGGAATGTCGTCAACGCGCCAAATAGCTAGAAATCCTTCTGCTGCTACAACAACAACTGCGAAATCAAGCGTTTTTTTGTACGCTAACCCCTGAATGAGTCCAGCATACCAATCACTTATTTTACCTTTTAATTCTAAAACAAAGTGACCAGGGACATATCCATCTGATCTACTTGCATCCTCTTGTCGTGTAAATTTTTCTTGAAATAAATATCTGAAGTAGCTTATAGCAAGGTCTTCATTGGCCTTTTCATTTGGATGAGAAAGATAGCGAATAAATCCATCGATATGTTTAGGTAGATTTGTCGTGGTCACTTTCAACTCCTTTCTCTCATCCAAGGATGGGTGGTCACGACTTTAATTGCGTGATACCTATGAGCAAGCAAGTACAAGCTTCTTTAACAAATTGTTAAATTTAATATCGATTTATATTAATTATACCAAAACTATGGAAAATCAACGAATATGTATATATGGGTCATATTTTTAATATATGATTGTAATATAATCAAAACGTGGATCTTCTGTGCGATACCTTGCTAAAATTCTGCTGTAAGTAAGGGGTGGTGGGTCGTGTGTGGCTTTACTTAATGGATTGCTTTTTTAATATTTTAAAACGTTGAATTGGCCATCTTTTAGCTCGCAAGCATATTACTTACAAGCTTAGAGAATCTAAGTTTTTTGCTTCCCTAAAAACTTAGAAATCCTATGCGTTCATTAATAATTAATATATTATTGGCTTAACTGCTAATGCTGTTAATTAAATGCGCGCACATAATTAAAGCCGACCTATTCTATTGCTCTTAGATAGGTGATTTTATGAATATGCCAAAAAGTAGATGAGCTTCTACAAATGATACTCACTTTGAGTGAAAAATTATGATCAACACAATAAGTAGCTTAAAATCAGCTAAGAATTGAATACAAAGGGGGTAACGAATGAGCGGACTTGCAGAGCTATTTAAAGCGATCTTAAATGAATATCATACTGAGTACGCAAGTAATAAAAAATCAAGCAACCTATTCTTTCATGCCTTAAAGAATAGAATTAAAAAAGACTTTGAGCCAGTTATTAGAGATACAGATTTCAAAATTCGTGCCTTGGGGGGCCAGGCCCTTATGAGGAAATTTCCCTATATTGCTATTTTGGCAAAAGGGCACGAGGTTTCAAAAGGCATTTACCCAGTGTATTTTTTTAACAGCGATAAAAACGAGGTAACGCTTAAAATTGGTGATTCATATGATACCCCACCACCAGCCGACCTCGTGAAAAATTTTTCAAATAAAGCAACGAGCTTATTACCCGAATATGATGTTACAGAAGATGGCTATCCCTTCAAAATATATAAACTAAGTGAACTACATGATGAACCTCTTGAAAAGGACCTCAAAAAAATACTGGAAGTCTATACTATTTGTGTAAACGAGTTTCACAATGAATTAGAAGAATATATAAGAGCAAAAAAGAAAAATTTAAAAATTAACGAACCAGAATCAACAACTAAATTTAGTAAGCATAAAAAATATTGGTTATGTGCTGCCGGTAAAAAAGGGAATAAATGGGATGAATTTAGTAAAGCAGGCATCATCGCTATTGGCTGGGATATGCTGGGAGACATGTCAAAACTTTCACGAGAACAGATTGAGAGAGAACTCAGCAAGTCAGGTGACTCAACCAAATCAAATAACAGTCTCGCTTGCTATGAATTTGCTAATAAGATCTCAATTGGTGATGTGATTATTATAAAAAAAGGCAACAAAGCATATCTTGGATGGGGAATAGTAAATTCAGATTATATATATGATGAAACACGTACTGAATACAAAAACATCCGAAAGGTTGATTGGAAATCCAGTGGAGAATGGGGAGAAGACGAACAATCACTCCCATTAAAAACCTTGACAGAAATAACTGATAACAAGGAGTACGTAACGAGATTAATTAATTTGTTAAATATTAATGAAGATATTTCTACCATACCATATAGTCGTGAAAAAATGCTGGATGAAGTATTTGCTGATGCCGCTTTGATTGATCTAATGATTGATTCACTTGATTATAAAAAAAATATTATCTTACAAGGTCCACTTGGCACTGGAAAAACATTTATCGCCAAAAGACTCGCTTATCTGCATATGGGCAAGAAAGACAAAAGTAAAATCAAAATGGTCCAATTTCACCAGTCATACACATATGAAGACTTCATACAAGGTTATCGCCCGAGTAAGGATGGCTCATTTTATGTAAAGAATGGCGTATTTTATGATTTTTGCATGGCTGCTCAAAAAGATCCGGGAAATAAATACTATTTTATTATTGATGAAATCAATAGAGGAAATCTTAGCAAGATCTTCGGTGAACTTTTAATGCTTATTGAGAGAGATAAGCGTAACAATGAATATTCCATTCCACTGACTTACTACGATCCAGGTGAGACGCCTTTCTTCATACCAGATAACCTTTATATCATAGGTACAATGAATACTTCTGATCGTTCGCTAGCAATCGTCGATTATGCGTTAAGGCGCAGATTCACGTTTATTGATATACATTCACAATTCAATGATAAATTTCTCAATTATCTCATCGACAACAAGATACCTAGTGTGTATGCAAAAATGATTATAGATAAAATAAATAAATTGAATAATCAGATAACAATAGACACCAGGCTTGGCAATGGTTTTATTATTGGCCATAGTTATTTCTGTAGTATTCAAAATGATAATTATGAGAAATGGTATAAACGTATTATTGAGACTGAAATTGCACCAATGCTCAGAGAATACTGGTTTGATGAAAATTCAATTGCGGAGTCAGCAATAATAGAGCTATTAGCTAAATGAAGATACCCATAAAAAACATATATTATCTTTTATGCTATGCATGGGATTGCTTAGCAGAAAAAGAACTGGTAGCAGTTAACTCAGATGATTACCACACACTGCTTGATCTGTTTGCTAAAGTTTTACTTAATGGTTGCATCAATCTGATTAAACAAGGACTGGATCGTAACTACCTAACTGAATCTGACACATTAACAGGGATTCGTGGAAAAATAGATATAGGTGTATCTATTAAAAAAAATCTTTTTATTACTGGTAGATTATACTGTCATTATGATGAATTTCATCAAAACATTCTTCATAACAAAATTATTAAAAGCATACTCATGCAACTCTTAAAAACAGAAAATCTCAATCAAAAGCTACATAATGAAATTAGATCACTTTCACCAAAATTCGACCAAATTGATATCATCCAACTCACTTCCAAAGAATTTGACATAGCGCAACTACAATTACACAGAAACAATTGGCGTTATCGATTTTTATTGAATGTCTGTAGACTAATCTGGGAAAATAGTTTGATAAATGAAGAAACAGGGAAATATTCTTTTTATTCTGTCGCAGAAAGCGATCAAAAAATGGGGCATTTATTCGAAACATTTATACATAATTTTTATTATATAGAACAAAAGCAATTTGTTGTTAAACGTGATTATATTAATTGGAATGTAATACCAATTGGCGATAGTTCTACAGATATCCTACCAAGGATGGAAACTGATGTTTCACTCCAATCTCAAGATAAGAAGATAATTATTGAAACGAAGTTCTATAATGATATTTTTTTAAAAAATAAGGGAGTGGAGAAATTACGTTCCAATCATATGTATCAGCTATTCGCATATTTGAGTAATATAGCAAGTAGGGGCGGCCTGAACAAACAGTGCGAAGGCATACTTTTATACGCAGAGACTGATAAAAAAATTGCGTCAAGCTTCCAGCTTGGTAATCATAAATTAACGATACAATCGATTAACCTTAATCAAGATTGGAGGGCTGTCCATCAAGATTTGCTCAAAATTATTGAATAATCGTGTTTGTGAGAACAGCGCACTACCTGTGCTAGACGAAACACAAATTCAAACCGCAATCAGCAGTTGAAATAACCTACCGACAGCATGAACATGCTGCGAATAGTATAAAATTATGTCATATATTTAAAATACGATTGTAATGCAGGTATATTTACGATTAGGGAGTTTCTGGGAGATATGTTACTAGCATTACTGTGATTGGTTACTTAGTTGATTGCTTTTTTAATAGCTTAGACCGTTCTGATTTTTTTAATTGGGTAAATAATACTAACCAATGTGCTAACTCGTCTGAGTCAGCGTAAAAATAAGCCACCGGCAATTTGAGCACACTTGCTATGCTTTTTAACATTGAATAATCGGGTGTATGCCTGCCTTTTTCGTAATGATTCATGCGAGCACTAGCGGAAAACTCATCCATACCAGCAGCAATTCCCAATTTTTTTTGAGAAAGCTTAGCCGCCAAACGGGCTTCTTTTAGTCTTTTCTGGATAGGAGAATTGGCCATCTTTTAGCTCGCAAGCATATTACTTACAAGCTTAGAGAATCTAAGTTTTTACCTTTTGTAGATACTTAGGAATCCTATGCAATTTATACAAACCAACATACTGCTCATTAAAATACCCGCCAATAATAATGAGATTAAAATATGACCGTCGTTATATTTGGCGAGCAACTCGCGTGAGAGATCTGCTCTAAAATTATCGAAGATCATGGCAATACTGACTTAATCGAATAATGCCCTAGTATAAAATGCAAAATATAGAGTCATAGGTTTTATTCACTGTTCTCCACCCCTTCTACTTTTTTTGTTTTTTCCTCCTGAATAATTTCTTCAGCGAGACGTAATAACTCATCATCCGAGAAATTTGCATATTCAATTCGTGAAGCGCACTCTACGCATTCCTTTTGATCCTTTGGATCTTTACTGCCGTAGACTCGTGGCACCAATTTAGAGGCCAACCATTTGCGACTATCAATACGCAATTTTGAGCGATTAATATTTTCATGATTAGTTATAACCTGGCCATTAGCGTTCATGGAGCTATCATGAGTCACGTCATCTGAAATTTCTATAATTTCATCAATAAAAATTTCAATCTGATTCTGCTTCGCGCGCGCGTAAAGGTCAGAAAACTCACGATTTTCGTTTAGCCACCTATAAATTGTATCATGAGAGGGCCAATGTTTATTTTCTCGACAAAGTTTTTTTATGCCTTTGCTCGTTGATGTGATGGTTTCACAGATTTCTTTAGCTATCTCTAAAGAATAGGTTGATGGTCTTCCTATTTTTTTAGATTGAGTTATATTACGCATGTTTTATTCTCCCGTTATATCATTGTTTTCAAATTGATCGCAGTTTCTTTTGGCATGAGACCATCGCAGCATTGGATTATGTTTTTTTAGCCAAGTGTTTTCCCCAAGGGGGCAAGTACCAATTCCACCATAATCAATAAAGTCGGACATGAAATAAACGCAGTCACTGCATATAACGCTTATTATATTTTTGCCAGAAATATGCAAAGTAGGCACTGACAGTGTTGACACACTGCAGCCATTTTCCGCTGATAACCTAGAATTTTGCACCGACACTGTTGACACACTAGATATGTGATTAACAATGTCAACATTGTCAGTGCATAATTTTGGTTATTTCTCGAAATTTTCTTTAACTCATTCAAGCCACTTACCCATGATCACCCCCTACTTAATTTTACGATTAATCAAATAGGTAACTGTGCGTCTTTGTCCAAAACCAGCTTCTATAATTTTTTCACGCAACCATCCAGCATCAACCAACTCATTACAAGCGGCTTGGGCAGTCGTTTTATTATTTAAAATGCTCCAATTCTGACGGTAGACGTCCCGCACAGAAAACCCATCTTCAAGCTTGCTTTGCAATAACTTCTCAGATAGCAAAGAGGCGGCTGTCATATCTATGTTAGTTACCATTGCATATACGCGCCTGGCATGCGATTCCAAGTAATCAACCCAATCTACTGCGCGGGCGACATTGTCTTCTGTAACTGTATCTGATGTTTTACCATCGGCTATATCAATCAATTGAAATAGCAATGCTAATGAAGGCATTAGACTGCGATATTTGGAGAGATGCTCTATTAGTATTGGATGAGTGTCACTATCCATTAACTTTTTACACTCCAAATCTTCCCACCATTCGCAAAATATCTTTTGAGCATCATCACTGAAGTTAAAATAAGGGAACATAGAATTATCTGTTGATTTATTCGCACCGTGTTTAACAAAATCCATATCAGCCAAATCTTTAATAATCTTAGCAACACGTATTTTTTCGATATGATTTGGTTCCCGGTCGACATACTCCCAAGGGGTAGTTTCATCAGGATAAACTAACAACTGAACACGCTGAATGAGACCATCATTATCACCATGTATCGCACTGTGTAAATATTGAAACAATTTATCGGGCTGTGTTGTGCCGAACAAGGATAAGCATAGATTCTCAGCGCGAGTAGTGCCACGACCAATCCTGTCACTGGTTAAGGAAGCAGAACCGCACCATCCCTCAAGATAAAAAGCTCTGTCGCTCTCATGACCAGTTTTGTCAAAATTCTTTAATAATCCCATTAGTTCGTCACGGAAAACTAATATCCCACGGGGATTTTCTGCTGATAGCTCTTGTAGTTTTTCGATTGTTGGGTCATTAGTTTTAAATCTTTTCCAGACTGGTTTAAAAGGTTCTTTTAACTCATTAAGAAGATTTTTTAAATGCTCTGGTGAGAGGCCATCCGACTTGATGCCATTCTTAATAATATTTTTTTGAGCGACAACCATTTGGCTTTTAATGGCCTCTTTCTTAGTAGCGTATATTGTAAGCTCAGTGTTATAGTTTTTGATATTTTCATCTTGAGATTTCTTAGCTTCGATCTCTAAGCTTTCTAGGAATCTCATTGGCTCATTTACTGAGGGCGATTTCATCATGCCTGGACGACCTACGACACATCCCCAAAGATTTGGTATGACCAACCAATCATCAACCCTCTTTGGTCTAATACCACAACCAGCGCCGACCACTGTAGAAACGACCACCAAAAGCGCTATAGCAACAAAATCTATTGGACAATTCATCCGTTCTGCTACATCGGTGATATAGCCACGGAATGGCTCTGGGATTATTTCTGGTGCTAATTTTTCAACTGATAGGAGCTCATTTTGAATAATCTGAGGTTCTGGCCACGGTTCAAATTGCTGCTTCAATTCCTCCAAATTTTTATCCTTAAAATCATTACTCACGCTGCCTCCCTACGAAATATCGCTACTTCGTCATCAGAATTAACAGCACGAACAATAGAGGCACCAGATTGAAGCAAATGATATGCAATTTCCTCAATGTCTTTAGTCTCTAGATTGCCAGTTTCAAATAGCACTATTTCGCAATTTTTTACTGGCCAGTGATAAATAGCTGGATCTTCATAAGGTGGCAAGCAAAGAGTAAGGCGGCATTTGTTAAAAAAGCCGGCCTTCTGCCATGCATTCAAGCCACAGAAGACATAAACATCGTTCTCAGGCACAAGCCCTTGATTTATTAGCTTAGCAAGTACCGCACCGTAAGGAACAATCTTCATAATTGCCCCCTTAAATCACGAATTTCTCTTAATAAATTTCGGATAATCATTTCGTTTAATCTGTTTTTATAAGCTGCATCTTTCATCTTGCAAATTGCAAAAAATAATTGTGTTCGAATGAGGATGTCTTTAAAATTGCTTTGGCTAAAGATATTTTCGAAGCCTCGGAGTTGTTGTTGCAACCTGAGGCTTTTATCTTTATAACACATAATCAGCCTCCTCCCGTTTGTCATACTCACTCGTGTTTAAAACCAATTTATGATTTTCAAGATAGCTAACAACATCTGCCTTTCTGTATAATATACGGCCGGATATTTTTCTATAAGGAATTCCCGATTTTCGCCAACGCTCACACTCAAGAGTTTTTATGGCTTTACCAGAAACAGGAGCGATTGTATCTTGCGAGAAGAATGCTTCCATCGGCGCATCCCAAAAAATCTTAACAAGCTCGGCATCCGGTCTCTTGGGTTTTTTTGTTCGCAATTTTCTTGGCGGTTTGGTTGCTGTCAAAAACTCATTAGATAATAATGATTCTTTGCTTCCCGAATCTTCGAGGTTGTTTTTATCACTCATAAGTAAAATTGCTCCTAAAGTAGATGTTTATAGAAGCATTTTAAAATATATGACTGACTTTCTCACAAATGGAACCTCGCAAAATTATTAGGTTCCATTTATATAGATGATGGATGATTATTTCATTGATGGCTTTTTTAGAAATTTTCCACTGCATATTGTCCAATTGTAGGCTCTGGAAGCAAATCTATATCTAAATCAGATAATAAAATGGACTTAAGAAAACAAATCCACTCATAAAACTCTCCAACATATTCATCTTCTGATCGATAATAATCACATTTCGGGTCTTTTCCTGTGCCTTCTTTGTAAGCTTGAGAAAGATGAAATATCGCAGCTTTAGAAATTGAGTGAGGTTTAACTCCTCCTTTATCAATTGGGGTTTCAATGTTTGCCAGCTCATTCAATGAAAAACAACAAGCATCGTATAGATCCTCCACCAATTTTTCAAATTGGTAAATATTGAAAATTGAATTTTCAAATGGAGATATATTATTTTTCTGTCGATAGGATGCTTGTAATAATTCTTTTGTTACTGGAGAATCATTTTTAGTTTGATTTTTCAATTTTTTTAAAATTTTTAATTTGCTCTGAATTTCTTTTTTTAACTTAGATTTACGAAGAAAAAAAAATTGATTTCCGTTTTTAAAAATGTCTAGAATAATAGGAAGTCTATTCAGAAAGTCGATCAGATTATAATTAATATCAAACCCTATTTTTTTAGCATTTTCTAATACTTTAACTATGCTTACTTCAGTAAGCCTTCTTTGTTGCGGAGTATTCATTATTTTACTCATGTCCAATCTCTCAATTGTAATTACAAAGAACTTTTTATTTTTTGCAGACTGAGATTGAAATCATAGATTTCAATCTTTTCTTTAATTCCCATGCACCTCAAAAGATAATCTGTGATTTGCTGCATAGGTTTACGAAGTCGTTCAACGTCAGCAATGATGTAACCAGATGTAATATCTTGATTCATTTTATGATTCGCTAAACGTTTAACGGCATAAGCTGAAATATCTAACCCTTCAGCAATCGTAATAAACGTGCGGCGAAGATCGTGGATTATGAATTGAATTCCTGAATGACGAATTACTTTTTCCATTTGCTTGCGGGGTTCAACAATGTATCCACCAGCACCGGTGCTTGGAAAAACATATTCAGTTGTCGCGATTTTTTTACGACTTAAAAGTAAACCATAAAGAAAATCGGAAAGAGGTAAAGTGTGTGTTTCATGATTTTTTGTATTGCTAATAGTAAACGTTTTTTGGCTAAAATCAATCTGCTCAAACTTAAGTGTAGCAGCCTCAGTTCTACGTAATCCACTAAAAACCAATAATAAAAGATAATCTCGCAAAGTTTCATTCTCTAATTTTCGGACTGCCTCATACCATGGCGCCAATTCATGCGATTTTATAAAACCCTGACGACGCTCTACTCGATACCAAGCGCGAGATTGTGATAAACGTTTAACGGGATTTTCAACTATTAATGATCGGCCGTGCGAATCTTCATATTGTGTCATCGCAAAGTTAAATAATGCGCGCAATACACGCATGGCTAAATTAGCACGAGCATGACTTGTTTCACCCAACTTAGAATGACGTCTAGCAACTAAATCCTTTGTGATATCAAGCAAAGGTTTATTTTGCCAACTCGCGAATGCTTCATTCATCACTCGCTTATAATCAAGCCGTGTCGTTTCCTTAAGATTTTTTCTTACCTTGAGGTATTCTTCAAAAACTTCTCTCAAAGTAACTGATTTAGCACGCGCCTGTTTCTTCTCAGCAACTGGATCACCCCCTGCTGCTATTTTACCTAGAATTTTTTTTGCTTCCTTTCTCGCATCTTCTGCAGTGACCTTGCCATAACGACCGATTGTCATACGGCGAACTTTATTACCTATGGTCGTTTCCACAATAAAGCTCTTAATGCCCTTAGCTGTCACTCTCAATGCAAACCCTTTAAGCTCTTTATCGCGGTAAAAAAATTGATCTTTGTTGGCAGGACATGTCGCTTTATCCACTAAAAATTTTGTTAGCTTCATTTTTAATCAATTACATGTAGAAGTAATGTAGAAAATGTAAATAGAGTTCAATAGAAGTAATTGGAACGAATTATATTGTTTAATTAGATGAAATAAAAGGTTTTTCAGAAGTATTTAGAAATGAGTAGAAACCAATAGAACCCATATTTTTGGAACTCATAATCCCTTGGTCCTAGGTTCGAGTCCTAGTGGGCCCATAGTATAATCAATAGGTTACGAGCAAATCCAAAATTTAATCCCCAAAATGGGGCACTCCTGGGGCAACTTCAAATAACAAATGACAACAAATAGCATAAAAGCTATCATATACTTGTATTGAGTAGAGCACTAATCTGAGGCAAATATGAAAGCAGTAATGAGCGATAAATTACGTAAAATTATAAGCAACCCCAAAACTAATAGAGAGTTGCAGCAAAAAATGTCTAAACTAAGCTCGACTTGCGATACAAAAAATGGCGACAGCGCAGAAATATCTTTCGATAATCATAAATATAGAGTTCAGTTTGTTTCTGTTAATGATCCTAAAACAATAAAATAATAAACACAGGCTTCTAAATGAATATCGCCCTACCTGCGCTTTTAATATTCCTATTTATACTGCCAGGATTTATTTTCAATCTTACTTTTTACAGAACTGAAAATGCGCCACTAAATTTTATACCACTTACTCATAAAGCCATAGTAAGCTCTATTGTCACTTTACTTTTGCACAGTTGTTGGCTTTTAATTATTTATTTACTTTCTTATCAAATTAATTTTGAATTGATCTTGGTACTTATATCAGGCCTTCAAAATGAAAGTTTTTCCTCCTCAATAAACTCAATTACACCAAATAACCTATTTTATTTTTGCATTTACTTATTCTCAATGTACGTCTCTGCATATTGTATTGGAAGTTCTTTTAGGTGGTGCATCAAACATTTTAAATTAGACAAAAGAAGCAGTATTTTTAGGATAGATAGCCCTTGGTACTATCTATTCAAAGGTTATGACTGGAAAGAAGGTACACCAGACGGAGTACAGATAGTTGCTACCGTTGAAATTGCAAAAAAAGGTTATTTATACCTTGGCTGGCTTGATAAATTCTATTTAAACAACAGTGGCGACATTGACCGTCTTGTACTAACCAGCGCTATGAGGCGACTCATCAAGAACGATAAAAAATCACCAGAAGACAATTCGCTATTAGAACGTTTTTATCCAATTGATGGTGATTATTTTGTTATTCCTTATAAGGAAATCAAAAGCCTGAATGTACAATACGTTAAAATTGAAGAGATATATACAACCTAACCTGGAAACACAATATTTCGGTTTATCTCACTCTTTCCCATAAAGACATTGAATTTCTTTTGAGGGAAAAATTTCAGTAAACCAATTCATTCCGGGACATACCTCTGGGAAATTATATGAAAAATGAATTTCAAAATAAAATAATAAAAATCAGCATTATTGAAGATAGCGAGATACATCGAGAATGGCTAAAAATGAAATTGGCTGATGAAATTAATATTGATGCTGTAGTAAGCATTGACAGGTTTGGTCGTGATGGAATAGAGTCTGTTAAACATTATAAACCAGATGTGGTATTACTAGATTTTCAGTTGGAAGATATGACCGGACTTGAAGTTGCCAAACGATTAAAAATTCATGACCCTAAAATTAGAGTTTTTGCTTTAACAGCGCATACCGAAGCTTTAATAATACAAAGAATTATTAGTGATAAAAACATTGATGCAATAGCAATCAAAGGATCGCCTTATTTTGAAGCTAATTTTTTACCAGCACTTACACATATTATCGAAGGCGGAACCTACATCGACCCCTCATTATTAAAGAAAATACGGGCTTACAATAATTTAAATAATCTAGAGCAACTCACTAAACGTGAATTTGAAGTATTTATCCAGTTAAACTCCGGCAAAACTGATGAAAACATCGCAGCAGATTTGTGCGTAGAAATATCTCATGTTAGAAATTTAAAATCACGTATTTCAAAAAAAATTAAAATGTGTGACATCGATCATGTTATATCTAAAATAGAACAGAATTCTCACCCTGATTTACATAATTTAATAAGGTGAAGAAAAATGAACATTCTATATGAAACTTAAATTAAAAAATAAAAAGAAATTCTTATGCTTATTATCATTTTCTATATTAAATTTAGCTATTTTTTTAGGGAGCAATCAAATGCTATCAGGTTATAAAGAATCAAACAAAAATATTAGCCCTCCATCTGAAGCA
>Ga0207083_1078_pt1 | contig 16235 bp, 21 predicted proteins | sample Alteio_BWMinHeat_57_FD_153516 | JGI IMG/M metagenome (GOLD analysis project Ga0207083, IMG submission 153516) | Enriched cells from forest soil in Barre Woods Harvard Forest LTER site, Petersham, Massachusetts, United States -... | ecosystem: Environmental > Terrestrial > Soil > Temperate forest >... | reverse complement strand
AAAGCAAAAGTATTTTGTTTTGTCATAGTGATAACGAGGATTAGGATTTTTATGGATAGAAATGATTTTTTTTAGTTCAAGGAATTTAATGGCCTCAGAAATTGTTTTTGTACTATAAAGATTCATGATGCCATCAGCAATTTCTTGGAGCGTATGAAATTGATAAACATTTTCACTTAGTATGGGTTCATCACCGTGCATTGCCGCAATGGTATTTGATTTTTTATTATATTGATCGGAGTCGAGTTTCCAGTTATGCCAATATTCAAGAAATGACATAATGGCTGCAGCGCATTGATTGCCTTCACAGAATTCAACTTGGGATTTGCGGATAATGACAAGAGGTTCACATGCAGGATGGGTTATACATGATAATTTCATAATTTTGCGCCAAATAGTCCATTTACTTCCACTTTTTAGATACATGTTTAACGATATAGCTAAAAAGATTTTATGTACTTAGAAAAATACCACTTTTTATTATATTTTAATACTAATATTTAGTATTTTTAACAAAAAATTTAATCTTATTGCGTATAAAATACTTATAATAAGTAAAAAACTCATTTTTATTGCCATTTTCATTGTAAATATTTAAACTTACTTCAAAAGACATCTAATTAAGGTTTTAGTGCATATGCTTATACCGAAAAATTCAGGAGGAAGAATTCGTCTAGCACGAAACATGTTAGGATTTACTCGAAAAAAATTTGAAGATGTTTTTAAAATAAGTGTTAACACTTTACAATCCTGGGAAAATGGAAAAAATCCGCTAACACAAAAAGGAGCTAAAAAATTAAATCAAGCATTTATACAAAAGGGACTACTCTGCTCAGAAGAATGGTTACTTGATGGAGAAGGTGTTGCTCCAATGCTAATGAATGAAGCTATTGAATTTCCATCTGAAATTTTAGAAGACATTTGCATATTAAGGGAAATTGAAACATTTAAAGCAGTAAATCCAGACCCAATTGTAATTATTATTTCGGATAATGGGATGGAACCTATTTATAAAATAGGTGATTATGTTGCAGGAAATAAAAAAATTAATGAAGAAATTTTAAGTATAATCGGTGAAAATTGCATAGTTGAAACACTACAAGGAGATACATTTGTTAGAAAAATTTTACCGGGATCTAAAGAATCAATTTATAATTTAGTATGTCTTAATATTTATACCAATCTACCGCCAATCATTCCTGATATCAAAATCAGATATGCAGCAAAAATCGTATTTCATAGAAAAAAAGAATCTTCTAAAGAATAAGTAGGAAATATAATGCAATTCAACAAAGAAAATAATATTTTATTCTCACATGCCTTTAATGTAAGAATTGATGATATCAATTACGGAAATCATCTCTGTCATACTAAATTCTTAGCTTTAGCACATAATACCCGTGCTCTTTTCCTCAAGGAAAATAATTTATCTGAATCTAATTGTTACGGTACCGGATTAATTATGTTAGGACTAAACATTGAATATCGTAATCAATGCTCATTTAATGATCTTGTTGAGATTCATATGTATTTAAAAAAAATTGATAAAATAAAAATTGAATTTTTATACAAGATAGTTAATATCACATTAAATAAATTAGCCGCTACAATGAATACTGTAATGGGATGTTTTGATTACAATTCTAAAAAGCTAACCAAAATACCGAAAGAATTTGAAGCCTTACTTCTACCCTATTTACCAAATTAATAACCTAGAGAATATAATGCTACAATTAATAGAAAATAAAATAATAATTGTTTCGAATGAAGCTAAGCTTAATCGATATGCAAATGATACTTGCACAGAAGCAGCTAATATATTTCAAAAATTAAATAAAAATATTGGGTGTACATATCTTATTTACATGTATGAAAATCTTCTACGTAATGAAAAATACGTTTACTCATCTAATTGGGAATGGCAAAATTTATTAATCGGAAATAGATTAATAAATCATTGTCCTATATTTCTGACCGCATTTAAATATTTAGAAAATAAAAAATCTGGTCATATTTTTATTCCTTGGCATCAATCACCGCCTTCTAATAAAAATGAAAGAGAAGTTTGTGGAATAAGATCAGAATTTAATATAGCTAATGGCTTTGGTTATGCTGCCAAAGGATATGGAATAAGAGAATCCCTCGCTTTTGGAGGAGATATAAAAGATAATAGTTTTTATAAGAACTTCATAACAAACCCAAATATTTTCTATACCATATTACAAGAAATGCATCTTATAATATTAATGCAAAATAATAATATAAAAAAAATTCCAGATAGCACAATGAACAAAATACAATAATTTTAAATTGTTAATCCACCATCTATAACAAAAGCCGTACCTGTTATAAATGAAGATTCTTCAGAAAATAAATAATGCACGGCATTAGCTATTTCATTTGGCTTTGCCATTCTTCCTATCGGTTGACATGCTTCAAATCTACGCTTCAATTTTGGATTTTTATCGCAGATCGAATCAATCATTGGGGTTTCAACAAACCCTGGACATAAGGCATTAACTCTTATATTGCTCTTAGAGTATTCTAATGCGACTGATTTAGTTAATCCAACAATAGCAAATTTACTTGCAGCATAAGCTGTCATACCAAATCCATTTCCAACAAGACCGGAAGTTGAAGACATATTAAGAATATTTCCATATCCATTTTTTAACATATGCTCAATTTCATATTTCATACAATACCATATACCTTTTAAGTTTGTATTTAAAACTTTATCCCAATTTTGCTCTGAAGATTCAGAAAAAATAGCTATTTCTCCTTCAATTCCAGCATTATTAAATGCACAATCTATTTGCCCTAAAAACGCAATTGCTTCATCAAAAAATTTTTTTACTTCTTCATGTTTGGTGACATCACATTTTATAAACTTTGCCTTTACTCCTATTTTTTTTTATTTCTTCAGCAATTAATATTCCATTTTCTATATTACGGCCACATAAAACTATATTGGCTCCACTTTCGGCCAAGCTTATAGCTGCTTTTTCGCCAATCCCAGATGTGCCGCCTACAATAACAATATTTTTCCCCTCAAATTTTTTCATCTCTAATCCTATATAAAAATTTTTCAATTAATGGTATTTATATTTTTGAATTTATTTAAGTTGAACTGATCTCACAAGTATAGAAAATTAGTCACGTTAATTGTTAGCCATACTCAGTCAGGTCGATCTCTGTACTCTGCCCCACGCAAAAAACCCCTTAAAAAACGAATTAATTTAGGCTTAAATGTAAAAAATAATGCAGAAAAGAAAAAACCAACATAAAAAAATATCGAAGGAGCTTTTATTAGCAGCACACGTTCACTTATTAAAAACCATATAAAAATAATAACTGCGCTTTGCAATAAGGCATTAAAACTATTTTTTCGAAATAAATCGTAATAACTTTTCTCTGCTTCTTTTGGATCGTACATACTAATACCTACTATAATTTTTTGAATTTTATATCTTCTATCTAGAAATTGAAATCTGTTCCATTTTGCCACGAATAGAAGCCGTACATCATATACTGATAGCTAACCTTTATTCAACTCTAATCCATTAACAATAAGCATATCGTTTCACAATAAAGACTTTGTACAAGAGTGTGTCTTGCATCATATTGATCAGCACTAATATAATCAATGTCTACTTTTTTTGGTATTGGAAAAGATCCTTGGGAGTTTAGTAGTGCTGATTGGCATAAATACTTTTATCCCGCTGATATCATACAAGATAGAGAAAAGTACTATTGGTCAATTATTAATAGCAAGGAGGAAATCAATTGATTTACAGTTTTTTATATGTTGTCGTTTTTAGTGTTGCACTAATATTGATCCAAAAATTAGATATGAGCATTCCTCCACTTTTTTCGCTGCTTATTACGGTTAGTATTGCTAGTTTATATTTTAATATAGTAAATATAAGACAATTTAAAAAAATATACATTGATTGTTTTGCAAATATAAAACAATGGCTTTCAGTCATGCTTGTTGTCCTTGTTATGTGGGGAACAACAATGATCGGGCCGGGTCAGATAGGAGCTTCTCTTTTTAATTTTATTTATTTTGCATGGCTTGGCATGCTCGGTTTTATAATGCTAAGTCTTAAAGATTGGAAGGAGTATTATACAAAATTTTACTTTGGCTTATCTTTATTTTTATTAATCGTCATAAACGTATTCCTTGAACTGCATTCATCATTTTCATATAAAACTCTTTGTGGCATTTTTCTCGCGTTACTAGGCGGTACATTTTCTTTTATCTATTTTAAGCAAAGCCAGACATTAGCTAAAAATGCGCATCTATCCGCTACTCAAGTTCTAGCAGTTAGATTTTATTTATCCGTTTTTGTACTATTACTCATTCTACCAAAACATTCTATACAAAATTATGTTACATTAACCAATCTGATCTATTTATTTTTACTTGCTGTTTTCAGTTTGATTATACCTCTTTATTTTTCACAGAAAGCATTGGAAAAAATCACTTCGGAACAACACGCTATTATTAATAGCTTATGCCCTATTGTCACAGGTATTCTGCAAAAAATAGTTTTTAATGATATAAAAACTAATCAAATGGCGGTTTATGTTTTATATACCCTAGCAATTATTTCTTTTTACTTTATTACTAAATATAATAAAAAATTGGATTTTACAAAATGAAAAAAATAATCTTATTTTTCTTAAGCTTTGTTTTTATATTTTCTACCCACAGTGTAATAGCAAACGATCACCATTCGATTCGATTAGCCATTTTTGATAATCCACAACCAGATCCATCACGCAATGAGGACACACAACAATTTGTCAACTCTTCTAACTAGAAATTAAAATCTATTCCATTTTGACATGAATGAATATCATACACCCTGACAGCTAACTTTTATTCAATATTATAACTTAATAATTCTTCTCAACAAAGGATCAATTAAATCATAAAACCCTTCTTTATCTTTATAAATATAATCTCGTTTTTGAAGAACTGCTAATGATTGTGCAATACTTGAAGGAGATAAACCTGCCTGCATAGTAAATGTTTTATTTAATAGTTCTCTTGATTTGCCTATCTTTGCCAAAGTTATCAATAAAATTCTCTGGTTATCACTAAGTAAATCCATCTCCAATGCTAGTTGTGATTTTTCTTCTAATGCAATCTTGTCCCAAATTAAGTTTACATCCTGTTCTTTCGGCAATTTTAAAAATAAAAATATTCTTGAGCACAGCAAGTTAACATAATATGGGTGTCGTTCGGTAAGAAACAAGATTAATTTAATGATATTTTCTTCTAATTTTTTTCGCCACTTTTCGATAGATGCTTCTTGAATATGATTATTATAATGATCATATTCAATTCTCTCTAAAACAATTCTGTCACATAATTTATAAAATGGCCGACGACGATCGTCAAATATTTGACTTAACAAATGACGATTACTTCCCGAAAAAATAAATACAATATTTTTTGATTGTTGGGCAATTTGTCGCAAGATTGCTTCAATACTATGATCCTCTACTATTTGGCCCAGTCTTTGAAATTCATCAAAAAATAGAATAACTTTTTTATTATTTTTTTTTGCTAAATCATCAAAACGCATTAAAATAGTTTTAAGGCGATCTTTCATGTTTTCTGGTTCTATTTCAAATTCTACCGAAATAACTGACGTATCAATTGAAAATTTTATTTGGGTTCCTAAAAAAAATTCCTTTACTGCTTTGATAGCGCGTTGATGCGTTTTCGCGATTTTCCCAATAGCTATTCCTATTCCTTTTAGGATACTACTTATAAGCTCTTTTTGATTAATTTCAGAGAAAAAATCAATATGAGAATACGGAAGCTTACTTTCTTGTACCGCTTTTAAAACTAGACTGGTTTTTCCATACCGCCTTGGAGACACAATTAATGTAGGCTTTCCTAATTTGATATTCGATAAAACATGATCTCTTTCTTGTTTTCGATTACAAAAAGCTTCATTTGAGGCCAATCCTAGCGGGAAATAATCGTTCATTTAAATATACCTTATATATTACATATATTATGTAACATATTTTATGTAATATCAACAAATATAGTAATCTTTTAATTTTATTCAATAAATAGATAATTATTGGCCAAATTACAATTATCTATCTATTTTTGATCAAGAATTCGCTTCTTAAATGCATGAGTAGTAAAATAAAAGTAATAGCCAGCATCGAGGGCATCCTATGATTAAAATACGGCTATATCTAATTTTTTTTGCTATTTCCATCTTGTTACTATATTCACCTTATTCTTTTCCAGAGGAAATTGAGTATGAATATAATGAGACGCCTAATGGAGATATGACAGAAAATTATAACGATATTAATAATGCCTTTGTTGAACCCAATGAATCCTATAACGAAGATACAGAAGAGAATATCCAACGAATAAAACATTATGATCATGACATTGATAATTTTTCTTCATATTCACAGAGGTTACCCTCAAGAATTCCTACGCAAGGTGAAAGAGTTATTATTGTTGATCCTAAAGTTCATACGTGGGGTGCATACAGTTCCACGGGAATACTATTACGTGCAGGACTTGCCTCGGCGGGTTCTAAATGGTGTTCTGATTTAGGAAGACCTTGTCGCACTAAAGCGGGCATATTTCGAATCAATTCATTAGGTAATCAAGATTGTATTTCTTCTCGATATCCGATAGATGTTGGGGGAGCGCCTATGCCATATTGTATGTATTTTAATGGTAATCAAGCGCTGCACGGTTCAAATGAACTAGCTGAAGCTAATATTAGTCATGGGTGTATTCGTATTAGTATTCAAGATGCGGAATGGCTACGATACGATTTTGCGCGAGTGGGCACGAAAGTTATTATTAAGAGCTATTAACTAATATTATTAATTATCTTAGATTGTATTTTTTTATTTTATTTAAATTTATGGTTTTTGCAGGAACAGATGATGCCGTTCTTTACAAGATATAGATAAACATCGATTTTCGATAGTAGCTATGCAGTATTTTAAATAAGCACTATTTATTCGACAAATACGATATAATAAAATTAACATAATCACATAAGACAAATTTAAAAGGGGTTACTTTTATGAAACTTATCAATAATATTGGTTTTATCTTTCTAGCTGTATATCTAATATTAATTGCCCTCACCGCTTTGATTCCAGGGCTTACTATACCTAGCATCATCTTTGGAATTGTAGCACTAGTTGCAGCAATTTTTATTCTCATTGGCAGATAGGCATCGTTAGCCGATTTGATTATGTTTGTTAAACATTAGCAAGTAAGTATTACATAAGTTATGTAACACATTTTATGTAATATTAAGTAATCTTTTATTTTTATTCAAATAATTTAATGAACCGTTGGGTTCTGTTTAATCGAGACATTGCTTAATGAAATACCTATATTTACATTATTTTTTATCTGATCTAAAAGCGAATCAGAAATTCCAAAAGCATTTAAGAATTCCCCTATAATTTCATGAAATCGATTAGTAAAAACTTCAGGATATTGCTGCTTAAAGAGTAAAAAATCAGATTCACTACCATTTTTATAAACATCAATATATTTTTTGGTTATGCTCATTAATTCAGTAAATGAATAATCTTCGATATTTTTAGGCATATTTAAAGTCCGGCTTTGATTTTGTGCGATTGTTTTGATTCGTTCCTTGATTGTTCTTTTGCTTAGTTCATGTAAGCGCCTCAATATAGGGAACAATATTGACTCGCAGCTCTTCCGGTAAAAGAGGGTTTTTTGAGAAGAAATTGAAATAATTGATTTTTCATAATAAGAATTATACTAAAGGTACCCAGTTAATACAAATGGGTTCTTATTGGAAATAGTCAGAATTTCCTTAATTTATTGATTAAAAATGATTTTTTTCTTTCCGCCTTAATCCGCCTTAATCCGCCTTAATCCGCCTTAACCTTTTTTTATAAACCATTTTGCAGTTTTGGCTTTTCCTTCAAGACTAATTAAACCTAATTTTCTTAACTTTCCCAAATCATCTCTTAAGGTTCTCGAAGCGGGAGGTTCTTTTAACAAGCTGGCAATATCTTTTATCGCCATTTTGTTTCCACTAGATAATATTTTTAATATTTCCTCTTGGCGAATTGTCAAAAGATAATCTAATTCTTTTTTTATAGTATTCATTGGTTCTTTAAATCTAAATACTACAGAGAATCCACCTGAATATTCTTGGAACTCTGGTTCAGGCGTACGATTTTGTTGGCAATAGCGGATCATACCCAATGTACCAGTTCCCCATCCTTCTACCCATCCTCTTTTATAAAATATTGTGGCTATTTCTTCATTTCGAGGATATGACTGATGCTGTTTTCTTAAATCTTCAAGAGTTAATTCTGGAGGTAATTCACCATTATTCCATACTTCAAGCCGATCATCATAAATGGCTAAAGCAATCGAACTGGATCGGTTTTCATAATTGCGATGAGAAATAGCATTAATTAAGGCTTCTCTTAAAGCAAGTGCAGGAACTGCTGGTTGATCTATTCTTTTCATATTTCCTGATTCAAAAAAACTAGCTATGGGAAGATGGCGTTGTGTAAAGTCACTTGCAGCTGAGAGAAGACGAAAAGCATTACCTTCAACTCGTTGATTATCAATAAAACCACTTAATTTATCAGTTCCCTTAAATCTAGCTAGTCTGATCATACAATTAGAATATTTTGATGAAAATTCTCTTGCATATAAAACAACTGCTGCATTCGTTACTTTGTCATCATTAAATAATTTTAATTTTTTCAATATATGCGCAATATCGTAATTTAATACTTCCACGCTAATTCTATTTTGATCTATACCTTCTTTTATAGTTCGACGAATTTCTTCATGATCAAGAGAATTAATATCATATCCATCTGCTGGATGTTCTTCCCAAGAATGGTTCATTTGACCACGACGAATTATTAATTGTTCATATTTGTGTTGCGACATTTGTCCAGTCGACGATTCTGTTCGTTCAAAAGCTCTACCGTCATATGTATATGGAGCACAATGATTAGCAGTTACTTCAATCGCAATAACAAATTTGCTATTTATTGTAGGAATATAGGTAACAATAATTTCAGGTGTTGGTTCAAATTTTTTGATTTCACGTGCAATTTCTTGTCGTGTATTATCTGTAACATCTTGGCCAATTATGTAACCATCATTTTTAATTCCCAGTAAAACTACACCGCCTTTTCCATTAAGAAAAGCACATATTGTTTGAAAAGTATCTTTTAAGTTTGCTGTTGATTTTTTGAATTCCAAGCATTGAGATTCTCCCTGCTTAGCAAGAATTTCTATTTGTTCGATATCCATTTAACACGACCTTAAATTAAAAATCATCTTTGAAAACCCACATTTAATTTTCTTTAATAGTAACCATTTTTTTAACCGCCATTTAAACAATAATTTCTTCTTTTTCACGTAATCTATTAACAAAATCTGGTTTATTCTCTCGTATATAAAGACAAAGCTGATCTTGAACTAATATGTTAGATAAGCCTTCGCGTTGGTAGATACTGTAATATAAACCTTTACTAATATATTTCTCGAATTCTTTAATTATTCCTGTTTTTTTATTGGATGGTAGTTTTTTAAATTCTCTAATGATTTTTTTATCTCTAGAGCGATTATCTTTTTCTTTATTAAAATTCTCTTTTATTTTGTCTTTTTCGATCCTATCTACAATCTTTTTTGTGGTTTTAGTCGGCTGGTAATCATCTTGAAGTGCTGAAAGTAAATATTTTGCCAAATTTTTTATGGTTCCTTTTATAAAACTTGAAGATGACTCGACAATTAATATTTTTTCAAAAATATAATCTTCATCATGTTCGGATAAAATATTCTCTATCTGTGTTTTTGATAACCCAAATTTTGTTTTTAATCTTATCGATAGAGGTAATGGCGCTTCATTACAATTAATATCAGATATATTATTTTGATCGTTATTCTTAATAGAAAACTGAATAGCAGTAACTTGCCGGCCTTTTTTCTGAAATTGAGGACTAATAAATATTGGCGATAATTTATTAACCTCCGCAATAGCTTTATTTAATACCCGACTTTTAAAATCACGAAAAATTTTATATTTCCCTTCTTCAATCCCCATAAGCTTACGAAATTTTAATATTTCCAACCACGGGGTTTGGGCTATATTTTGATATCGTATACAGTTTTCATACAATGCTAATCCATAGGTAGATTGGAATTTAGCTTGCACTAACATATTTAATCGACCATATAGCTCTGGCCTATGTAAAAGTTTTTTCATTTTATTGCTATAGGAATAAGTACAAATAGCACCGTCAATACTGGCATCAGCAATCATAGAGCTCGCATTCCAAACACCTTCCGAATCAATTTTGCTCCCATCAATAAGATTCCATTCAATGACTGTAGATAATAAATTAACCAATGATTTTTTTATTGTTTTATGATCATTGCTATCGTATCCAATAAGCTTACATAAGCTTGGTATATGAATTTCATGCTCTTCTTTATCAAACAGACTATCATAAGCATTAAAAAGTAGAGCATTCGCAATTTTTCGCTGTAATAAAGATAATTTATTACCTGAATGGATTGCAGCTACATGTTTTTTTAATTCTAAGGTCTTTTTTTTCTCGACCATGAGATGGTATCTCCATATCCTGTAAATGTCGCAGTTGTTTTTTAAGGCGACATCCTGTAAACGTCACATGAGGTCAAAATAACTTATCCATATCCTATTGTCATGTTCCACGTATAACATAAATGAGTGTATTTAAATTTTAATTAATTTGTTATTTTTCATTAAGTTAGATGATGGTTAAGTAACTTAACTTTTTTGTCCTAATAACAGTCTTTGCATTATTGCAGTTCTTAATATTCTACTTTGAACGCCTTCAATAGCAGGATAATGCTGTCTAATACTTACAATTGCTAAATCTAATTGCTTTTTTAAATCACTTAAAATAACGACTGACTCAAGTTTTTCAAAGCCTTTCATCTCATCATTAATTTTTACTAAGTCATGAAAATCACGCGTTGCTAATAACTTGACTATTGACTCAGAAACCCAACGGCTTTTACCTTTTAAGTCATAGCCATCCTTTATGACTCTCTCTTTAAGCTCTCTTTGTAGATTCGTTGGTAAGACAAATGATATTTTTACTTTTTTAGACATGATCGCCTCTTGCTTATATATTTATCTCTTCTAATTTTTTTATCAATTGCTTAAAAGCATCACTAATAGATTTATAATCATTCCAATTTGTATTTTTAAAATGATCTGAAATATGTTTGAGTGAGCTATTATTTAAAATAGAATCAATAATCGTTCGCGCAACATTTAAATTTTTAGTCATTCCAAATGTAACTGAACTCGATTGTCGTCCTCTTTTTTGTATGGGATTATTTTGTTTTTCTTGATTCTTCTTGGATGCAAATGTACTTATCATTTTTAATTTTTTAAGATTTGCACCGGCTAAACAAGCATTTATAGCTTCTTGTCTAGTATCTGGTGATTTGATATTTGAAAGAAATGCTGCCTTTTCAAGATTCTTAATTTTATTTTCTTGAATAAGATTTTGCAGGAGGCTATCAGCCAGAAGAACAGATTTATAATTCAAAGCATGAGGCTTAGAACACCCTATCAGGTTACATAACATAGTACTTGTTAATTCATCAGGATTTATGTTTTTATTTTTAGTATAGACAGATACAATTTTTTCAAGATTTTTCAAACGTTCCCATAAGCTTAGATCACTACGTTCAATATTTTCAATCCATTGTAAAATACTAATTTTTAGTTCTGTTGGTTTAGTATCTAGAATCTTTGCTTGTATATCTGTTTTGCCAGCAATGATTGAGGCTAGTGTTCTTCTTTCGCCAGCTATTAAACGATATCTTTCACCATGTTTATAAACAATAATAGGATTAATGATACCTTGCTCTTTTATTGATATAGCTAATGTTTCTAAGTTTTCTCTTTCTTGTGACTTTCGAGTGAAATGAATATCCGAGGGTAAAATACCATTTTGCAAATCTTCCATATTTATTAAAAAATCTCTAGGATTATCTGGATCAACATCAATTCTTTTTATTGGGATAATATCTACTCGTAAATCCCCAGAATAGTTATGGGCAGCTGAGATTGTTTCTTCTAAGCCATTACTCAAACCTTTTCCAATGTTAAATACTTTCATTTTAGCCATTTAATACTCTCTCCATGATATATGAACAAGCAGACTCGTATTCTTGTCGTGCAACATTTCCTTTAGGTAAATCAAAAATACTTTTTGGATTTGCTTCTTCTACAAGTATCTCTGTGTAAATAGCCCGTTTTTTAATAACATGCGGCATAACATAATCACCGACACCATTCATTTTACGTAGTCCAGTAAGGAATTGTTTGTGCAATTTAATATCTCTTATTTGGTTTGGAAGTATGCCTATTAAGTTAATTGGTTTGTTCTTTTCCCGTGCATATGATTCTTGCTTCCATAATTGCAACATCCCATAAATACCTTCAATAGAAAATTGTTCCATTTGTGAAGGAATAACCATATGAGTCGCAGCTTTGATAGCTGCAATTGTTAATGGTCCTTTTGATGGTGGAGTATCAATGATAATTACATTATAGGATTCTTGAACTTCTTGAAGTTCTAAAAAGCGTTTAAGCTGCAAGTGTACTTTTTCTAGAACCTCATTCTTTGTTACCGCTTCAGCCTCCTGGAGTTTACTAGAATGGGCGGGTAAGATTTCTAAGTTGGGTATAAGGGTGGGGTAGGGAATAACTTCTTTCCCATAAAAGATATTACCAATAGTGCTTCTACCATCCCATTCGCCCTCTTCATTTGGATTAAAATCAGGATGAAGAGAAGGAATTCGTCCTCCTTTATATGCGGGATCATATTCCATTGGAATGTAACGGCCTGAAAAATTTCCTTGGGGATCCATATCAATGATTAAGGTTTTAAGACCTAAAATTAAGGCAACGTATTCAGCAAGCATTATAGAATTTGTTGTTTTTCCTTCTCCGCCTTTATGTGTTGCATTTACAACTATTTGTGCCATAAATTATCCTCTTTAGTTCCTTGGCATAACATATGCCATAAAGAATAACATATGCTTTTGTATAAGTTAATACTTTCGTAAAAAAGATATAAAAAAAATCTCACTAACAAACTGTTTGTTATTTGTTTAATGTGTTTAATATGTTTAAGATTAGTAATTAATTGATAATAAAAAATTATTATTTATAAAGTGTGACGATTACAGGATTATGTGTGACAGTTACAGGATTAACTGTGACAACTACAGGATAGTATGTGACGGTTACAGGATTAAATTAATCTTATGTGTGACAGTTACAGGACTCATGTGACAGTTACAGGAAAAATTACTATGTATACAATACCCAGAAGAAATAGAATGGTTAATGGAATATATGAATGAAATTTTCTTAAGCCGTAATGAACTTAACGAACTTGATCGGCGAGCTATAGAAGAATTTGGAATACCTGGCATCATCTGTGAGAGAGCAAAATTTTTCTAAGATTATAGCTGACTTAATAGCTAAATCAGATTGGATAATTGATGCAATTTTTGGCACAGGATTGAACGGATTAGTGAAATCACCTTATGATGCGGTTATTAAAGCAATTAATTCCAGTCATGCTGAGATAATTGCAGTTGATATTCCATCTGGGCTAGATTGCGATACTGGTAAGCCTTTAGGAATAGCAGTTAAAGCAAAATCGACAATTACTTTTGTCTGTAACAAAAAAGGATTCTCTAATTTAGAGGCAAAAAACTATATAGGACAAGTTCATATTGTTGATATAGGCATACCCAAGGTATTATTGAACGAATATAAATAGGATGAAATTTTAAAAATTAATTTTAGTTGAATATGTATGTACAGTTTGAGGTAAGACAATTTTCAATAACATTTAGGAGTAAAAAACGGATGACAAAAGCAGAAATGATTGCCGAAATTGGCCATAGTTCCTGGTCTTATTTATATCGCGCAATTGACAAACAAGGCAATACGTTAGATTGGATGTTAAGCAAAAATCGTAACAAACAAGCAGCAAAAAGATTTTTCAAAAAGCTCCTTGGTAATTTACATACGATAAATCCTAGAGTTATTAACGTTGATAAGAACCCAACATTTCCGCCAGCATTAAGTGAGTTACAAGCAGAAAATGAAGCGCCTAAGAAAACAAAATTGCGCGCTATAAAATATTTAAATAACAGCATGGAAAACGATCATAAATATACAAAGTCTAAATCACGTTATCGACAATGGTACCAATCATTTAGGACGGCAAAAAATACACTTGATGGCATGGAAACAATTCGCATGATTCAAAAGGGCCAAGTTCGCCACATTGGTAAAGATGTTATTAAACAAAATCAGTTCGTCCGCGATTTATTCGGATTAGCCGCTTAATGTGTTGAAACACAGTGATGAGAGTTTTTGCGAAAAATAATTTTTTTGCAACAGAGCCAAAGTTTTGCAACCCTCATTTTGGCTCAAAACGCAGCCTAGTTAAAGATGGCAGGATCCATACAATCACAGCTGCCTATTACGTTATTTACAATGAAAAACTCAGAATGTTAAATTAAAAATCATTTTGTGATAATTCTGACTCACCCATCCAATAACAAAGCAGTGGTGCTGGTATTAACATGATATGAGTATCTGGATTTCTTACTTCTTTTAATAAACCAAAATCAGATAAAGATTTTGTAATGACATAGCCAATCCGCACCGATTTTGTTTCGCAAAAATGTAGCAATCCTTTTAAGTCACGTACCCCTGTGTGTTCAAAACGATATTTTACTTCAAAGGGTATTATTTCATTTCCAAACTCAGCTATTAAATCCACTTCTTTTTCCGATCTATCACGCCAATAGGTAAAGCGAAGACTTTGTGCATAGTACCTTGCATAGATGTGTTTAAAAACAGCGGTTTCAGTAGCTATACCTAGATCACTGGGATCATCAAATGCAGTTTTTCCCTTCATGAGTACCGCTGGAGCGATTGCTGCATCAGCAAGATAAACCTTATATCTTGCACGAAGAATTTCTTTGCCATAACCAAAAGGAGGAAGTCGATAGATTAAATGCGTTGCTTCTAATAGCTCAATGAAATGTAATACCGTTTGTTGAGCAATTTTTAAGTTGCTACCGAGTGTGGCCATATCAAGTAAGCCGCCGTCATGCATGCAAAGATATAAAAATGTCATTTCAAGCTCAAGAACTCTGCGTACCCCAAAAAGCATTGTCATGTCGCGTTTTAAAACTTTATCAATGATGTCGTCGCGCAACAGGCGTTGAGCTTGAGTAATATTTTCTATTAAAGCAGCTTGGGGAAAGCCACCGCGTACTAAATATTCATGAAAATGCCCAACGTAGGGTTCTGCTATCTCGGTAATCTGATAAAAATCGTTTTGTGCCCAATTAAATAAATCGCGTAAAGATTTAAGCTGGGGAAGTTTAGGAAGCGATGCTGACAATCCTTTTAAATGAAGATATTCATAAAATGAGAGCGTAGTAAGTCGAATGGTATGCCAACGTCCAACACCTGATTCTTGTTGTGTTTGTAGTAAAGGCATAGCGGATCCAGTGAACACAATTCTACGATTTTTATTAAAATCTACCTGATGTTTAATCCAGGTACCCCAGTTTTGAATGTTTTGTGCTTCATCTAAAAAAAGATATTCCTGTCCTCCCACCTTTGGTTGGCGTTCTCGCCAAGCTTCTAAGGCTACATCTATGCCGGCAAGTTTAATAATGGGGTGGTCAAATGTTATATAGAGAATATTAGCAGCAGGTATTCCTTCATCGAGTAATTTATCTATAGCTTGAAGTAAAAGAGTCGTTTTACCTACTTGTCTTGCGCCTGAGAGTAACACGGCTCGTGGTGCTGGTGGCGTTTGAATCCAGCTAAACAATTCGTAAAAAGATGCCCTTTGCCATGATGGGAGATCAGGAATAGATTCGTTCCTCCACCAAGGATTAAATGTGGCGAGTATCTTTATAAGTTCATTTTTTGGCATGTTCATAACTATACTCTAGCAAAATAACTTATTTAATGCAACTATACTTTGTTTATTTGTATTATTTTAATAAAGCATACTTTTTCACTTTTTTGAGTAATACACCATGATAAAACGTTATTTCCATAATTTATCTGATCGTTAATAAATCAATTTTAAATTCCTAT
>Ga0207083_1077_pt1 | contig 16346 bp, 17 predicted proteins | sample Alteio_BWMinHeat_57_FD_153516 | JGI IMG/M metagenome (GOLD analysis project Ga0207083, IMG submission 153516) | Enriched cells from forest soil in Barre Woods Harvard Forest LTER site, Petersham, Massachusetts, United States -... | ecosystem: Environmental > Terrestrial > Soil > Temperate forest >... | reverse complement strand
TTTAATACAAATCAATTATGCTAAAGCCATTGATATTGCCACAATGCTCAAGGACAAGACAAACTCGCTTTTGTCTGAACGAGGAACAGTCAGCGTTGATACGCGAACAAATACCATTTGGTTACAAGATACAGATACTCAAATTGAAGAAGTGAGGGCGTTAGTAAAACATCTTGATATACCTGTTAAGCAAGTAGTGATTGAAGCTCGAATTGTGGATGTCACAAAAAACTGTGAGGAGGACTTGGGAATTGCTTGGGGTGTGACAAAACCGACCCATTTAAGTGGAACTTTGGCGGGTGCGAATCAAATGCAGCAGGGAATTACAGCTGGAAATATCACGCCATTTACGGAGCGCTTAAATGTGGATCTGGCAGCTGCTCCGATAGCCGCATTACCTCCACCGGCATCCATTGGTTTGGCTTTGGCAAAATTAGGAGATGGCATTTTACTTGACTTGGAGTTATCAGCGTTGGAAAGCATGGGTAAAGCTGAAATCATAGCAAGTCCTCGCTTGATGACGACCAATCAACAGTCTGCTACGATTTCATCTGGAGAGGACATACCATACCAACAAGCAACGTCAAGTGGTGCGACAGCCGTGGCTTTCAAAAAGGCAGTGCTGAGTTTAAAGGTAACCCCTCAAATTACACCGGATGGGAAGTTGCTCATGGATTTATTAATTAACCAAGATGCCAACTCAGGTCAATTGGTAAACGGGGTGCCAATTATATTGACTAAATCAATTCAGACCAATGTATTGGTTAATAATGGTCAAACCATAGTATTGGGAGGAATTTATACTCAAAATCAAAATAATCAAGTGACGCGGGTCCCATTTTTAGGTAGTGTCCCTATTATTAAAAACCTGTTTAGTCAGACAAGGGTTACATCAAACAATGAGGAGTTGCTCATTTTCATTACTCCTAGGATAATAGCCAACAGTTTATCCCTGACTGCTGTCGAGGGAACACAACAAAGGTTTCCGCAGGGTATAGAATTGGATAAGTTTGGTAAACCTGTAATCATTTCCCCTCAGTACAGGGATGATAAATGAGAGAAGAATAGATAGAGAAGACTGTTAATTTACAGAAAGATATTATATTGTGCATATTAGGAATGGGAGATAATGGTTTCACCCCCATTCGCCGGTACGACAAATACTGTGATAAAATCCATGCATTTATTGTCAATCAGGAGAGTTGCATTGCCTATTCATAGCCTAATGGGTAAATGACGTGGCGTGCTTGCATAAACCAAGTATAATACTGCAGGAAATTCATATTGATTTCTTGTGTTCAGTTGAAGGGGTAAGTAATTTAAAATGAGCATCGTTAAAGTACACAATATTTTTTTGATAGGGCCTATGGGGGCGGGTAAGAGCACAATAGGCCGTACTTTGGCAAAAGAGCTTAAATTGGAGTTCTATGATTCTGACGAGGTGATTGAAGAAAGGACCGGAGCTGATATTGCATGGATATTTGACGTTTATCCAACCCCTGTGTGGTCAAAATAATATCCAATGCTTGATCCCAAGGCACGTCATTAAGATATAGAGTAATACTCCCTGAAACAGAATCACTGACAACAATGTTAACGCCTGTAAAATCGGCTAATAACTGCAAAACTGCTCGGACAGCAATGTTCTGAAAATTCAAAGAAATCCGCTTACCAATAAACACTTTCTTTTTCAGTTTTTCTTCCTGTAATTCTTCCGCGGTAAGGGGGAAAACATCAATAATAAACTGCTTATTGACTTGATAGGCAAAATGTCCAAATCCTCCCTTGTTAAATAAGGTTACTCGTGCGTTTTTTCCATCTTGCTGAGCATTAATTGTTTGAACAGGCGTATGAAAATCAGTCACATCATAACGTTTCATTAAGCTTGGAGGCAATCTGGTATTCATGAATTGCGCAATTACTTCATTACCATTTTGTTCAATATCAACTGGAACCCCCGTATCAGTGATGTCTAAGACAACACGTCCTCCTTGCCTATCAATACCTCTGAAATCAATATTAGTGATACCAAAATGCGCATTGACTTTTCGATGGGTCACAAACACTTCTTTTCTATGAGAAATTAACTTTTCCCCCGTGCCACTGATGATTAAAGAATAAACATGACCAGACACATCACCAGAATAAGTAACTATTCCGGATAAGTCCATGATGATTCTCACTCGATTACCGATGGATGCCACTTTATAATTTGTCAATGAACCGATTTCTATTGTCTTGGATTGCAGTGATGAATCTAGTTGATTAGTACTGTTAATAAAATCAAGCACTAATCGCGAGGGGTCTTGGGTGATAAAACTGGCTGGTGCTTGCAGAATAGGATCCATAAATTGAAAATCTATTCTGACTCGACTCTCAGGCATTGGCATCACTTTTATCCCACTCAAAGCATTGTCCTTTGCCTGTAACCCTGTACAGAACATCGTGAGTATAAAAAATAAGACAGCAATTTTGCGCAATCTACTTTCTCCAGTTCGATTTAAACGCTTTGACAACCGATCAACAATCATCCCCATTTAGGTTGGTGTTCGTAGATTAATGATCATCCCTCTTTTTTGCCATTTTCCATTGACTTTTATTGTTTCTTCTAGGTTAATCACTTTGTCTTTTATAACAAGCACTTGTCCATAATTCTGGCCCATGTAACCACCTACTTTTACTCTTGAAACCAATCCTCCTGGCTGCATGATTAGACCCCAGATCTTACCGTCTTGTCTTAATATACCTACAAACTTTAAGGCATCCAATGGGAATGCCTCTAAGGGTTCCTTTGCCCGCTGACTATTTGGTGCAAATAGATCCGTTTGTTGTTTTGGAGATAAGGGTACAAAAGGATTGCGTCGAGCCTCGTTCTCTGGATAGTTAAATTTCATCAATTGCACAAAAGCAGGAATAGGTTCAATGGGTGTTGCTGGTCTTAATTTGACTGTATTAATGTAGTGTTTAAGATCATCGTTAGACGATGATCCACAAGCAATCAAAAACATCGTTAACAACACAACAAACATAAGATTCATTATTGTTGAGTTATGTGCTTTCATTTTGTTCCATATCTATATATTTTAGCAGTCATTTTCATGCTCAATTGTTCCCCAGGGTTTGCTTTCTGTTTATCTTGTGAATCTCCCTCAACCACAAAATCATGAATAGTCACAATACGGCTCATTTGTGCAACGCGACTCAAAAACACGGCGAATTGTTGATAATCTCCTACTACTTCAATTTTTATCGGTAATTCAATATAAAAATCATGGTGTACTTCCGGTAGTGGTGCAAACAACTCAAACGTTAATCCGCTGGCTATGCCTGTTCTAGAAATGTCTTCTAACAAACCAGGCATTTCATTTTCTGTGGGTAACTGTTTTAGCATATTCCCAAAACGTTCTTCCATGATGTGCATTTGATTACGATAGGCATCAAGATTGGATGCTTGATGTTGCTTCGTTTCAAACTCAGCTCTCAATGTCATTTCCTGCACCGTTAAACTATCAAGATCTTCAAATGTTGATTTAATGAATAGCCAGTACCCTAACCCTATGAAAATGAGGGACATAAAACCAATCAGTCCCAATTTAGCAGGGACAGGCAGCTGTCCAATGTTATCCAAAGTCAAATCATTTAAGTTTATATTTATCATTTTTTTCACCAAACACGGTTTTTGGTTTTAACACAAAACTCAAATTAAATTCATTTTGTACATAGGGGTTATTTTCAATTTTTTGGACTCCCTGTTTAGTTTCATCTGTTTTTTTAATTTCAGTGAGTTCAGGATCTTGTATCCACTTACTGGCTTGTATATTACGCATCAAGTGTGAAATGCTAGTGTTCGACTCAGAATAACCCAACAAGGTTATCTTGTTTATAGAACGCTCAATGTGATACAAATACACACCATTAGGCATAATCTTAATTATTTCATCAAACAATCTTACAGTTAAAATTCGTGTGGCTTGTAAATCTTGAACAATGTTCATTCTGGCGATAAGCGCTTCTCGTAGTTTTTTCAGTTTACTGATGTCTTTTATTTGGTTGTTTAGTGTATTAATTTCATTTTTTAATCGCTGGTTTCGTTGAGTCTGATTATCAACCATGCTCACGGCATAGGAATAAATCAAGAATACCATCACTATTGAAAAACCTAGTCCTGCAAGCAAATAGATAGAAAACTGTTTCTTATCATGTTCTCTTCTTGTTTCCCGCCAAGGTAATAAGTTAATATCAGTCATGGTTTTATTCGACTCGCCTTAAGGCTAAACCACATGCCACCAGCAACATTGGTGAATCATGATGAAGCAATTCACGATCCACTTTTTTTGCCAGATCCATGTGCAAAAAAGGATTGGCAAGATTCGCAGGAATATTAATATGTTCTTGCACTAACTGGGCTAAACCAGGCAGCTTAGCTACTCCTCCCGCTAATACAATATGATCGACAAATGTATGGTTACTTGTAGAAAAGAAAAATTGCAGTGCACGTTTGACTTGCAACAAAATTAGCTCTTTAAAATTTTGCAAAACTTCGCTTTCATAATCGTCGGGCAATGTCTGTTGGGCTAGTGCTTGCAATGCCACACTCCTTTCCATTCCATATTTTTGAACAATCGCGTCGATCAATTGTTTCGCACCAAATTCTTCTTCACGTGAAAAAATATTTTTCATTCCATGCAAAACAAACAAATGTGTATATGCTGCCCCTATATCAATGATTGCAATATTTTTTTTATCTCCCGCTGCAGGTAGCTCTTTGGCCAACATTTGTGCGGCACGTTCTACTGCATAGGACTCAACATCGATTATCTTTGCCTCAAGACCTGCTAGGTTTATCACCTCAACACGATTGTTTACATTTTCTGCTCGGGAAGCCACGATTAAAACATCTTGCATTGCTAAATTTTTAGTCGATGGCCCTATAACATTGAAATCGATATTTACTTCATCAATAGGATAGGGAATGTACTTATCAGATTCACTAACAACCAATTCTTCAATTTCTTGTTCGTTTAACCCCTCATTTACTTGTATTACCTTGCTGATGGTTGAAGAGTCTGGTACAGAAAGTGCTGCCGACTTGCTTGAGAATTGCGCGGCTTCAATGACTTTTTTAATGCTCTTAGCTACTCCTGCAACATCTTTGATAGCATTCCCTTCCATGGCATTTTCAGGCATATCCGCTCTGCCATAAGCTTCCACACGGTATTGATTGCCACTCAAAGACAATTCGAGAATCTTGACAGAAGATGAGCTAATATCCACGCCGAGTATTGAACGATGCTTTGATTTAAACCAATTGAGCACGTGCTTTTCTCCCCACCTTCTCTATGTGAATACACCTATAAATCCATTTTCTCTATACGTGCAAAATCATCTTAACTGAACCTGCCATGAATTGGAATTTAATCTATGGATTCACAAATCATTTTTCCAAATACATTGCATTAAATAGCCAGTTATTTCATAATCTCTACAAATAAACAGGGTTTGCGTACTTATGACTGCTTCGTTATTCGATGGAAAACTGGTTGCCAACAATATTAGAAAAGACATCAAACGAATTGTCTCTGAACAAAACCTACTGGGCCATCGCCCCCCCGGCCTTGCTGTCATTCTTCTAGGTGATAGTCCAGCATCCTCCATCTACGTTGCAAGCAAACGAAAAGCGTGTATCGAGGTTGGTTTTCATTCTTCTGCATTTGATCTTTCATCAACAACCAGCGAAGAAGATTTGATTGCTCTCATTGAACAATTGAATGAAGATCAAACCATCGATGGCATTTTAGTTCAACTTCCTTTACCACCGCATATCAATACATCGAAAATCATTGAATGCATTAGACCCACGAAAGACGTGGATGGTTTTCATCCTTATAATCTTGGTCGTCTAGCCCAAGGAAATCCTGAGTTGAGGCCTTGTACACCATATGGCATTATTCAATTATTGGATTATTACCAACACCCCCTAAGTGGCAAGCATGCTGTCGTCGTTGGTGCATCGAATATCGTCGGAAGACCAATGGCACTAGAGTTTTTAAATGCAAAAGCAACGGTCACCATTTGTCATCGTGCTACCTATCACCTGGAACAATACATTAGGATCGCAGATATTATTGTGGTTGCTACAGGATCCTACAACTCAGTAAAACCAGAATGGTTAAACGAGAAACAAACGGTTATTGATGTTGGCATGCATCGTCAGAAAGATGGAACTGTTCACGGTGATGTGAATTTCAATGAGGCAGTAAAAAGAGTGCAATCCATAACACCCGTTCCAGGAGGTATCGGACCTATGACGATTTGTATGTTATTGAAAAATACCCTACACGCTGCCACAATCCACTCAAAAGATTAATGCTTAGGATCGGTCACCTAATTATCTAAATCATCCCAGTCGAACTCACCCTCAAACTCATCATCCAACTCTTCTTTGAGCCGTTTACGCTCAAGACGCTCTTCTAACATTCGTCGCACATATTTTTTGTGATTTAATGTTTTTTCATCCATTTCATCGTAATTAAAATCAGAAAAAAATTGGCCATCGTCATGATCTTTATTGAGGCTCATCTTAATCTCCATTTTTTATCCTACAAATAAATTATAGTGCAATAATTCGAATTTTGCGTTTATACTGCGCCCACTATGCACTATAATCTACTGCTGTATCCTCCACACATACCTAACTATTTATGCTCAGCTATCAACACGGCTATCATGCTGGTAATTTTGCAGATGTTATAAAACATTTAACCCTGACCCGGTTACTTCATTACATGCGCCAAAAACCAGGACCTCTTCTTTATTTAGATACACATTCGGGCAAAGGTATATATGATTTACAAGACAAACAAGCCTTGAAAACACGCGAAGCGTTGGAAGGGATTCAACTCCTTTGGCTAAATCGCAAAAAATTGCCTGCAGTTTTCACACCATATCTGCAATTATTAGAACAGTTAAATAAAAAAGATTCTTTACATTATTATCCAGGGTCTCCTTGGTTAGCCATTCAAGCTTTACGTACCCAAGATCGATTAGTTTCGTGTGAATTACATCCTGGAGAATTTCAACAGTTAGACCAATTGGCCAAACACGGTAAACGGATCATTTTCCATCATGATGATGGGCTCAATTATTTAAATGCCTTACTACCTCCCCCGGAAAGACGGGGCTTGATTTTTATTGATCCTTCTTATGAGGTTAAGACAGATTATCGCCAGATCGTTGAATCATTGCAAAAGGCCTATAAACGTTTTGCAACGGGCGTCTATTGCCTATGGTATCCCCTCATCGACAAAAAATTGCATGCCAAACTATTGAATGGCTTAACCAATATTGGCATGAGCAATCATTTGCGAATTGAATTTTATCAAGCGATCTCTGCTAAAGAAGGCATGACGAGTTGTGGGTTATGGATCATTAATCCTCCCTATGTATTAGCCAATGAACTTAAATCAGCATTGGAAACATTAAAAACATTATTTAACCCAGGATTTTCGTCTTATTTAATTCAAAAAGATTAAATCTAGGAGATAACATGACAATTGTTGCCCTGCCTGCTTTCAAAGATAACTATATTTGGTTAATCATCAATGAAACTAAACATGAATTGACGTGTGTTGACCCTGGGGAAGCAACAGCCGTCATCGCTTATGCAAAACAGAATAAACTTTTGGTCAGCAATATTCTTATCACCCACCATCATGATGATCATTGCGGTGGTGTTTTAGAACTACTACAACATTTTCCTAAAGCAAATGTATATGGGCCTCCCGATCCACGCATTGTCTCCTTGGTTAATCATCCCGTATATGATGAAAATATTATCCACATTGATACACTTGCATTCCGCATCATTTGTACACCAGGTCATACATGCTCTCATGTGTGTTATCAAGAACCCACACAAGGATGGCTATTTTGTGGTGATACCTTATTTTCAGGCGGGTGTGGTCGAGTCTTTGACGGGACAGTGGAACAATTGCATCATTCCATCACCATCCTCAAAAACTTACCCAAAGACACTAAAATATTCTGTGGCCATGAATACACCCGAAAGAACCTGCAGTTTGCAGCCAAAATTGAACCTTCCAATTTAATGATTCAATCCTATCTTTCGCATTTAGAAGAAAACCCCTTACAATGTTCACTTCCATCAACGATTGCGCTGGAAAAACAAATCAATCCGTTCATGCGAACTACTGAACCTTCAATAAAAGAATTCACCCAATCTGAAGGTATTTTATCCAATGATTCCCTTGTTATTTTTGAAACATTAAGGGCTTTAAAAAATAATTTTTAGTCTCTCTTATATTCTTTATAAATTCAAAACCACCCATCAAGGGTTCCTTGTACATCATTTTTTTAGTACACTGCAGACCCGATGATAATAGCCAGGTCATAAATTTGAAGTTTAAGTCACTGATCATTCATCACTTGTTGTGTGTTTTTATCACGCTATCTTGTTTCCTTAACACCTCAAGCGTATGTTCAGCACCTAACGTATGGGATGTCCTGCGCGATCAACTATCACTTAATCATGAGGTAACACAAGCGGAAGTCCAAACCCAGATACGTTGGATCGTTTCTCATCCAAGTTATATTCATAAGTTAGCTCGTCAATCGGAACCTTATATCTATCATGTGCTCACTGAAATAAAAAAACGCAAATTACCAGGAGAACTGGCTTTAATTCCAATGATAGAAAGTTCATATGATCCCTTTGCTTATTCTGGCGCCGGGGCAGCAGGACTTTGGCAACTCATGCCAGGCACAGGAACCGATTTAGGACTTAAACAAGATTGGTGGTATGACGGCAGACGTAGTATCGGCCCATCAACCAATGCCGCGCTTAATTATTTAGCCTATTTACATAACTTTTTTGACGGTGATTGGGTACTTGCCTTTGCAGCCTATGACTCTGGTGAAGGGACCATGGCTAAAATCATTAAAAACAGTGGCCAACGAGGTCCTAAAATACATTTTTGGTCTTTAAATGTCCCTCAAGAAACCCGTGCTTACATCCCTCGTTTACTGGCATTGGCAGAAGTCATTAAAAACCCAACCCGTTATCGCGTTCAACTTCCAGAAATTCCACACGTACCTTATTTTGAAGAGGTCAATATTGGCAGCCAAATCGATCTTACCCATGCAGCAAAACTGGCGGGTATTTCCTATAAAGCCCTGATAAAACTCAATCCTGGTTTTAATCGCTGGGCAACAGCACCCTATCATCCTTATAAATTATTAATTCCTGCGGATAAAGTCGATGATTTTAGTCGAAACTTAGCCAGTGTCCCTATAGAAGACCGTGTCAGCTGGACCCGCCATCAAGTGAGTGCTGGAGATAATTTGATGATAATTGCTCAAAAATATCATACCACCGTGAATTTAATTAAAGAACTAAATCAATTGAAATCCAACTCCGTCAGGAAAGGACAGTATGTTTTAATTCCAAGTGGTAAAAAACCATTAGAAACCGTAAAATTAACCCCATCATCAACAAAAAAATCAACGCCACTGATTGCCCTCAAACAATATAAAGTGATTCATATTGTTCAAAAAAATGAATCTTTCTCACAGTTACAAAAAAAATACAATGTAAGCCTGAAAGACATTCTTGCTTGGAATCACTTAAATACCAAACAACCGCTTCATAGTGGACAACAACTCACCATTTGGAAAAGAAACAATCCACCACTAGAAACATACATTGTAAAATCTGGCGATACATTGAGTACTATTGCCCTACGCAATAATACGAAGACCAGTACACTCGCAAAATTAAACCCAAGTGTAAATGCTTCTCATCTTCGACCAGGTCAAACATTACGAATGGGTTGATGGTGTTGAATACAGTCAAAATGCCAGATGCTATACTCGTTAAATCATGTGTTATACTACTGATACGACCATTAAAACAATGTAACTTGATGAAACTATTATTTGATTTTTTCCCCATATTGCTTTTTTTCATATGCTATAAGTTTTTTGGCATTTATGCTGCAACGGCAGTTGCTATGTTCGCTTCCTTATTTCAAGTGATATTTCATCGTCTCAAGTATCAAAAATATGAAAAAATGCATTTGATTAGCTTAGGCTTAATCATGGTTTTAGGTGGTGCAACCTTGTTTTTTCATAACCCCTGGTTTATCAAATGGAAACCGACAGGCATTTATTGGTTATCAGCCATTGTTTTTTTGGGGTCTTCCATTATTGGCAAAAAACCATTGATTCAAAAAATGATGGAAGAAAATGTGAGTTTGCCTCAAGTTATATGGGGTCGATTGAACATCGCGTGGGCGATTTTTTTTATCGTAATGGGGGCGTTGAATATATATGTTGCTTATCACTATAACACGGATTTTTGGGTTAATTTTAAGTTATTTGGTGGTGCTGGCTTAACCTTGCTATTTGTTTTTTTCCAAGCCATTTATTTAACAAGGCATGTTGTAGAAAAAACCCTTGAAAAACAACCCACTGGAAACTCCCACTGATAAGTCCTGATGAACTTTCCCTTTTGGAGAAAAAATGCGATTGTTACTGGTTGAAGATGATGAATTGCTTGGAGATGCCGTTAAGACAGGTCTCACTCAATTTGGATATATAGTTGACTGGCTTAAAGATGGCGAAACAGCACGTGCCGCACTCAAATCAGAAGCCTTTGAGCTGATTCTGCTAGATTTAGGTTTACCTAAACTTTCAGGTATTAATTTATTACAAACCATTCGTCATGATGGCAATAAAACACCTATCATTATTTTAACCGCAAGAGAATCCATTGAAGACCGCGTAAAAGGCTTGGATTGTGGTGCTGATGATTATATCGTCAAACCTTTTGACTTAAATGAATTAAGTGCCCGAATACGTGCATTGGTTAGACGTTCTCAAGGTCGTGCAGACACCACTTTACAATACCGCAATATAACACTTGACCCAGCCGCTCATTCGGTGATGGTCGATGATGTAACTGTGAATGTTCCTCGAAGAGAATTTGCTCTTCTGCAAAAACTATTAGAAAACAGTGGTCATGTTCTATCACGTGAACAATTAATGCAAAGCATTTACGGATGGGATGAAGACGTGGATAGTAACGCGTTGGAAGTGCATATCCACAATTTACGTAAAAAATTGAATGCCAATTTCATACGTACTATACGTGGTGTCGGTTATATGGCTGAAAAAAATGATGCCCATTAGGATCAATTGACTTGAAATCATCCATACGAAAATTCCTACTGATTAATTTATTGTTGGCGATTACCATTACGACGACACTGACAGCCATTGGTAATTACTACCTTGATCAGAAGGATATTCAAGAGCACTTAGACACGTTAATGGCTATTTCAGCACTGTCTTATCAAGCACTTCTTGGGGATGACTTACACCAAAGACCTTTGCCAAAGCTTCAGGATACACTTGAGACCATTCCACAAAAAGTAGAGTCATATTATCAACACTCCTTGGTTGAAAGCGATACGCCTGAGCATTATTTGGATAAATTTAATTTTCAGGTCTGGACTGACGGGGGAAAATTATTACTGCATTCCTCTGGGGCACCAAAAATTCCTTTGACAGCGGATACGGATGGTTTCAGCGACAAAGTCATTGGTAATCAACGTTGGCGAGTATTTACAACCTATAACAACAAAGCCGGTATTCGCACTGTTTTAGCCGAACGATATGATACAAGAAATGAACTTGGACACCGCATTGCTCAAGATGATCTTTACATCATGCTACTTACATTTCCATTATCTGGGTTGCTTATTTGGATTATCATTGGAAGAGGGCTAGACAGCCTGGATAGGGTTGCGCAAGAATTAGCAAATCGAGCCCCGAGTCATTTAGAGGCCGTTAATATTAAAGCAGTGCCCGAAGAAATTAAACCGGTTCTTGACGAATTAAATAAGTTATTTTACCGGCTTAAAGAGGGTTTTGAGCGCGAAAAAAGGTTTGCAGCAGATGCTGCTCATGAACTTCGTACTCCTTTAGCTGCGATAAAGGCCCAGGCGCAAGTCGCACTTCACTCAAATGATATTGAAGAAAAAAACACCGCTTTATTAAAGTTGATTACTAGTGTCAATAGGAGTACTCATATCGTTCAGCAATTACTGACCATGAGTAAATTAGTTCCAGAGGCATCCAGTATCCATGATCTTGATGAAGTGAACATTATTAAAATTACCCGCGAAATTTTAGCCATGTTAGCCCCCTCTGCCGTAGAAAAACAGATAGAACTTGAGTTTGAGTCTGAAAAAAAATGTCCTAACTTTATTGGCAATTCCACCGCCATTGGGATTTTAATTCGTAATTTAGTAGATAATGCGATTCGTTATAGTGAGGCAAATGGAAAAGTAATGGTAAAGGTATATCTTGAGAAAACCGAGGTTGTTCTTGAGGTCAGCGATAATGGCCCTGGTATTCCCCAAGAATTACAATCTCGTGTTTTTGAACGATTTTTCCGAGTGTTAGGCAGCAAAACGTCTGGAAGTGGTTTGGGATTAGCCATTGTTCAACAAATCTCTAATTTACATAATGGACGGGTCACCTTAGAATCTCCGAAAAAAGGATCAGGCTTGATCGTCAAAGTATTTTTTCCTATCCAAAGGATCAGTTAGCTAAGATCTGTAAAGCTTCACGAATTAATTGCTCACACGTTTTATTTTCATGATCAAGTTTTTTCATCGCCCTGATTGCTTCTTGGGATTTATAGCCTAAGGATTCCAATGCTTTCATCGCCTCATCCTGTTCTCGCGGAACACCCAGTAAAGAAGTATGTTGAACACTCATGAATGCAGCAGACAACTGACCGACACTGTCCTTCATTTCAACCACTAACCGTTCTGCTGTTTTATTACCGATACCGGGTAATTTGATTAACCTCAAGGTATTTTGTTGATGAATGCATTGAATAAACTCGTCGGGCGTGATGCTGGAGAGAATCGCGATAGCCATTTTTGGACCCACACCATTGACTTTGATTAATGCACGAAATAAAGCCCGCTCTTGCTTATCAATAAATCCAAACAGCAACAAAGCATCCTCACGCACAATGGTATGAACATGTAAATTAATCTGATCTTGTTGTGCCTCCAATTGAAAGAACGTAGGTAAAGACGTCTCCACGTCATAACCGACACCATTCACATCAATCACCAATTTACCTGGATGCTGTTTATCAATCACCCGACCACTTAACCAACCGATCATCGCGCCGTACTCCTTCGTCCTTGTCGTTGTCCTTTCGAAAGTAACCCATTTTTCATATGACTATGGCAAATCGCAACAGCAAGTGCGTCAGATGCATCCGTTTGAGGCGCCTTATTTAGCATCAGCAAGTGAACCACCATCTGTTTCACTTGGTTTTTGTCGGCAGCCCCATAGCCAACCACTGTTTGTTTTACCTCTCGTGCTGAATATTCATTCACATGGACTCGATGGGAAGCACAAGCAACCATGGCAACTCCACGTGCATGCCCTAACTTTAGGGCAGAGTTTGGATTTTGATGCATAAATATTTGTTCAATAGCCACTTCATTAGGAGAAAATTCTTCCATTAGCTGACAAATACCATTAAAAATTTGCAATAATCGTTGGCTTAACTCACCCTCTGAGGTACGAATGCAACCACTATCAATATAGAGTAATCGTTGTCTATCTTCCTTGATGAGTCCATAACCCGTGATACGCGAGCCAGGATCTATCCCTAAAATCGTTGTCATTAATCGACTGATTCTATCAAATGATCGGAATAATCCGCATTGCAATAAACAACCTGTACGTCATCCAAGTCCTCTAACATGTCTATCATTTTTTCCAATGTTTCACTGGTTTCTTTATTCAAGGGGATGTGCGTTTGCGCACGCATAGTGACATGTGAATGCTCAATGTCAATGTTGGCCGCTTGTAGTGCCGCTAATACAGCATGATAATGATCTACGGCAGTAATGATTTCAATTTGGCCATCCTCAATATTTACATCCGTGGCACCCGCTTCAATAGCGATCTCCATGGCTTGTTCTTCATTCTCTAGGGCAGTAAGTAAAATCTCACCTTGTTCATTAAACAAGTAAGCAACGGATCCATCCGTACCTAAATTTCCGCCATGTTTGGTAAATGCATGCCTGACTTCGGAAACCGTACGGTTTTTATTATCAGATAAACAGTCGACCAAGACGGCGACCCCTCCTGGACCATAACCCTCATAACGCATTGCAATCATATGCGCCCCATCGAGACCACCAACCCCACGTCTGATAGCATTATCCACTGTATCACGCTTCATATTGGACTTGAGTGCCTTGATAACGGCATCACGCAATCTTGGATTAGATGATTCATCACCACCACCCATACGCGCAGCAACAGAAATTTCTCGAATGAGTTTAGTAAAGATTTTACCTCTTTTAGCGTCTTGTAATCCCTTACGAAATTTAATATTTGCCCATTTACTATGACCAGCCATCATCCACCTCATGTAAAATCAGTAAAATTCAGTATGGAATCTGTTGACAATTACTCTACAAAGCCTACGTGGCACGGCTTGTCCGCGCCATCCAGAAAATCTCTGGATACCGTGGACAAGCCACGGTACGTAGGCACTCTAGAGGGTTTACAAAACCAATTATCAACAGACCCTGTTATGAATTGTTATATTATTTGAAAGATACAACACTTATGCTTCGATTATACTGAAAAAGAAGAGGATGCGCAGCATTCACGTCACTGCGAACATAAAATCCTAGTGCCTCATCAACATTAGATATTAGGGTTAGTGCTTAGATTGACTCCATCCTTACTCGATGCAATGATTGAATACTCGATTCCGTAGTTTTTAATTCTTGACTTTCTACGATGTCAACGTCCCGCGGCTTGTCCGCGGGGCGTCGGCATTTGAAAAAGTCAAGTCTCAAAAACTACAGAATCGATTAAATACGCTGACAAAGCACAGATCAATTAAGGAATCGATGATGTCTTTAACAGGATTTGGAAACCATCACAGGAGTGAAGCACTGGCTGGTGCTTTACCCGAACGACAAAATTCCCCGCAAAAATGTGCATTTGGATTGTATGCCGAACAATTAAGTGGCAGTGCCTTTACGAGACCCAGGCATGCGAATCTACATAGTTGGTTATACCGTATCTTACCCTCAGTTGTACATGGGGATTATATTTTATATACACATGGGTGCAATAGTAAATTGGCTAAATTGCAACCTCCTAACCCCATGCGTTGGTCTCCCTTGACTAAACCCAGTATAGAACAAGATTTTGTTGATGGATTATTGCATATTGCTGGTAATCATCTGTTAAATACCTATTTGTATCAATGCAATCTATCTATGACCACACGCTATTTTAGTGATAGTGATGGCGAACTGCTGCTTATCCCTTATCATGGCTTCATTCGTTTACATACTGAATTTGGCCTACTAGATATTGGTCCTGGCAAAATAGCGGTCATTCCTCGAGGCATAAAATTTAAGGTTGAAATTTCTGAATCAGGTGCGGCGGGTTATTTATGTGAAAACGCAGGACTTCCATTGACACTACCTCAACTCGGGCTCATTGGTGCAAATGGCCTTGCAAACCCACGGCATTTTGTATATCCAAATGCCGCGTTTGAAGAACAGCAAGAAACGGTCGAATTGCTTTGTAAATATCAACAACACTTATGGGTAGCAAACAGTCACCATTCTCCATTGAATGTTATTGCCTGGCATGGGAACTACGCCCCTTACTCCTATGATTTATCTTTGTTTAATACCATCAATACGGTAAGTTTTGATCATCCAGATCCATCTATTTTTACAGTTTTGACCTCTGAGAGTGACACACCTGGTATAGCCAATTTTGATTTTGTTATTTTTCCACCGCGTTGGATGGTTGCAGAAAATACGTTTAGACCACCCTATTTTCATCGTAACATCATGAGCGAATTGATGGGACTGGTGATTGGAGAATACGATGCGAAAAGTGAGGATTTTACAATAGGTGGCTTCAGTATTCATAATTGCATGAGCGCGCATGGCCCTGATGCAGCCAGTTATCGAATAGCGAGAAACAAACCGTTAAAACCGCAACATTATGACAATACTCTAGCGTTCATGTTTGAATCTAACAAACCTTGGTTGATCACCGAAAAAGCATCAAATTTAGCTACTCTACAAAAAAATTATTCGGATTGTTGGAAAGGTCTCAAACCTGAGTTTAAATAAAACTCTTTCTGACATGAGGGAAAGCTTTAAAACAAATCTTCTTGCGTTAAACCAAAACGTTCAAGAAGAATACGTAATGATCTCAACGCTTCGACCTGGATTTGTCGAACACGC
>Ga0207083_1076_pt1 | contig 16475 bp, 24 predicted proteins | sample Alteio_BWMinHeat_57_FD_153516 | JGI IMG/M metagenome (GOLD analysis project Ga0207083, IMG submission 153516) | Enriched cells from forest soil in Barre Woods Harvard Forest LTER site, Petersham, Massachusetts, United States -... | ecosystem: Environmental > Terrestrial > Soil > Temperate forest >... | reverse complement strand
ATATGATCCCAGCGGAATTCAAACCGGCTGATGACGTTGGCCCAGAGGTTGTACTGGATCGTGGCGGTAACTTCTTCACCCTTGCCATTGCCGCCGCCATAGGGATTAAAGAAGCCGCCCTCCAAATCAAAGTACTCACCACGGAAGTTCAAGGCCAGCTTGTCGGTGGCTTGGAACGAACTATACACGCCAAGCACCCAAACTCGTGCCGCTGAATACGGCGCTCTCAAGCACGGTCATCAGCGGTTATGTGGATGTGGCGGCCCAATATAACGCGGGCAACTATGGCCCACACGCTGGCGTTCCCGCGGGAACATTCGGGAGCAAGATTGATAACTTCAGCCTGAATGACGTGGTCGTCTCCCTTGACAAGCCACAAGACGAATCTCCGTGGGCTGCGGGTTATCACATTGATTTGAATGCTGGAACTGACGCCGTTGGCACGGGACTTAGGTTCGTTGACATGGTAGCCGCGACTGTGTTCGAAAGGGGCGTTGTCAATTACCGTGAACTGTGGGGGCATCCGCAGGTTTCCTTGATTCTTTTGCACGGCTTCAATGGCGGCGATAAGCAGCGTGCGGGCGACAGATTGACGGTTCAAGCCCTTGCCCGCCAGTTTGTCCAGCGTGTCGCACTCTGCTTTATCCAACCGCAAATGGAGGACGTTCGAGTCCATGTGTTTTATATCGCTAGAATCGTGCCGCTAAAAAAAGAGAAGGAAAGAGAAGAAATGTTATTGACAGTAACAATTGTTCCCGTTAGTCTCACGTCACTTAGATGACTACCGAACAAATCCGCAAGCAAGTCCGGGCCGCTGGCAAAAGGGTGTCTGTCCCCCATTTATACAGGATTTTCTTGAAATTGGGCATCCGGCCCAGCGGGGCGAATCAGCGGCCCCAACAGTATCCGAGCGAGGCGGCGGAGTTGATCATTGTTCATTTCGGGCTGGCCGAACGCGGTTCCTCACGCGTGGAAAAAAACGGGGCGGCGGTTTCTCATAATTCCGTGCGTCGCGGCTTTCCCCGGCCAGCCCGTCTGCTTTCGCCCAAACAACTCCAAAAATTCAAACCCAACAAGCGTGACGCCTGACCCACTTATGCACGGCCACTGGTATTGCAGTTTTTGCAAGGAGGAAGTTTCTTTACCGCCACCCACGGGGCGTTGGGACACGAAGCGCGGGGTGATGTGCCCGGTGTGCTTCAACAAATCGGCGGACTGGCTAAATGAAGCTGACACGGCACGCGAGGCGCGGGCCGGGACATCCGGGGCGGATGTGGTCCCCGAAGAAACGCGGCGCACGCATTTTTCCAAGCCGGTGACACCGGACAAAGCGCACGAGGAGTTTGAGAAAATGAGAAAGGCAATCGAATGAAACAAATTATTTTTCGAAAAACGCGTATAATCCGAGAGATGTACAGGCGCGTGGTATTGGAGGATGGGCGTGGATTTAAAACTGTTTTGGATGGCAAAGAGGAGATTTTATTTGAAACGGAAATTGACATTGATTCTCTCCTTTGCCTTGGGCGAAAAGCCGGTAGCAACAAAAAAGGTTTTTCAAAAAGCGGTCCTGTTTCCGTTCGGATTCTTTCAAGAAAGGCAATCGAATGAGAGCGGATTTCCACACAGTCAACCCCGTCAATTCCCCGGAACGATTAACTATCAGCACCGATTTTACCGAGTATCCGACTCTCGAAATTTACTCGGCTAAAGAAGGTGTTCGGCAGGTAAAATTAACGCCGGAAATTCTGAACTTTTTTCGGACTTGGAAGCCGGAAGAAAAGGCGGGCAAATGAACTGCGCGAAATGCCTCAAGGCCCGGAAGCAGATTGACCGGCGTTCGTTTGTGTTCACGCCCAAGACGGTGGCGATTGTGGCGACGGGCAAGATGGTGAATGGCGAGACGCAGTTCAAATGCCCGGAATGCAGTTCGCTTTTTTGGTTTCCCAAACTGGCCGGCGAGACGCCGGTGCTCCCAGTGTGAAGGTCACCTACACCATCAAAGATTTTTGCCGGGAATTGCAATGGGCAGATCACACGTTCCGGCGCTGGATGAAAAGGTTGGACGCCCGGCCCGATGTGTTGGAACACAACAGTTGCTATCGCTGGTCAGAGGCGGGCCGCGCTAAATTTTTTGAGAAGTATCGGGACTGGGTGAAGAGGAATCCCAGTTACAGCGGCGCAAAGAAATTATCCGGCATTGTTGGCAGTTTAACTTTACCTTTAAATGGCAAAGCCCCTTACAAAACCGTCTCGGCCAGTCAAACGCTCTTCCCCATCATCAAAGCCCGCCGTGACGCACCAGGGCGGCGGCAACGGCGGCGCAAAGTTGTCGTTGCTGAATGAGAACGGGCAGGCGGAAACGAACGGCTATAAGCTCGGCCTGCAACCACCAAAACAGGTGGAAGTTTATTATGATTCCCGCGACCGTTCGCTTTGGTATCGGGTCAATGGCCGGTTTCTTTCACTGGGAAAATCTGACCTGCTCATGTTCATGCGCAATTTGGGATTAAGGGAAAAAATCTACTTCGATGGCCAGCGCGAAATTGACTGGCCAATTTTTGAAGCAATGAATAAACGCATCGTGGACTATGCCGGGTCGCTGGCCGGGCATCGGGTGGGAGTTTTTAAGGACGGTTCCGGACGGAACTATCTGGTGACAGAAGAAGCCAACGGGGTGTTTGAACAAAACAAACAACTATCGTTGGAGGATGGGTTGAAGCCGGAATTTCTCATTTCATTTTTCATGGAACTGCTGGGTTTTGAGCAATGCACCATTTTTTTTCACTGGCTGGCGGTGACTCTTCGGGCTTTGCGTGATTCCAGTTTCACACCGGGGTGGGTTTTGGTTTTGGCCGGTGAACCGGGCTGCGGAAAATCGCTTTGCCAAGACATCATCACGGAAATTTTTGGGGGCCGCGTGGGCAAGCCGTTTGACTACATGATTGGCAACACAAATTTTAACCGTGAATTCTGCGGGGCGGAACATTGGCAAATCGGCGACCCTCGCGGAAGCCGGGCCATGCAAGAACGTGTGGACTTCGGAGCGAGGCTTAAGGAAGGAACGGTGGAAAAGAATTACAAAATCCACCAGAAAGGTAAAGACGCGATTGATTTGGCCTTGCTCCGGCGCATCACCATCTCGATCAATTTGGAACTCGAATATCTGTCAGTGCTGCCGCCGATGGATACCAGCATCAAAGACAAGATTTCCCTGTTTCTTTGCAACTTCGTGAAAGATACGTTCGCACCCATCCGCGAAAAATCAGGTGAACTGGACCGGAAAAAAATATGGGCCTGCGTGATGCGGGAAATTTCCGCATTCCGGCTCTGGCTGCTGAAAACTTACAAGGTAAATCAAATCCTGCCTGAACATCGGGACGATAGATTTGTGATCAAAGCTTGGCACCATCCCGAACTTATAACCGCTCTTTCCAGCATCAGCCATGAGATGCGGCTGCTGGAATTGATTGACGACCTTTATTTCAGCGCGGATGGCGAGGAAGCGGCGTTGACCGTGGCGGTGGAGAAAAAATCCGGGGACGTGCAAAAGGAACTGCTGGAAAAAAATTCCTTTGAGGCGGGCAAGATTCTGCGGTATCCGGGCGCGTGCGGCTCGCACCTGGGCAAGCTGGCCCGCTCGCATCCCGAACGAGTTTCCAAACGTGTCGTGAACGGGACGACCATTTGGACCATCAACCCTCCCGTGAAAGAAACAAAACAATGAACGGCTCACACAATGTGCGGCGCTGGCTGCGCGGCTATGTGCTGCCGTCTGAAAGAAAACGTATGGCTGAAAATGAAACTCCCTCGAAAAATCCACCGATTAAAAAGTTTCGCGTGGCAAACATAACGGCCTGTATCTGGCAGCGCGAGCATAACGACAAAATCTTCCACAATGTCACCCTGGAACGCTCTTACAAGGACGGCGAGGAGTGGAAAAGCTCCGGGAGCTTCGGCTTTGACGACATGGGGCCGCTTGAACTCGCACTTGAGCTGGCTAAAAAATATCTGGCGAGTCTCATCACGGCGCAAAACGCTGACCGACCAAGCTGAACTTGAATTCCAACTGTGACTGAGCTGGTCCTAAGTCTGTTTCCCGGAATCGGCCTCCTTGACCGTGGGTTTGAGGAGGCCGGTTTTTGCGTGACACGCGGGCCGGACCCTTTGTGGGGCGGGGACATCCGAAAATTTAATCCGCCAGCGGGGAAATTTACGGGCGTGATTGGCGGGCCGCCGTGCCAAAAATTTTCGACGGCAAATCCATTCCGTGACGTTGCCGGCGGCATGGAACTTGTGAACGAATTTTTGCGCGTGACCAAACAGGCCGGGCCGGATTGGGCGCTAATGGAGAATGTAGCCGGTTCCCCGACTGTGACGATGCCAGGCATGGTCACACAACTTTTCACCCTCAATGCGTCACAGGTGGGCAGCGACCAGCATCGGCTGCGGAAATTTCACTTTTTTCACAAAGCGGGCACGCCGGAACTGATTATCAGGCGTTTGAAGTGTGACGGGTCCCGTCACATTCAGCGGACCTGCATGGCCAGTGAGGGAAACACCAGCGGACGAAGTGGCGGGCGTCGCGTAAAGCGCAGATCGTGGGCAGAGTTTTGCCGGTTGCAGGGCTTGCCAGCGGACTTTGACCTGCCGGGCTTCACTATCCGGGCCAAATATCAGGCCGTGGGCAACGGCGTGCCGTTTGAAATGGCCTGCGCGCTGGCCAAGGCCATCCGGGGCCGCGACCGTGGCGTCACACCGCACCGCGTGTGCGAATGCGGCTGCGGGCAATATGTCCACGGGGCTGCGCGGCTGGCGGGCGCGGCCTGCCGCAAACGAATGCAGCGGCTCCGTGACGCGGCGCCGTCGTGTGACGCGCCGGCGGCACAGTCGAACCTCAAATTGGAAATGGAAACGACATGAGCTATCTCGGTTCCAAAGCGCAGGCGGGCGTTTTTCAGCGCATCATTTGCAACCTGCCGCCGCACTCTGTTTATATCGAACCGTTTTTCGGCACGGGGAAAATTTTCTGGACCAAGCGGCCTGCGGACCTTAGCGTCGTGATTGACGCGGACGCCGGCCTCCTCGGCACTTTCGGCGTTGATTGCCGGCGCCACACGTCAGAAGTGACGTTGCCCCCGGACAGCGGCAATCCCGGCGCGAAGGTCTGCGCCATCTGCGGGGACGCCTTACCCGAGCTGGCCGCGCTGGAAACGACGTTGCTGCAATCTCCCGACACCGTGATTTATTGCGACCCGCCTTATTTGCTGTCCACGCGCACGTCGCGTCACAGATACAAGCATGAGTTTGGCGCGGAGGATCAACACGCGGCGCTTCTGGCGCTGCTGGATCGCCTGCCGTGCAAGGTGCTGCTCTCCGGGTATCCGTCCCGGTTGTATTCCGAAAAATTGATTAAGCCTTGCTGGCGCTGCATCAGCTATCGCATACGCACGCGGGGCCGGACGCTGACCGAATGCCTTTGGTGCAACTTCCCCGAGCCTGCGGAGCTTCACGACTGGCGTTTCTTTGGGGACAACTACCGGCAACGGCTGAACATGAAACGGCTGGCGGCGCGATTCACCGCCAAGCTGGACCGGATGCCGGTGTTGCGGCGGAATTTTATCCTTCATCTCGTCCACCAGCGGCAGGGCTGACGTTTCCGGCCGGGCGGAACGGCAGTTCCGCCCTACCTCGTTGCGGATCCTCGCGGCGGTTTTGCCGTTGGTGGCCACGGTGACCTTCCTGGCTTCATCCCCCTGGCTTCGCGCCAGCGTTCTTTCGCGGCCCTTTTACCGTTTGAGTTTTCCGCATTGCAAACTCCGAAGCTAATCCAGCCCCGTCCGAAAAAAAAGAGAGGGGTCGAAGGGGAGAGGGCATGGCACTACTGTATTTTATATTTATTTTTTTCAATAAAAGTAGAAAGAGGGTTCACCAGTCCACCCGGACGGGTAAAGGCCGCGTGAAATCAGGGGCAAACCGGGTGAACCCTGCCAGAAACAGGGGTCACCAAGGGTCACCCGGTTCGGGTGGACCCTCTTTTTCAGGGTGGACCCCCCGGTCACCCGGACGGTTTGCCCGTAAATGCAGGGGAAAATGAATTCCGGGTGGACGGGTGGACCCTAAATGCACTTTTGCAGCCCAAAAGTCCGGCTGGCGGGCGGAAACGAACGTGATAAATTTGAATTGTCACACGGAGGATAGGGCAACGCGGGAGCGCGACCCGAGCGCCGCTGTGACCGACGGGGCAAATTCAGCCAGAGCGGCCTGCTCTTTTTGCGGGCCGCTCTTTTTGTCGAAGCTCGACTTGCCATTGAGGGGAAGGCAAAGCGGCAGCTTTGCCCTACCTGCAAAATTTACCTTCCCCTCGCGCTCCCCTTCTTTTTAAAAGCTGGACGGGGCTGGATTAGCTTCGGAGTCCCATGCGGAAAACTCACTGGGGAAGGGGAAAAACCATTTTAAACCTGTCCACGGATGGCCAATGGGCAGGCGCTTGGAATTGTGACAGCATCGGGACGAATCGGCGGTGGTCACAGACGCGCCGCTACAAAAGCCATGAATGAAAATAATCCGCCTCCCAATGAAGTTCAAGCGCCCGCTCCGGTTCCGCCCGTCAATCCGCCACCGCCCGTCGCGCCGGTTCCGGCCCCAGCGCCAGCGCCCGCGCCGTCTGTGACGCACCAGGTGCCGCCGCCTGCCGCCGCGCTGGTGACCGTGGGCGTGGTGAAAAGTCCGCGTGAACTGCAACTCGAAAAAGAAAAGCGCGATTTGGAAATTGAGAACGCGCAGTTAGAAGACGAAGTTGCCCGGCTCACATCCCCTGCCCCGCCGAATCCTGCGCCGCCGCCGAAGGTGAAACGCAAGCGCCCGTTTTTTGCGCCATTGATTGACGTGAACGGAGGGAGCGATGAGTGAAAAACTTTCTGCGCCCCTTCCGTCGCACGCCGGAGCAAAGGCGGCAGAAAAAACTGATCAAGCTCTGGCGGGCGGAGCGGCGGCGGCTCAATCTCCCGGCGCTCCTGCTAAGGTGGTGGGTTCACCGGCGCTCTTTGGCGGTCACAAGGGCGGCGGCAAGAAAAGACTGGACCGCCTGCCAGCGGGCAGTCCGGAGGCAAAAGCGGTGGACAATGAAAAGGCGCGGCTGCGCATGGCTAACAAACGTGCGGCAGAACGGCTCGCGTCGGCTTCGGCTCTGCCGCCGCCGCTGCCGTCTAAAAATTCGGGCGCTGGCGATAGTCCTGCTTCGGCATCTGCTGGTGTGGCTGCTGTGCCTGTGCCTGTGGCTGGTGTGGTTGATTCTGCCGCTGCTGCTCAAACGGTGGGCTTTGTCCCGTGGACGGCCATCGTCCTCCGCAAGCCGGTCAAATTACTGACGAAAATTATTGACCGCGCCCGTATCTGGCAACTGACCAAGCGCGTGCGGGCGCTGAAACTGGACGCGGTGAAGGAAAAAGAAATTCTCGACGCGCTGGCGTGGAAAGAGGCAGCGGTGAACGATTTCAATGAAGCGCTCGCGCTTGTGGCGGAACTGGAATTGAACAAGCGGCGCGTGCCGGGCGCGGAGCAGTCACATTTTGTCACGCTGGCGATTGCGGGCGGGGAGCTGGCATTTCAACATTTTCAGACGCTGGAAACGTTAGAGCGGCTTGCGCTGGAAAACCGGCAGGTCCCAGCTGACCAGGCCGCGCAGAAAAATTGATTTTGGCCGGGGTGAACCATTGGCACTAGGTCACGAATAATCGGGCGGCTCTGACGAGGCGAAAAATCCGAACTCATCCACCTGAAAGACGCCACACACCCGGCTTTTTTTTTATGGAATTTGAAACGAACGGGCAAGATGCCCGCGCCACTACCGATGCCTGACTACTCCCGCAAATCGCGCATCACTCTTTCGTGCGGGCGATCCGGTTCCGGGAAGACGACGTTCTGTTTTCTTTACCTTGCCAATGCGCTGACGCCGCAACCGGCGAATGATGAACCGGCGACGTGCGTTTTTATTTTTGACTGGAAAAACGAGGCGGAGGAGCGTTTTGGCATTCCAGCGGTGACGACGCTGCACGGGCTGGAAAGTTCTCTGGCTGACCGGCTGGTGATTTTCAATCCGCATTCCATGTTCCCCGGCGACCAGCGTGTGAAGACGCCGGAAGACGACTGGGCGCTCAATGATGAGAAAATGGCGTTCCGTTTTTTTTGCCGGTGGGTGTTTGAAGTTTGCCAGCGCGGGCCGGGCCGGAAAATCATCTACCTGGACGAACTGAAACAGTTTGCCACGCGCCAATATTTGCCGCCCGAATTGAACCGGATTTTCCGCATGGGCCGAACTGAAGGGTTGGAACTGCTGACTTCGACCCAGTTCCCGAACGATTATCATCTCGACCTCCGTGGCAGCGTGACGGAGTGGGTTTGCTTCTCCGTGATGGATCCGACACAGCTTGAGGCCGTGCGGCCCTACATGCCCAACGCAGACCGTATTTCTGCGCTCCCGGATGGCAGCTTCATTGCCCGGAACGTCAATTCGGGCGGCGAGATTTGCGGCAAGGTTTTCTGAAGGAACTCGCCGGCAAGATGCCGGCGCTCCCAGTCAATCCGCCCTTTCCGAACGCGTTTTCGGGAACTTCACGGAACGCGAACAAACACCCGCCCGCCTGCGCACCCCGCTTGTGACCGCCCTGGAGGCCCCTTTTGGCGTGAACAACGAACGGGAAACGTGGGCACGGTTGTCCAGTTGGCAGATTGCGGATTCGGTTTATGGTCAATCCAAGTTCGGTTGTCAGTAAGGGCCTGGCAGGTTGTGTGACCGCGCCGGCCTCTTGAACGCAACCGTTGCAAACATCCGCCAGAGCATTCCGCCCGGCGTTTCTCCCCACCCCTGACCTATGAGCAAAGAATGGAAAAATTATCTCGTCACCGGCGTCATTGCCATCATCGCCGTTGTGTTCGTTTATCCCGTCGTCCGGCCCTTCGCGCAACGATTGCCGCTGATTGGGAAATACCTGTGACGTCCCTGGCTGGTGTGACCACGCCGGCATAACTCCCCAACCATAACCAAGATTTTCAAAACTATGAACAATCGCACCAAACAGCGGGTCCGGCTTTTCACGTCCAGCGTGGCCATCGCCGGGGCCACGGCGGGCACGCCCATTCCGTTCAACCTTCAGCGCGGTTACCGGATTCATTCCCTCGACATCGAATTCACGGACCTGACCAACGCGCAGACGTTCGGCACGGTCTTTGGCGACATCATTTTGATGGTGAATGACAAGGCCATGCGCACGCACAATGCCGCCGAACTGGCGCACCTGAACAACGTCAACGGCTCGCAATACGATTTGCAGGCCAACGGCACGAGCGGCACGGACCGCACGCAGTCCGTCACGATTTATTTCTCCGAACCGTGGCGCAAGGACGTGGGGCAGGCGGACGCGATGGCGTTCAACTGTGACGCCTCGTGGGGCGTGAACTCGGCCAAGCTGCTGCTTTATGTGGCGGCGGGGCAAACGCTCTCGGCCACGGCGGGCATCACCGTATGGGCGTGGGTGGACGGTTTGCAGGACGCGAGCAAGGCCCCGACTGCGGGCAAGCAAATCTTGAAAAAGGTTTATCGCACGTCGAAGACCGCTTCCGGCGCGTTCACGGAAATGGGCAAGGACGAATTTCCGCCCACACGCGGCCAGTATCAGGCCGTGTATTTCGAGCAGCCAACCACCAGCGGCACTATTCAATATCTGACCGTGAAGGATGGCGGGCCGGCTGGCACTGTGATCTATGACAAGGTCAAAAATTACGAGAACTGGGCTTTCCTCACGCAACGCGGGATGAATCCCGGCGTTTCGCAATCGGCCTCCGGTTTCGGTTACGATTGGATTGCGGACCTGCTCGACCCGCTGCAAGACGCGGTGCCCTTCACCGGCGAGGGACCCTATTTCAAACTGGAATATGTTTCCACAGCGGCGGGCAACATCGTGGCCTTGAGCGAAGTGCTTGGCTATCTGGATTAACACCACCCATGAACGGTGGGGCGGAAGTGCACTTCCGCCCTACCAACTCTGCCGCCGTCCATGAGAGGCGGCGGCAGAGTTGGTAGGAAAAACAAAATAAAATTTTATGGATTTCACCAGCAGTTTGACGGACCCGTTTTATTCAACGACATATGACCCGACCTTGTCTGTCGGCTCGTTTGATTTTAATTCTCTGGCGGGCAACTCCGATTTGGGTTCGCTCACGACCGGCGTGGATGCCGTGACTCCGCCGGCAGCCCCGTGGTATTCCGGCCTGGCTTCCGGGCTGCAATCTATCGTCGGCGATGTGAACCAACTCCTTCCCGGAGTCGCTAGCATCGTGCGGGCCACCAATTCCTCACCCACAGTTTTGCCGGTGGGGCAGGGCGGCGCGTTCACCACGCGCAACGGCACCACGTATGCGCCGATTGCAGGCACGCAGCCTCAATCGCAGCCGGGCAGTTTTGGCGCAGGCATTTCCGGCGCGCTGGCCAGCGTGAAGCCGTATTTTCCGTTTTTGCTTCTCGTCATCGGCGCGGTGTTCATTTTCAAGCTCGTCAAAAAATTGTGACTGACCAGGCTCCAACGCCCGTTGCGCCGTTAAGGACCGGCGCTGTGACCGACCAGGTTGACCGTAAGCTGGTTGATTTTATTTTGTCCAGCGTGGGCACCGGCGCGGGCAGAGAGCAGTTCATGGCCGGGTTGCGCAAGATAATGGAGGCCATGCCACAGGTCGAGCTTCGCTTTGATCACCAATTTTGCCCGGGCATTTACGGGCGCAAAATGTCCGCGCCCCAGGGCGCTTTGATTTTGGGCGCGAAACACGCGTTGCCGAATTTTGTCGTCCTCCTTTCCGGTTCCATTGCTGTGGCCGATGAAATGAACGGGGCGCGGATTCTTCATGCGCCCATTGTGGAGTGCTGTCCCGCTGGGCTGCAACGGCTCGGCTATTGCTTGACTGCGGTGGAATGGATGAATTTTTTTCCCACGCCGGAAACGGACTTGACCAAGCTGGCGGGGATTTTGTCTGAACCTGAACCCGAGGAGGCGCAATGTCTCTTGCTATAACCGGGGCCGTTGTTGGAATCACAGCGGGACTGACTGGCATTGGTGTCACCGCAAACAACTTGATCAATGCGCCGAACAACGGCGACGGCAATCCCACCTACGTCAATTCATTGCGCCGCGATTATTACAACGCGAATGGTGGCATCACGAATATCCCCACCTACGGCAACCAGGCACAGGCACAGCGTGGGGGCATCGGCCAGAATGTCACGCCGCCACGCGGGGGCACGAATCCCGGCGCGAGCGTGCCGCTAAGTTCGCAAACGGATCTGGCCGCGTCCGTTTCGCCGCTGGGGACCGGCGGCAGCTTTGACACCGTGGCCATCGCCCTGGGCGTGCTTGCCCTGGGCGCGGCAATTTTTCTCCACCGCAAAAAATGACCGCCTCCACTCATCAATTGTTCGGCGTCAGCGCCAAGGAGGCTTACACGGTTACGGGCCTGCCGCCGGTCGGCACGGCCTTGGGCACGCCGTATCATCCGCCCGGCACGCCACCGCCCGGGGGCACGCGGGTGGACCCGAACACGAATCTCCCGACCAGCGGCCAGCAAATTCCCGGCGTGAACACGCCCGCCGCCAACAATGCCCCGGCCTCAACTGTGACCGGCCTGGCTGGCAGCGTATCGTCCCTCCTCGGCAATTTTTCATGGCAAACCGCCTTGACGTGGATTCTGGCGGGCGGGGCGCTGGTGACGATTTGGAAATTCTTTCACAAAAAATAATTATGGACCCGTTTTTTCAACCTCCCACCCTCATTCTTACCGGCGCGGTTCTAACCACGAGCACGACGGGCAGGGTGCTGACCATCAAGACGGCCACGTTGCCCGTCACCGTCATTCTAAACGGCGGCACGTCGCAACTTTGTCCCGCCGGCACAGTCCTGCATTTGCCGGCTGGCGTCTCCAATCAGATCACGTTTAAAAACGCGAATGCTGCCAACATCCAAATTTCATATTGGTTCGCGGACGATGCCGTTCCCTTTTCGGCCAACGATTATTCGCAGGCGCTGGCGGCCACGGTGTTGGAAGGTGATTTAAATATCCCTCCCAGTTCGGCGGCGGGTGCCATCTTCACCAATTCGCCCGCGAGTGATGCGAATGGTTACTTGAAGATCACCAATGGCATGGCGTTCAAGGTGGCCGGCCAAAACAGTGCCGGGCACCGCCGCCAATATATCACGCTGACAATGGCCCCCACGGGGACCAGCGCGTTTAATCTTCTGGTGGCTGACATCAACGGCAATGTGGCCATGGTTTTGGTTCCGGGCGCTCAAATCGGTTTGCCGTTGGATTCGGACATTTATCTTTCTGGCAGCGGTGGCACGGCTTTTGTGGCCATTGGACAACACTTCCTGACCCAGTAAATGCGTCATGCGTCATGCTTCATACAACCTTTGGACGCGGCCCACGCCTTCGCTAATTGACGATGGCGGGCAACAGGGCGGCAGTTCCGGTGGTGGCGGCAACGTGACCGGCGCGGCGCTGGAAACCGAAGATGGCTCGTCGAGTCTGGAAACCGAGGACGGTCAAAACGTCCTGCGCACCGAACAATAATTTTATGAAATTTTTAACTTTTATTTTTGTCTTTTTAATTCTGGCGGTGACTGTCCTGGCTGACCCGGCCCCGACCAATTCCGTAAAAATTTCCGCCCTGCCCTCGGCTGGCACGCTCGGCGGTGGCGAGCTTGTGCCGATGGTTCAGGGTGGCATCACCAAACAAGGCACAGTGGGGCAAATTCAAGTCATTCCCTTGACGGCAAACACGGCGAGCAGCAACGCATTGCAGGCTTCTATTATTGTCGTTTCCAATTGGAGCGGAACCGCCAGCAACGCTTTGCAGGCACAAATTATTTTGAACATGGCGACGAACGCCAGTTTGGTGGCGGCGGTGAACGCGGCGAGTAATTCCCTGACGACGGTTTCCAACAGCCTGAATGCCACCGTGACGGCATTGGGGACTGTCTCTAATGCCTTGACCGTTGTATCCAACACGGTCAACGCCAACTCTGCTTCAATCGCCACGCTGCAAGGCGCTACCAACGGCATGAACACGCGCATTGCCACATTGGAGGCGGCAGGCGGTGGCACCAATGCCTCGGCGGTCTCTTTCAACCGCATCAGCACCCCCACGTTTCAAATGCCTTCGGTGGCCTCCCTGGCGGTCTCTGCGCAGGTCACAAACATCAATGTGGATTTCAACAATGGCACGTTTCAAAAAGTGTTCGTCAGCTTCGTCAGCGGAAACGGCGTTGTGGTTTTCAAGCCGATGAATTTTCGCGACGGCGACAACATGTTTTTGGAAGTCATTTTGACGAATGGAATTTCAGGCAACGTTGGCACGTCTTCCACTGCAACCAACGGCACGATTGACGCATGGACATCAACCACGATTGCCAATGCCAATGGAGATTACTCGCAGGTTTCCGGTTCTGTGCGGGAGGCTTTGTTGAACTGGCAGGTCATGGGCGGAAGCCTGATTTGGACAATGGCAATTCACCAATGAAACGATTTTTCATTTTTCTTGTAGCGGCGGCTCTATTGAGCGCCGCCACTGTTCATGCCTTTATTGGCGGAGGCGGCACGAGCGGTTCCGTGGCCTATGCCTCCGATGCCGGGCACGCGGACAACATAGACAATGCCGTTGGCACAAACGTGGCCATCGTGCTCAAGGCATACCAGATTGATGCCAGCATACTGCCAACCGCGTTTGGGTATCCGTGGAACGTCATGGGGGACAACGACGGCAACTTGATTGATTCGGGCGGCCTCGTGACGATCAATTCAGGGTCTTTAACCGCCCAATTATTTTTCGGCAACGGGTCAAACCTAACGGGCCTGACTGCCAGTCAGATAGCGGGGACTTTTTCCAGTAATTCAATCGTCAGTTTGAATCCCGGCCAGATTTCACCGCCCGATGCAAGACGATTGACCAATGTTCAAGCCAGCGCCATCAACGCCGGATTGCTCCCGCAGGTTGTCGGCAATTATAATATTTTGGGCGCAACCGCGACCGGGCTGGTGGATTCAGGCGGCGGGGCCGTGGTGAACAATTCGACAAACATTACAATCACCGGCACAAATCAGGCTGGCTGGCATGTCGGCGATGGCTCTGGATTGACCAACTTGACCGCCAGTCAGATCGTTCCGGCAATCTCTACTTTTGTCCCGTCGAACTTGGTGACAAACAATGGAAAGCCTCCTTTGGTTGAAACGAACTGGGCATCGTTGGCCGATAATAATGGACTTGGCCTGGCCATCTCTAACAATGAATACGGGCATCTGGCGGGACTCTCATTCGGACCATTGCGGACAACGAACATCGGCGATTTCCATTCGGACAATTATTTCGGCAACGGCAGCCAGTTGAATCCCATCAACGCCACCTTTCTGTTGAACGTCGTGCCGACTGCCAATCTGCCCACGGATTTGATTTACAGCACCGGGCCGTTGGATGTTGTGGGCACGCAAAGTTTTTTAAACCCGATTGCCTTTCAGAACAAAATATTTTTTGGCCAGATGGCCATTTGCTTTTCCAACCAAGCCACCTGTCCCGACCCCGCTGGCAGCACCCTCCAAAACTTTTTCTATGCGAGCAACAATGACGCCTATTGGGTAAATCAGAAAGGCACCAACAAATTTTCTTTCGGCGGCGGAGCGGGCGGGACTTCCAGCAATTTCACGGCCTTGGCCGTGGGGCAGTTGACCTTTACCAACGCCCCGGTGATGGAGACGAACGCTACCATTCCCACCCTCGTTCAAAACTGTTCATCATCCCAGGTGTCGGCATCCTCGATAGACCCGGCGTCGAACGATGGCATTATCATTTTGAATTACACGACCACGTCCGCGCAGGTCGGGCAGAGCAACTATTTCACGATCACCCTTGCCGGGACCGCGCAGTCAACAAACTCCCTTGTAGTTATTCCCTGTTTCGGGACGACAACGAATGCAATGGGGATTCCCCAAGCCAACGTGAACCGGCTTTTCGTGAATTCGTTTTCCAATTCTTTTCAATTATTCACTGGGGTGACTACGCCCGCAATCTCGCAGACCTTGCAGGAAATTTTTCAAGTTGTCCGCCGCTAAAATTATGAAACTCCTCCAAGAATTGATCATGCTCATGGCCGTGGCCATCGGCGGTTATATCCTTTACCGGATTTACAAATCAGTCGGCGCCGCGTCACAGGCTGTGGGGAGCGCGGCGCAGCAATGGACGCCGGGGAACATCGCCAGCACCGTGGCCAGTGACATTTCCAGCGCTGCCGGCGCGGTCACAAGTTTGTTCACCAGCCCGGTTGACAGCATCATCAATCCTCCCGACTTGCCGGTGAATCTCACGGCGGGGATGCCCACGGATTATTATTACGGTGCGTTTGTGGACAGCGCCCTGTCGCAGCCCTTCCAACCGCCGTTGATTTACGGCGTGGGTCTATGAGCACCTTCACCAAACTCATCGGCAGCGGCATTGCCCTCGTGTTGATTTTCGCGGGCGGCGTGGACTTTGGCCTCACGACCATTCCCGGCATTGCCATGCTCGCCTTTATTTGGGGGTTCAAGTTGTGATTATCCTGGCTGACATGACTTCCCTCCAATGGCTCGCGGGCCTGAGTGCGTTCTGTGTTGCCGTGGTGTTGCCCTTGATTAACAGCTATTGGAAAAACCGGCGCGATTCCAAGTCCGATGAAATCAGCCAGAACTATTTGCGCACCATCGCGGAGAGCAACGTCCGCATGGCAGACAAGCAGGGCGAGCTAAATGTGATGCTGCGCGTTGCACAGGAAGTTGGCGACCTGCGCCATCAGCAAAATCTGGAGGCCATGCGCACGCTCTGCAAGGCCGATTGTCCCAGTTACTTTCCCGAAAAACCGCAGTCAACCATCAACCAAAAACAAACCGTATGAACCAAGCTCAAATAAATTCCCTCGTCCTCACCCTGTTGAAATTCTTTTCCGGGTTTTTCATCGCGCATCACGCCAGCGCTGTGGGCAACCTGTTGAATGCCCCGGACTTCATCGCTGCCGTGCTCGTCCTCGTTGCTGGCATTTGCAGCCACTTTAGCCACTCTGCAACGGGGCCAGCCGTCAATGGCGGTTCCAGTTCCACCGGCAGCCGGGGCGCGATGCTCGCGCTGTTTCTACTGGTTGCCTTTCTTTCGCCGGCGCGGTCACAGACCAACGTAACAGTCATTACTGGCACGGACACCAATGCCGTGACTTCCGCCCCGGCTGATTTCTTCGGCGTATCGGGCTTGCTGGGTTCCATCTATGGCGCGGTGAAAAACAGCGGCGTTCTGAACGCCACCAACTATGCGATAGCTCCTTACCTCACGTATGCCCCAAAGGCGAAGGATAAAGTTGGCGGCGGCATTCTTATCCCGTTTGATTTTCCGGCGCTCTCGGGCACAAATGGTTCTGTTG
>Ga0207083_1069_pt1 | contig 16600 bp, 19 predicted proteins | sample Alteio_BWMinHeat_57_FD_153516 | JGI IMG/M metagenome (GOLD analysis project Ga0207083, IMG submission 153516) | Enriched cells from forest soil in Barre Woods Harvard Forest LTER site, Petersham, Massachusetts, United States -... | ecosystem: Environmental > Terrestrial > Soil > Temperate forest >... | reverse complement strand
GGTTTTGAAACGGCGATGGAAAAGCAAAGGGTAGAATCGCGGAAGAGTTGGAAGGGATCTGGAGACGCGGTCCTCGATGACCAATGGTTTCAGATTGTGGATCAACTCAAGAAATCAAACAAGCTTCCGGTTTTCGTCGGCTACGAACATCTTGAAGCAGAAGGAGAAGCTCTCGTAGTGACTCCATCCCGTTCCGAAGAGCACGGTGATGTGACGCTCGCGATTTTTTCCAAGACCCCGTTTTACGGCGAGTCCGGCGGACAAAGCGGCGATAAAGGAACGGTAAAATCACTGAAAGGTGATTTCGAAGCGGATGTACTCGATGTTCAAAAACCTTTGCCCGAACTTATTGTTGCGCATCTGAAAATTAAAAAGGGTGTGCTGAAGGTCGGTGATCGGGTCATTCAAAAAGTGACGAGTGAAGTGCGCTCGATGACCGCAAAAAATCACACTGCAACTCACATGCTCCAATGGGCACTTCGTGAGGTGCTGGGAAATCATGTAAAGCAGGCGGGTTCTCTGGTGAATCCAGAACTCCTACGTTTTGACTTCTCTCACTTTGAGGCCATGAAACCAGAGGAACTCGTGCGGGTAGAGACCATGATCAATGAAAAAATCTGGCTCGGCGATGGTGTGAAGAAACAGGTGATGAGTAAGGATCAGGCGGTTGCTTCCGGAGCGATTGCATTCTTCGGTGAAAAATACGGGGATGAGGTTCGCGTGATTCAGGTGGGAGATTATTCCACAGAATTATGCGGCGGTACTCACGTGGATAAAAGTTCCGACATCAATTTGTTCAAGATTGCATCTGAAGCAGGGATTGCTGCCGGTGTTCGCCGAATCATTGCTTACACTTCAAAAGGCGCCTTTGAGTATCTTCGCAAGCAAGATGAAAAATTGAAACAAGTTCGTGATCAGATCAAGGCATCGACTGTAGATGAGATCCCTAATAAGATTGAGCGTCTTTTTAATGACGAGCGTGAGCTTCGTAGACAGATTGAAAAGATGCAAGGGTTGCAACAGGTTGTTGAACTTGAAGTGCTGTTTTCTTCTGCCGAATCGACTGGTGGAGTGAAGGTCATTAGCGGAGTTGTGGACCCGGCCGCAGACGGAATGAAAAAACTCCGTGAGATGGCCGATAAAATCAAGAATAAGGATGCGAACGCCATTGGAATTCTCGGGATCGTTGAACAAGATAGCGGAAAGCCATTCCTGGTAGTCGCTGTTGGTTCGGGAGTAAAAGGTCTTGCTGCAGGCGATGTGATCAAAGCCAGTGCTGAAAAATTCGGCGGCAAGGGCGGCGGGAAACCTGATTTTGCTCAAGCCGGTGGAACAAATGCGCCGGGACTCAAAGATGCGATCGCAGCAGCGAGAGAGTTTGCAGTTTCGAAACTAAAGTAAGGGTTTTGAGTTTTATTGCCAGCTTTAATGTACGGAGCGTGTTCTCAAGACTAGTGATTTTCGACTTAGGTAAATGGTCTGCTATTAAAAAACTAGCTTAATTTTAGGGGTAACTGACAACATTTTTGTTAGAGTAGAATTCAAATTTTCGGATGAGACTCCATTTTTCGAATTTCATCCCTAGTTTTGTCAACATACTCGCGCTTTCTTTGGGACAGGATTTGTGTAGAATTCTCAAATTTCAACCATGAAGCCCGACATGCGCCAAAGGTTGCATTCTCGATCTAGATTTTTCATCAGTGTCGCTGGAATACCTGCATGCACCTGGAAAAACGTCTCTAAAGGATTAGGTTAGAATCGCAAAAAAATGCTCCGACTTGTTGCATCAGTTAGCAAAAATCTAATCCTTTTTTCATGAGCAATGGTAGGATGGACGAGATGAAAAAAATAATCTTAATCACTGCTTTAGCAATGCTATCAACAAATGCATTTGCAATTAGTCTTGGACCTGTTGTCTCGAATGCAGATGGCACTATCAACGAGATGACCTACTATGAGGCCGGACAGTATTGCCAAAGCCAAGGAACTCGATTACCGACATCGAGAGAATATGCAGTTTATTCACAAAGCTTAGGTGCTAGCGGAATTCGCGAGACAGCCTATCCCGGAATGAGATGGGGTGAATCCGTTGTTCAAGCTGAATCTGAACAAATGTCGAATAATGGTTACTGGCTAGTCTTTGAATTTAACAAACCTGATGATTCAATTATTGGTTTTTATTTTAATTCACGGGGATTTAAGAGCCAATTACAGTGGCCGTTTAAGACCCCAAATGTTTGGCCTTGGTTCGGCACCATGGTAAATGATCTTGAGCTCTGGTCTTCTTCATCTTCACATACACCCTCATATCCTTGCGAATATGAGGCAGACGTATTTTTAGAAGCCAATCTTGACTATGCACACGATCATAATAGCATTAGTGGAGGCTTTGGTAGCCAATGCCTTTCGGATTCTTATGGAAATCTTGACAGAGAAGCCGTTCGCTGTGTTGCCAAGTAATTGAGTTAAAAAGATTTAAGGAATAATCATCGTTAATGGCCGACGTAATTTCGTAACGGAATGGGTAACCACCACGGTTCCAATCGGCGGTGGATATAAAAGATCATATTTCGATTCAAGGCGGACTAAGGAATTTTTTAGTGATGACCGCAAATTTAGCGCGAAAAAAGCCTTAAGATCTACCCCAGACTAGGGTTAAAAATTCAATTGTGATTCACCCTATTGAATGACGTTCGCGACTTTCTATTTTTATTTGTTAGGTGTTTGCGAAGAGGTCTGAGTTTCTTGAGTCTTTTTATGTTCGAGATATTTTTTACGCAAATCCCGATGTCTTTTTGCCTCTTTAGGGTCAACCGTCTTCGTTACTTTTTTTGAAGTTGGCGGTGCGGTGCCAGTGCTTTCACTGGCGTACACGGGCAAGTTAATCACTACCATCAAGATCAATAAATATCTCGTCATTCTCTTTCTCATATTACCTTGCAATGTCTGTTTTGTTTTCAATTTGATTTCCGGACGCCGAATGATGTTCAGGGAAAAGCACGTCAGGGCAATGTGCTTTCAGATATTTTATCGCAGCATTTTTAAATTGATCAAAGTTTAAAACGGGCTCATTAGGTTGACTCTCATCAGAGGTCTGAACTTCGCTTTTACCTGAAGTTGTATAACTGGTTTTTGAAAAAGAGGCTTTATAATAAGGCGTCATGTTTGGCGCTCCTTCCGCCTGAACAGTGCACTGTAAATAGGGCTGGTGGTTCAGGTTTACGCAGTCAACCGACCACTGAGTAAGCTTACCATTCTCTGTTTGCGTTTGGAGAGTGCAAGCCTTTGATTCGCCGACAGGAAATGGACTTTCCTCATAGGTATCAATGCTTACAGGTTTTGCTGTAATTTTAGCATCGCACAAATCTTCCATCCATTTTTGAGCTACAGTACCAATAAAATCCATTGAGTTTTTGTCACTAACTGTTGGATTTATTGTAAGCATACGAAGATTTATTGGATATATGGAGGCATTAGGCGTGGTCTTAACATCGTAATTAGTTTGAACCAGTAAAGAGTGGCCTTCCTTTGTCTTTGTCTGTTTATAAGTTTGGATCGTTAGATCTGATTTTCCAAGGATGGAATTATATTTAAATGTGCACTGATCTCCTGATTTCGAGTAACAATTAAATTCGATCGTGTTAGGAACTGCTTTCCCCGCATCGGTTTGAACATCGGTCTGACAAGTTGTTTTCTGGTAATGAATCACCGGGTGGTATGTGTAAACCTCCGTCGAAGTTTGACTATATGCAACCTCAGCAAAGAATTGGATCATCAATATAACAACTAGTAGAGCGACTTTTTCGAAACATACTTTCATTGCCATAGTTTCAGTTCCCTTGCCTGATACAGATGATGAGAAATATAGTATTCAAATCATAAGATTTCTCTAAATACTGATCGGCAAAATGCCGATCAACATGAGCTAAATTTTTGACGAGTCCGGAAAGACACAGGACTAACTCTATAACTGACTGGAGCTATGGGCATAATACTAATGTCTATCGACCATTAACTGTGCCATATGCATATACTTTAATGACCGTGAGTGGTGGCTGCCTTAGTCTTGCATTTAGTCAACAACTTGTATTTACAATGTTTTTTTTGCATGATATTTGAGTGGTCGAATTTTTGTAAATATAGTACTATAGTACTATGAAGCAAAAAGCCCAAAAAAGCGGACATTTTGTATTGAGAGTGAAGCCCGATCTTCATGCCGCACTTTCCACTCTTGCGCACGAGCATCAATCGTCTTTAAATCAGATTTGTAATCAACTGATTGTCAGAGGGATGGGGCAACCTCAAAATTATCTGGACCCACAGGTTCTTGATGAATTGAAAAACAAGTATGCCCACCAAGGATTACTTGGAATGATTTTATTTGGAAGCGTCGCTCGTCAAACTTCAACAGAGTCTTCTGATCTCGATTTGATGTTAGTGATGAGCGATGAAACGCCAATCCGAAGGTCTCTCTATCGGGATTGGGATCATGAAAAAATTGCACTTCATTTTTCTCACCTGCCTGATTATTCAAAACCATTGAGCAGCTTATGGTTGGAAATTGGTTTAGATGGGATCATTTTGAGTGATGTGGGTCAGCAAATGAGTAAAAACATGATTCAGTTAAAGAAGGCAATTTCTTCGGGACTATACTCAAGAAAAGAAGCGCACGGACACCCTTACTGGATAAAAAAAGAGGTAGAGAATGAAAAATAATAGTCTGGTAAAGGATTATTTAATGAGAGCGCAATCGAGGTATAAGGCACTTGATGTGTATGTCGGGGATGAAAACTGGGCGGACGTGGTTCGAGAATCACAGGAGGCTTGTGAATTGATTCTCAAAGCCGTTTTGCGTTATTCCAATATTGATCCGCCTCGTACCCATGACGTAAGTATCGTGCTTGAAGAAAATGAGAAATTACTCCCAAAAGAAATTCAAAAAAACTTGAAAGAGGTCTGTAAAATTTCAAAAACTCTTCGCCGAGACCGTGAACTGGCTTTCTATGGTTCAGATGATTTAACGCCATCTGAATTTTATCAAAAAGATGACGCGATGGAAGCGAGGGCTTGGGTGAAATACTTAATTGATCTCACTGCCGGTTTAAAGGAGTAATATGAATTCGATCAACGAATTAATTGCATTAGGACGTGAAAAAGGAGCCAGTGATCTTCACTTGGAACCTGGTTCACCTAGTGTTTTTAGGATTCGGGGAGAACTGGTTTCCTTGGGTGAGGTGTGGACCGGTGAATCCCTGCACCAAATTGCAAAACAAGTTCTGGGTACGGTGCTATGGGAAGACTTTACAATTAAACGTTCAGCTGACTTGTCGAAAACGATTTCCGGAACTCGATGCCGGATTAATTGTTTTCAGACGATCAAAGGAATTAGTTTTTCCATTCGACTGCTCTCCTCTTTTAAAAATAATTTACGAGCCTGTAATTTGATTCCCGATTTGAAAAAATTAATCGAACATGAAACAGGATTGATTTTAGTGAGCGGACCCACCGGCAGCGGAAAAAGTACGACACTGGCCGCATTGATCGAGGAAATTAATTCCAGTCAGAAGAAAAATATCATCACGGTAGAAAGTCCGATCGAATATTTTTATCAAAATAAGATGTCCTTCATTCGCCAGCGGGAAATCCCTCATCATAGCCCGAGTTTTGAGCAGGCAATTACGGATAGCATGCGGGAAGATCCGGACGTTTTAATTATTGGGGAAATGAGAACTCCGGATGTGATGAGACTAACCTTGAATGCGGCGGAGACAGGGCACCTGGTCCTAGCAACGGTTCACTCCTCCACTTGTGCCGAAGCCGTGAGTCGCTTGTGCATGTCTTTCACCGGAGACATGCAACCCTCGATTCGAGCTCAAATTGCAGATTGCTTAGTCGCCGTTGTTTGTCAGCGCCTGACCTACCTTCCCCAGTACAAAATTCAGGTCCCTGTTTTGGAGATCATGATGGCGAACAGTGCGGTAAAATCCGGAATTCGTCAGGGTAACCTTAGTCAGCTGAACTCGGCGATTCAAACCGGTGGTGAAGATGGGATGTGGGCTTTTGATCGCTATCGTCGTTGGGTAGATGCTAAGAAAGATTGGGTCAGGCCATCCGATGTACAGCCTTTGGATGATCACAAAGACATGATCCGTGATGCTCCGGTGATTGCTCCACTCAAAGTATCTGCACCATCCTCCTCGCGACCGAAAGTGAGTAGTCCTTCAGTGGTGTCCCCATCTCAAACCGATCGAATTGAAATATCGGTTGCGGATGATGATTTAGAAGAGCTGGCGAAAAAGATCGCCGAAGAAGAGTAATTCCCGCCGCACCAGGTCAGGCGATAAGCTCCAAATATCTCAATACATTTTTTTTGGAAGATTCATCATTTTGATATATAAACTTCTGAACTGACATTGGGGTCAGCGTCGTCTCAAAAAAATAAAGCCACACTATTGTTGGGATTGCCTGACGGCAATGCCAGGGGGAGAGAGTATGAAGAAGCACGGGCTAATTGGCCTTGTTTTGTTGTCGTTGGTGGTCAGTGGAGCTGCATGCTCAGGCGGAAGTTCGAATGTAGGAAACGTATTGCGAATCGGGATTAAAGACGATGTGAAAACATTGGATCCGGCGAATGCTTACGATGCGATCAGTTGGGATGTTCTTCCCAATATCCTGGACACTCTCCTTCAATATAACTATTTATCCGAACAGGCGACACTCGAGCCCCTGCTCGCCGAATCGATGCCTGTTTTTTCGAAGGACGGACTCTCGGTTAGCGTTCAAATCAAAAAAGGCGTGATGTATGCCGATGATGCCGCATTCAAAGCGACAGGTGGCAAAGGTCGTGAGCTGAAGGCGCAGGATTTTATTTTTCAATTCAAGCGTCTGGCACTTCCGGCAATTCAATCTCAAGGATCCTGGATCTTTGAAGGTAAGGTGGTTGGCTTCAGTGAGTTCGAGAAAAAACTTCAGGGCTTGAAGGGTGAAGAATTCAAAAAAGCTTTTGATGAAGTCATTCCTGGCATGATTGCAAAGGATGACTACACTCTCGAGTTCAAACTCACTCAGCCTTATCCGCTATTGAACTATATTTTGGCAATGCCATTTACCGCACCTCTTCCGAAAGAAGCAGTGGATGCTTATGCAGACACCGATGGAAACTTACGGGATCATCCGATTGGAACTGGTCCGTATAAGCTGAAATCATGGAAGACCAGCCAGAATTTGTATCTTGAGAGAAATCCGAATTATAAGGAAAATTTCCCGAGCACGACGACTTCAGAAAAAATCAAAGCGGATGGATTACTCGCTGACGCCGGTAAGCCCCTTCCTTTTATCGACGCGCTTGATTTTCAGATCATCAAAGAAGACCAGCCAAAGATTCTTAAGTTTGCGAACAATGAAATCGATACTTTCGAACTTTCGAAAGACAGCTTCCGGGCTTCGATGGACGATGCCACTCACGTGAATGCGGATCTGGCAAAAAAGGGCGCTCAAGTGGTCTACGCCGATTCTCTGGTGCTTTCTTATGTGAGCTTCAATCTGAAAGACAAGATTGTTTCAAATAAATATCTCCGTCAGGCGATTTCGTCGGCGATCGACCGTGAAAAGTGGATCGATACCTTTGATAAATTCAGAGGAACCGTCGCAGACCAGTTTTGTGCTCCCGGTTTGAAAGATCGAATCGACAGTAAAGGGATCAAGTATGGACTCAATTTGGCGAAGGCAAAAGAGTTGCTGGCCAAGGCTGGATATCCGGAAGGAAAAGGTCTTCCTGTTTTGAATTTCGATTTCCGTGGAGCCGACACCCGTTACCGCCAGATGGGGGAATTTTTCGTGGAACAGTTGGCTGCAATCGGAATCAAAATGAATCCAATTTTGAATACCTTTCCGGCATACCTGGAAAAAGCGAAACAAGGAAATATCCAAATTTCTTTGGGTGGATGGTCGTTTGATTATCCGGATGTGGAAAACGGTTACCAGCTTTTCTATGGTCCGAACAAAGCGCCGGGACCGAATGACAGTAATATGGACAATCCGAAGTACGATGCCCTTTATAAAAAACTGGCGACCACACCTGCCGGAGCAAAGGGCCGCAAGGAACTGGTTCAGCAAATGGAGGACATTCTCCAAGAAGATGTTCCTGCGGCTTACGGTTATTATCAAAAAGTTTACCGCCTGCGTCAAGGAGCAGTGAAGAACTTCCGTGCTGAAGAAACGATTACGAATAAGTATAAATACCTCCGTTTGGAGCGTCCTGCTGCGAAGTAGGCACCGCGACCTCGTATAAAATAGAAAAGCCTAACCGAGTATCTTGGTTGGGCTTTTTTGTGTCCTTAAATTGCTTTGACTTGGGCCCGAAAATTGAAGTAAGGTGCCCACACTTTGACTATTCAAAGGGGGAGAAAATTATGAAAAAATTAGCTTTATTATCAGTGTTTTTAAGTTCATTGGCGTTTGCTGACAACGTACTTTTACAAGCGGGTTCTTCTGCAACGATCACTCCAGGAATGCAAGCAACGGTTGTTTCTTGTGCAGCTGGAGTGGGCGGACTTGGAACTTCAACCATTCCTCAGCCGGTTCAGGAAGTGAAATGCACCCTTCACTGGACATCTGTTTTTGGTGACACGAGACCAGTGATCATTGGTGTGGGAGCAACTCCGGATCTAGCCCGCGCTCAAGTTGAAAAAAGATGTAAGGCCCAGACCGATGTCGCTGCTGCCGATAAATGCGCATCAGAAGTTTCAGGCTCTGACTGTATCCTCGTTAAATACTAGTTTTAGCGACCATTCATTTTAAAAAGGCCAAGATTCTTGATTGAGTCTTGGCCTTTTTTTTTCGTTTCGTCAAGCCATTGACGCCTTTCATCTTGTCACTCGAGTTTTGCCCTCAAATTACCGATGTGTTCTTAGATGAGGTTTTGCCTAATTTTTCTACATCTCGTTGTAATGTTAATGGTCAGTGTGCAAGCGGAAGCCCGCACTCGTGCACCACGGAGTGAAAATGAACGTTCACTTCTTTACTGGCGTTACCTCTGCGAAAATCAGCCACAAACTGAATCACCGGCGCGGGATCATGCGCCGAATGCTCCAATTACTTTGCAGTGTTTATCTCAAAATTGGGCAGTACACACAGATGGAGATCAGGTGAGAGAGGTGGTTGAAGATGCAAAAAAATAGCATTTTGATTGCCACCCTCCTTCTGTTTTTGAGTGGTTGTGTTTCGGTCTTGTCTCAGATGTCAGATGAGGAAGCTTGGAACGATTATCTGAAAGAATTAAAAATTCACCAGCAACATGAAGATCGTACTCTGGCATCGGCAGAAATTGCGGCGGTCACACCATCGAAAGTCTCGATCACGGTGACTGAAGCACGTCCTGGAATCAAAATTCTCCGACAAATATTGGAGACCATGCCTTTTAGAAACTATCTGATGTCTTGCGATCATCGTGAATGTTACCAATCGCAGTTGGTACTTGCTTTTGATCAGGCATTTAGACGAGTGAAAGAACAGGGGATTACCCTCAGTGCCGAGGAATATACGGCAGAACAAAAGGCCTTCCTCGATGCATATTCCTATGAAAAAGTTTTGAGCTGGGTGGAGACTTTTCATCAGATGCTTCTCTCTGGAGTGGAGCTTCGTTCTGCCCAGCGAGCAGTGGAGTTGGCCCGCACCTGCGAGGGGACATTTCAATCAGAAACGGAAATTCAGCTTACAAATTTTTCTCCTTATCTGGGTGGGCTCAGTTATCTGCCTAAGGCTTATTACTCGTGTTTGAACGAGCATTGGCAGAGTGAATTGGATCAATTGCTGAAAGAGACAACGGATCGTCTGGGGATCATGATCAAGACGGCGGAAGCAAAACGCTGGATCATCCAAAAGCAGATTTCACCCATTTATCGTAAAACTTTGAATGACATTTTCATGAAACGTAAGCAGGAAGAGGAAGCTCGCTGGAATCAGGAATGGTCAGAAATCGAGAAAAAGATCGATTGGAAGAGACCTATGGATGACTTGATTCGTGATGAAGTGCCGTCCCTTCGCAAAACTCACCACTTTTTGAATCTAGAAGCACTTTTGACCGAAAGAAGATTGTCAAAAAAATGACAAAATTGTCGGTAAAAAAAACACTCAAGCCGTGTCGCGGATGACCCGATGAGAGTGTGTAGAGGCATGGATGTCTCTTAGTTTGGCCACGGATGGGGAAGCATTAAATGTGATCGCCCATTCATTTGGAGGAGTGGCCATGAATCTAATCAAGTTTGTTTCTGTATTCGTAGTCTTCTACGAAATCCTACTCGGGACTCGAGCCTTGGCTGTCGATACCGACTATACCGTGTACCAAGTTTATCGATCGATTGATCTCGGCGAAGGCGGAGCGCCTCCACCCAAAGATATCTTTGTGAGTATCGGTGCTGAACAGGGCGTGCACAAAGGTTCAATTCTCGATGTCTATCGACGAATTTCCAGTTTCGATAATCTGACACAAAAACACATGGGCGATCATATGATTCCGGTGGGTAAGGTTCGTGTCATTCATGTAGACGAAAAGACTGCCATTGCTCGCGCTGATCGATTTGTATCAGTGGAGCAGGAGCCTGCGCTCCTGCCCCAGGCGGTCATGATTGGTGATGTTGTTCGTCCTGCTCAGTAGGCACTTCTACCAAAGCTTCTGAAGCCTCTTCAGGCTTCTCTTTTCTATGGCCGAGTTTTTGGACTTTCATGGAATGAATTTCATGCATGTAGTTCATTTTTCCATCATCCCCTTCGAACTTTCTCACCTTCATGCTGCCCTCCACATGGACCGCATCACCTTTTTTTAGATATTTAGAGCAAAAATCCGCGCTGTGTCCCCAAACCACAATGCGATGCCAGGTGGTCTCATTTTCATTTTTTGTTTTGATGAAGTCCTGAGTAGCCAGGCTGAAAGTCACCACTTTTGTTCCTTTTTGTGTCATTCGTAGTATCGGGTCGTTTCCGAGGCGCCCCATTAGATTTGCTTTGTTGAGATTCATAGTTTCATTTTCCTTTCTCATTCTAAAATGAGTTTTTTGGTTGTTGGACGGGTAAAAGATTGCGATTCTTATGCCACGGAGTCGAAGTCGATGGTTGCTATACTAAAAAATGGGTTTTGTTTTGGAGGTGTTCTCGAGCGAACGTTTCCCCAACACGAGAGCATTGAAAAACTCATCCCCGATTCCATCGCTAATTTGCATGAAAAATGGATGACCCAAGCATTATTGGAAGCAATGAATGCCGTAGGTTGGGCATCTCCGAACCCGGCGGTTGGTTGTGTGATTGTTAAAGACGAAAAAATAATCGCATCTGGCTTTACCCAAAGCTACGGCGGTTTACATGCCGAACGGGCGGCTTTCGAATCATTACGAAAGTGTCATGATCTCGATTCACTTTCTGAGCTGACGGTTTATGTAACGTTGGAGCCATGTACTCACGTGGGAAAGCAACCTGCCTGTGTTGATTTGCTTTTTCATTCCGCGATCAAAAAAGTGGTGATTGCCTGTGGAGATCCGGACACTCGGGTGAACGGCCTCGGCATTCAGAAATTGAAAGATGCTGGTAAAGAAGTCCTGCTCGGTGTTTTACAAAATGAGGCTAGGGCGTGGCACTTTCCTTTTTTGCAGCATCGACGGTGGCTAGGTCCGATTTGGGCGGCGAAGTGGGCCGAAAATCAGGATGGTTTGCTTGCCGATGCCAACGGCAATTCAAAATGGATTACGAATGAAAAATCCCGGGCTTACGGACATTGGCTTCGACAAAAGTACGATGCGATTTTGGTGGGAGCGGGAACCTGGATTCAAGACCAACCAAAACTCACAGCCCGAGATTGTGCGGAACCGCATCGTCGGAATCCGGTCATTTTGATTCATGATCCTAAAAACAGTCTGAAATCAAAACAGATCGCTGAGTCTGTACACGTATTTAATCAATCCAAAACCGAAGATCTCATTGCAGCCGTACTTGGAACTGATTTTGGCTTTGAGCTCCAGAGTATTTTTTGTGAAGGAGGGGCCCGAACCCTCAACGAATTGTTTAGGGCGAATCGAATCGACGTCGTCCATCGTTTCGTCGGACAAAAAGACTTCGGTGCGTCGAAACATCGCATCATGGAGTTTCAGCCGCTGGGTCCCGATTCAGAGTGGCGGCATGCAATGTCAGCCAAAATTGGGAATGATTACTTGCATGAATGGGCAAAGTGGTCTTAAATGGAAGCATGAATAAACTTCTAATTTTAGCACTAGCAACAACGTTTGCACTTTCTGCATGCGGTACCAATAAACCAAAACCTACAGAAGAAGGAATTCCATCCGCAGCAAACGCAGATGAGAACAGTCTCGGTGATTCTGATAGCGGTAAGGCAATGGGACTTCAAACAGTTCACTTCGCATACGATTCTTACACGCTCGATGCTGATGGAAAAACACAACTCAAAGCAAATGCCCAAATTTTGAAAGACAAACCGTCGATCAAAATCCAAATTGAAGGCCATTGCGATACTCACGGCGGGATTCAATACAATCTCGCGCTTGGTGAGAAACGTGCCAATGCGGTTAAAAAATTCCTGATGGATCTTGGCGTGAAGGAAGATCGAATCAGTGTCATCAGTTTCGGTAAGGAAAAACTTTTGGATGCTGGAGCTGGCGATGCAGCGGATGCAAAAAATCGTCGTGGTACGTTCGTGATTACCGCGCGTTAACATGATCCAAAACACGCTTCCGAAAGCTACTTATTTTACTTCGAAAAAAAGAGTGTCCTGTTGGGCCCTCTTTTTTTTATTGAGTGCTTGTTCGATCACGGCGGTTCGTCCAGCTCAAGAAATGTCGAATATGGAAGTGTCGATTAGAGCCGCAAAGGAAGTGAATGCCGACGTCCTCGCCCCGGAACTTTATCGAATCGCAGTGGAGCGCGGGCAACAGGCACGTAAAGAATATAGATTTAAGAACTTCATGCAAGCTAAGGCACTCGCGAACGAGGCACGGTCTTACGCCGAAAAGGCCGAATTTGAATCGATTCGAAACGGCGGTAAACGGGAAGCGCTGCCTCAAGACCCACTATCCGAACCCTCTTATCCACCAGAACCGATCGTACCATCAACCGCTCCTGACAGCGCCAGTCCAACGAAGTCTGGTCCTAGCTCTGGCAATCAGACGATACCATCGGGGACCCCAGATGATTCATCCGGTATCCTGATGCAGACGCCGGCACCAACACCCGCTAAACGTAAGTAACATTTCTTGTCAGCATTCATGATATTTGAGAGGATTTTCCCATGAATCTTCAACTTCTATTGCTGAGTGTTTGTTTGTTATCGGTCCAAGCTTGTGTCACGACTCGTGCAGCTTTGAATGAAAAACGGGAACAGGGTGATGAGTCTAGTGTGCCAAGCACTTCAAAGAACTCTTCAGTTAAAAGTGAAGATCTGAGTCCGAGCGTTCCCGCTCCCACTCCTTCCGTCGTGGAGACCAGCAAACCACTCGATGCATCGATGGCACCAGTCACGACTTCTGCGACACCAGTGAGCCCGACTCCGGTGCGTCCATCTCCATTGCTGCCAGTTCCGGTATCCGGTGGATCCTATGGAATGGAAGAGATGCGCTCTGAACTGGCGAAGCTCAGTGGAAAAGTGGAAGACATGGAACAGGAAAAGAAAACTCAAGATGCCGCACATCAGGATGAGCAAAATAAATTGCAGGCAAAAATCACTGAATTGGAAAAACAGTTGAAGGAAAAAGAAGAGCAGAATGCCGGACCCGCGGTTCCAGAAGGTAAAACACCATTTCAGGCAGGAAAAGATGCTTATTTTGCATCCAGTTATGGAATCGCGATTCAGTACTTCGATCAGTTTTTGAAAACAACCGACAGCGGTAAAGACGCGGAAGAAGCGACCTTCCTTCGTGGTGAAAGCAATTTCAAATTAAAAGAATACAAAAAAGCGATTGTGGATTATTCGAAGTTTCCGGAAAAATACACAAAATCAAATTATCATTCAAAGGCCTTATTGAAGATTGCGGAAAGTTTTGAGGCCCTGGAAATGAAAGAGGATGCGAAAGCATTTTATGCAGATCTGCTGGATAAATTTCCAAAAACAGTGGAAGGTAAAATCGCCAAGAAAAGATTGAGCGGAAAAGCTTCAAAAAAATGAGTTTAATCCTCGGCATTGAAACCTCATGCGATGAATGTTCAGCTTCAGTATTGCTCCATGAAAAAAAAGCAGGCGTGGATCAGTTTATTCCCTTGAGTGTGAGTACCTTCACTCAAATTGAGTTGCATCAGCCATTTGGTGGGGTAGTGCCGGAAGTGGCATCCAGAAATCATCTAGAACAAGTTCAACCCGTGATTTGGGATGCACTCAAAAAAGCCAAAGTGGAAGTGCAAGACTGCGACGCGATTGCGGTCACGAATCGGCCAGGCTTGATTGGCGCGTTGCTGGTGGGCGTGACAGCAGCAAAGGCTCTGTCTTATGCGGCAATGAAACCGTTGATTCCAGTTCACCATCTGGAAGGCCACTTGATGAGTTCCATGATCGGAAATACTTCGATAGAGTTTCCGGCTGTGTTTCTGATGGTTTCCGGCGGCCACACGAATTTACATTATATTGAAACCCCGCCCTTGCTTTGGAAAAAAGATTTATTGAAGACCTCATTGATCGGACGATCCATCGACGATGCTGCGGGCGAAGCCTTTGATAAAACGGCAAAGATCCTTGGCTTTCCCTATCCGGGTGGAAAATGGATCGATGAATATGCGGTGGGTGGTGATCCCGATGCGTTTCAACTTCCTCGAGGACTCAAAAATCGGGATTCCTTTGATTTTTCATTCAGCGGTTTAAAGACGGCGGTCATGCTTCAGGCCCAAACGTTGATCAAATTGGGAAAACTGGAAAGCTCTACCCGGGATTTATGCGCGAGTTTACAAGAAGCGATTCTGGATCCTCTAGTGAAGAAAACGATTCTTCTCGCCAATCTAAAAAAAGCGAAAACAATTGTAGTAGTAGGAGGGGTTGCCGCCAATTCTCGACTGCGGGCAAAACTAACAGAAGAATCAAAAGTCCCTGTGTTTTACCCCGACTTGAAATACTGTACGGATAATGCCGCGATGATCGCTGCCGCAGGGGCTGTTCGTTTTGCACAAGGCGCAGGACTGGAAGCCAATGATTATCTTACCCTCAACGCCTTTGCGATCGCTGACTCATGAGTAACTTCGATAAAAGAAAAGCATTTGGGCAGCACTTTCTCACCGACATCACCGTGATCAACGGCATCGTTTCTGAAAGTGTGAGCGCAGTATCCCGACACGAAGGGCATGCTCTTTTGGAAATTGGACCGGGAAAAGGGGCGATTACTCGTCCCTTACTAACAGCGCTTCCCATCGAAAAGAAGTTTTTTGTCGCGGAACGGGATCGTGAGCTCATTCAATTTTGGAAACCGGAATCGAGAATCACTCAATTGCTCGATGGGGATTTTTTAGATCAATCGGAAGAAACTCTTCAGTCACTTGGAAAATTCGTAGTGGTTTCCAATCTTCCGTATTCTGCCGGGACGGCGATTGTGGTGAAACTTTGTGAGCATAAAAACCAAATTCCAGAAATGATTTTGATGTTTCAGGCTGAGGTGGCGAAACGTTTGTATGCGGAAGCGTCCACACCCGATCGCGGCTCTCTCTCTCTCTACATTCAAAACGAATGGGATGTAAAACGTTTACTCGTGGTAAAGCCTGATGCCTTTAATCCTCCGCCCAAGGTGATGTCTGAAGTGGTGACACTGAAAAGAAGAGAAAAAGCACACATTGAGTTGCCGGACGAAGCCGCAAGAGTGAAGTGGAATCAATTGCTCAAAACCGCTTTTTTACACCGAAGAAAGATGTTGAGAGTGAATTTTACCGGCACCCATTGGAAAGCGGCGCTCGAAAAATCAGGAGTGGCACCCACTCTTCGCGCCGAAGCCCTGGAGTGGAAAGATTGGATTGCGTTGTGGCAAAATTCTCTTTAATTTTGCTAGTCCTGCCGTTTTTGTTTTCTGCATCAGCACAAGCGCTCACTAGCGAGTATTTCAACTCTGAGACTTTGCCGATCGTCATTGAATTTGGTTTTCAATATCTTCACCCCGATTTTGCAACGATCGACAATGTAGTGATCCAAAATCCCCAGACCTCCAGTGTCGGCGCGCCCGTCACGGGTGGGGTGAATCAAACTTACCCCGATGTGTTTGCGCAGACGATTCGTGCGAAAATTTTACTCAACGAAGAAAAAAAAGCGAACCTGAGCCTTCAGACTTTTTTACCGCTCAATTCATTGGCACAGATGGACAGTGGGAATACCTATCTCCCCGAATATGTTTTGTATCGAACGGAAAACCAGAGACCAAGGGTGTCTGCAATGGGTGAAATGAATCTTTCGGACTCATGGAGGGTGGGACTCGGACTCGATTTAGGATTTGGCGTAACATCGGAAGCAACCGTATTTCTTCAGAGTGGTGCCGGAAAATTTTCCGATCAACGGATCTCTGCAAGTGTAAAACCTAAAATCATCCCGATGGGAAGTGTGGAATATGAGGGTTATCGCTTGTTCATTAAGGCTGAAAAT
>Ga0207083_1075_pt1 | contig 16650 bp, 14 predicted proteins | sample Alteio_BWMinHeat_57_FD_153516 | JGI IMG/M metagenome (GOLD analysis project Ga0207083, IMG submission 153516) | Enriched cells from forest soil in Barre Woods Harvard Forest LTER site, Petersham, Massachusetts, United States -... | ecosystem: Environmental > Terrestrial > Soil > Temperate forest >... | reverse complement strand
TGATATTGCCAGTAAAATCAATTTGGTTTTCGAGCAATATCCACAACTAAAAGCCAATGAAAACTGCATGCAATTACAAGAAGAAATTGTAAGCACTGAAAATAAACTCGCATATGCAAAACAATCTTACAATGACAGTATCGAAAATTATAATGCCGCTAAAAAATCATTTTTCACCTCTGCTATTGTTGCCGTGTTCAAAAATAAATTAGATTTTGATTATCCCTATTGGCAATTAACAGAAGCAAAAATTGCTGAACAAGAACAATATACTGTAAAACTTTAGGTTAAATAACAATGAATATACTTCTTGATTTAACTTGTACTCAGTTGAACTTAGGTTGAATAAAATGAGCATACTTCCTGATTTAACTCATACTCAATCAGACTGGCGTAAAGTAAAACGCACCAACAATCAAAAAACCTATTTTGTGATTGGCTTATTTTTCCTAATTTATTTTTCACTAGGCATGTTAGTCGATGTTTATATTTATTCAGGACAATATCACAATGCGCCACTATCAACTATTTTTGTTGCACTTATTACCTTTCAATTATTTCCTCTTGTAACTCTCATTATGTTAGGCATTGCCGCCATATCTATCCTAGTGACGTTTACGCTACATGATCAACTCATGTTATTAGGAACGGAATATCATGAAATCACGCCCAATACTGCAAAATCGCTTGAAGAAAAACAACTCTATAATGTCATTGAAGAAATGATCATTGCAGCTGGGCTACGGTACATGCCTAAAGTGTATATCATAGATGCTGACTACATGAATGCTTTTGCCAGCGGCTATAGTGAAAAATCTGCCATGGTTGCCATTACACGCGGCTTAATGGAAAAATTATCGCGCAGTGAATTACAAGCCGTCATGGCCCATGAATTAAGCCATATCCGTCATAACGATATTAAACTGACATTAATGGCTTCCGTATTAGCTAATTTAATGATTATGGTACTTGATATTGTTTTTTATAATGCTATTTTCAGCCGTCGCGATAATAATGAAAAACGTAATGGATTACTCTTTATTATTATAATACTACGTTACTTATTACCTATTATTAACATCTTATTATTACTTTATTTAAGTCGAACCCGGGAATATATGGCCGATGCGGGTTCTGTTGAACTCTTGCGTGATAATAAACCGCTAGCATCTGCCTTACTAAAAATTAATGATGATCATACTAAAAATCAAGATCATTACAATCAAGCTTACCAGCAAACACCCCATGAAAATGTACGCCGTGAAGCCTATATCTATGACCCGACTCAAGCAGGCATTAGTCCAATGAGTTCATTAGCCGACGCTTTTTCTACTCATCCTAATTTAAAAGACCGTCTGGCTGCCCTAGGTTTTAAATATGGAAAATGAAATAGGCGTGCTAATAACTAACATTGGCACCCCCAGAACACCTACTCCTACTGCAGTAAGAAGTTATCTAAAAAAATTTTTATCTGATAAGCGAATCGTTGAATTACCACATCTAATATGGTGGCCTATTTTATACGGTATTATTTTACCCTTTCGATCAAAACAATCCGCTAAACTATATCAAAAAATTTGGACAAAAGAAGGTTCTCCTTTATTATTAAACTCACAAAAAATAACTAAAAAACTTCAAACTCAATTGAATTGTCCTGTTGAATTAGGCATGCAATACAGTGATCCATCGATACCCTCCGCATTACAAGCATTACATAAAAAAGTTAGAAAAATAATAGTTCTTCCCTTGTACCCACAATATTCAGCAACCACCACAGCCTCTACTTTTGATCAAATAGCTAATACGTTTAAAACATGGCGAAACATACCAGAAATATGCACTATCAACGATTACTCTACTGACCCAGGATATATCCAGGCACTTTGTCATAGCATTCAAAAAACATGGCAATTACAAGGTAAAAAACATTTATTATTCTCTTTTCATGGTATTCCAAAACGTTATGTAACAGCAGGTGACCCTTACTTAGAACATTGCAAAAATACCGTTTTACTTATTGCACACACATTAAAATTAACTGACGCAGAATGGTCATTAGCATTTCAATCGCGTCTAGGGCGAGCAGAATGGTTAACACCTTATACGGATAACGTTTTAAAGTTATTACCTAAAAAGGGAATCACTGATTTACACATGATTTGCCCTGGTTTTGCAGCGGATTGTTTAGAAACACTGGAAGAAATAGCTATTCGAGGTCAAGAAACGTTTCTACACGCTGGCGGAAAATCATTTTATTATATTCCAGCGCTAAATGATTCTGATGATCATATTAAAGCATTAGAAAATATCATTAGGCCAAATTCGAGTGGAATCCTTACTATCCCCTATATATAATGACAAATGAATACTTAGTTATATCGGCTTAGGACAAATCCGTGTTAAGGAAAACACACATGTCAATCCGCATTTATTCATTGATTCTTGCATTATCCTTCTTAGCCCAATCGATCGCATTTGCTGCAGAAACAGGCATTATGCTTTCTTACCCTTTAGAAACCAAAGATCCTAGTCACTTACATGGTTATAAAGGTTCACTTTGGTACCAACCCACCTCATTTCAATGGGGAAACTCACACTTACTATTTGATGCCAGTGCAGGCCATTGGTGGGTCGATAATTACCCGGTCCATCGCGAATTAAATATTCTTGCTCTAGCTCCCGTTTACCGTTTTTTTATGCTGAATGACCATTATTTTCTAATTCCTTTTATCGATATCAGTATTGGTCTTGCCTATCTTTCAGAAACACGTTTTGCTGATAGAAATTTAGGCATGCATTTTTCTTTTCAAGATCAATTAGGGATGGGTGTTGCATTTGGGCCCAAACATCGTGCATTTGTGAGCCTGTATGCTGTGCATTATTCCAATGGTAGTTTAAGTGATGCAAATGCAGGAATTACTATTCCAATGATGCTAAATGTAGGGTACCGTTTCTAATTTTAAAACGGTATACTTTCGGCATGCCAAAAAAAATTGCCCTAAAAAATCACTTACAAGAAATTCAGCTGACGACCCGGCGTAGTATTGTTGCGCTAATCCTCATGATTTTTTTGATCATTTTATTAATTTCAAGACTGGGATTTTTACAACTGGCCAAACATGATCTTTACACCACTTTATCTAAAAAAAATTGGCTAGATTTAGTTCCCATCGAACCCACCCGCGGCCTTCTTTATGATAGAAATGGCGTTTTACTGGCAGAAAATATCCCTGTATTTAGCTTAGATATTATCCCTGATAAAATTACCAACTTACCCCAAACATTGGCACAAATTTCCAAAATTATTCCTCTGTCAGACACAGAAATTGCTCAATTTGAAAAAGAGTTAAAACAACGACGTCGATTTGATGAAATTCCTTTAAAATTGCGTTTGTCGGAAAAAGAAGTAGCAGAATTTTCAGAAAATCAATACCGTTTCCCAGGCGCTATCATTAAAGCGCGTTTAATGCGAAATTATCCCTTAGGTGCCACCTTTAGTCATGTACTAGGTTACGTAGGACGCATTAATTTAGACGAACTCAATGACATAGATCCCGCCAACTACAGTGCCTCCAATTACATAGGAAAACTCGGCATTGAAAAATTTTATGAAAAAGAATTACACGGCACAGTCGGTTACGAACAAGAAGAAAATGACGCAAGTGGTGAACCTTTACGGGTTATAAAACGCATTAATCCTGTGCCAGGTAAAAATTTATATCTAACGATAGACAGTAATTTACAAATGATCGCCGAACAAGCATTAGCGGGTATGCGAGGTGCTGCCATTGCCATTCAACCCAGCACCGGGCAAATTCTTGCCCTGGTCAGTGAACCTTCTTATGACCCTAACTTATTTGTCGCTGGTATCAGTAATACTGATTTTCAAGCGTTACGACAATCGAAAGATCAACCTTTGTATAATCGGGCATTACGCGGGCTTTATCCTGTGGGCTCGACCATTAAACCTTTTATGGGATTAGAAGCACTGGATTCCGGTGTTATTGATACTAAATTCACTGTATTTGATAATGGTCGATTTCAAATCCCCAATACAGAACATATTTTGCATGATTGGTTTCATCCCGGTCATGGCACCGTTAATTTGAATAGAGCAATTACTGTATCGTGTGACACATTTTTCTGGGAAGTCGCCCATAAAATGGGAATCAAGCGCATAGATAACTTATTAACTCGTTTTGGTTTTGGTCAATTAACCGGTATTGATATCGGCGAAGAATTACCCGGCACCGCTCCCTCCCCACAATGGAAACGGCGTGTAAAAGGCGCTGGCTGGTATGAAGGCGACACAATGAACACAGTCATTGGCCAAGGTTATACCCAAGCGACTCCTTTGCAAATGGCTGCAGGACTCGCGATAATGGCCAACCGTGGCGTACGGCAAACCCCGCATTTATTATTATCAGAGCAACTTCCCGACAAAAAAATAATCCCTTATCAATCCAAAGGGGTTCCGCCTATTATTTTAAATGATAAAGCCAGTTGGGAAGTCATCATTAATGCCATGCAAAATGTGATGACATCTCAACAAGGAACTGGAGCACTGCATTTTGGTAAGAATTTCCCTTATACGATTGCAGGAAAAACCGGTACCGCGCAGAATTTTTCAATCAAACATCGCAATAGCCGTGATGAAGCTGCATCACAAGAAAGTTTACCGGAATTATTACGCGATCATTCGTTATTCATTGCATTTGCACCCGTCGATAAACCGCAAATTGCAGTGGCTGTTATTGTAGAAAATAGTTCATTATCAGGAACGGTCGCGCGTAAAATAATAGATTATTATTTATTAGGTTCCAAAAATTCTTTGCCCATTAACGGGAGTGTACCCAATCATGCTACTCATTAACACCCCAAATCGAAACATTAACACACATCAAACAAAGCCTGTTACACACTCATTTTGGGGATTTATTCATATCGATTTCCCATTGTTATTAGGAATTTTATTATTAGTTTGTATGGGACTTTTTATTCTTTATAGCTCTAGCAGTAGTAATATTATTGTCGTACAAAAACAATTGATACATTTAGGCCTAGCAATGGGTGTGATGTTTATCTTTGCTCAAATACCTCCTATTGTTTATCAACGCTGGGCCTTTTGGATATACGTTGTTGGGGTAGTTTTACTATTTGCTGTATTACTCATAGGACATACTGGGAAAGGCGCTGAGCGTTGGTTAAATTTAGGCATCTTTCGTTTCCAACCGTCTGAAATTATGAAATTGGCCTTACCTCTATTTCTTGCCTGGCATTTCCATAAAATCCATTTACCTTTGACCACTCGCGCCATCACTTTTGCCATTGTAATGATTTTATTTCCCGCATTACTCGCCGCTAAACAACCGGATCTAAGTACAGCATTTTTATTAGTCGTCGCCGGTTTCAGTGTTTTGTTCTTAGCAGGCTTAGGTTGGCGAATTATTACATTAGCATTAGGACTGGCAGCATTAGCCGCCCCTATACTGTGGTATTTTATGCATGACTATCAAAAAAAACGTATTTTTACATTTTTAAATCCAGAGCGAGATCCTTTGGGTTCAGGCTATCATATTATTCAATCGAAAATTGCCATTGGCTCAGGCGGATTGTTTGGCAAAGGATGGTTAAATGGAACACAATCACATCTTCACTTTTTACCTGAAAATTCTACTGATTTTATTTTCGCCGTATGTGGTGAAGAGTTTGGATTTATTGGCAGTCTGACATTAATTATTTTTTTCATGATCATTGTATTACGATGTTTATATATTACGATCAATGCACAAGATACTTTTTCACGATTACTGGCAGGAAGTTTAACATTTACATTTTTTGTATCTTTTTTTACCAACATGGGCATGGTGACTGGTATTTTGCCCGTGATGGGGTTACCCTTACCCTTAGTAAGCTATGGCGGATCCTCCATGGTGACGCTTATGGCAAGTTTCGGTATTTTGATGTCAATACAAACGCACCGCAAATTACTCACAACGTGATACTAGAGTATTACTAAAATAAATGGGTGTTATTAAAATAAAAAAAGGTAAATACATGCAAAAGCAATTAACGATCATTTTATTAGCTCTATTTACATTATTTTTACAATCAGTGTATGCAGAAGATGCTTCACAAGTCCCTTTTGCTAACCGCGCTGAAGTACAAACATTCATCCAAAAAATGGTGAAAGAACATCAATTTAAGGAAAAAGAATTAGTGACTCTTTTTAATAATGTCACTATTCGCCCTGTCGTCATCAATAAATTAAATGCCCCATTAGAAAGTCGACCTTGGAATACATACCAATTATTATTTGTGACAGAAATGCGTATTCGTAAAGGTGTAGAATTTTGGAATCAATACCGTCAGGCATTGACAGTGGTAGAACAAAAATATGGCGTTCCAGCCAGTATCATTGTTGCCACCATTGGCATTGAAACAAAATACGGTTTACACACGGGAGAATACCCCGTTATCGATGCACTGACTAATATTGGATTTAGCCCTAGCCCTCGTGCCACTTTTTTTCGGCATGAGTTAGAAGAATTTTTATTATTGACCCGTGAACAACATTTAGATCCCTTAAAAGTGATGGGTTCGTATGCCGGAGCCATTGGACAACCTCAATTTATGCCTAGTAGTTATCGACATTATGCCGTCAGCTACACAGGACATTCGTCGATTGATCTCTCTCATAATGAATTAGATGTGATTGCAAGTATTGCTAATTATTACAAACTACATGGCTGGAAAACCGATCAACCCGTTGCTATTCCCGCATCACTGATCAATAAAAATTTTCAATTTTTCTTTGGTAAAAAGAATGAATTAAAAATGATTTCAGGCTCTACCTTTGCAGAATATGGCATTGATCCCAATAAGATCCTAGTCGACAACGTAAAATACAAAGTCATTGAATTACAAAATTTTTGGGGCAATGAATATTGGTTAGGCTTCCACAATTTCGATGTGATCAAACGTTATAATTCCAGTGATTTATATGCCATGGCTGTATTTCAATTAAGCCATTACATTTCAACCTTAAGGGAGAAACTCAATGAAGCATAGGATGTATCAAAGGCACGTTCAACATCATTTGCAAACGCAATATCATTCACAAACGCAACATCATTTGCAAACGCAACTCCGTTTCATTTTTTTCTTCATTGTTTTATGCATGCTTTCTTTGCTCAATGGATGTTCTACCATCAGTAAAGATGGCCCTCCTCCCTACGATGTCGATGTATCTAAAATTCCCGATGCACAACCTAAAGTAGAAAAATTAAGTAAATATGGAAACATGCCCGTCTATCGGATAAACGGAAAAAATTATTATGTCATGAACAATAGTAAACATTATGAAGCAGAAGGTATTGCTTCATGGTATGGCACAAAATTCCATAAAAAAAATACGTCGAGTGGTGAAAAATACGATATGTTAGCAATGACTGCCGCTCATCGAACACTACCTCTTCCAACGTATTTACAAGTGACAAACAAAGCAAATGGCCGTAGCGTTATTGTTAAAGTCAATGATCGTGGTCCTTTTGCAGATGACCGATTATTGGATTTATCTTATGCTGCTGCAAAAAAATTGGGAATGATAGGTCACGGAACAGCAAATGTAGCAGTGAAAGCCATCGACCCCATAGAATATCAACATCAGCATGAAGAAATTCAAACGAATAGTTTTTACATAGTGCGTAATCAACCGCATTCATCAACTGCCAATCCATCACAACTCGCTGAAAATACTGTAAATACAGCAGAAAAAACCCACTCAGCATTTAAAGCAGCACAAATCACGCATTATGCAAAAAATAACAACGCCTCAAAACAAGTATTACTAAGCCATAATCATGTTTATCTACAAGTGGGTGCTTTTAGCAATAAATCTCATGCAGAAAGATTAAAAAAACAATTATCGCCAATAATAGCTTCTTCTATTAAAATTACAGAACTTGCTCATCCCCGGAAACTATACCGTGTTCAAATTGGGCCTATCAAGGACAAGACAACTGTTTCACAAATTAATAAACAATTAAAATCGATAGGCTTAAGTGGAAAAATATTATTTGTTTAGATGATTACCCATGCTGGTTTACCGTGAAACACCCTGCTGATATGGATAGGTGTTTCATGGTTGGCGGGTGATTAATCCCTAATCATGTTAGTTTAGGTTTAAGATTTCAGTTGAGCATATGTTAAGGAGATTGCTTTGCTAAATATTCTCATTTTTATCTTAGCTATTTTGGTGACAATATTTCTCGTTATTGGTTTCCATGAATGGGGACACTTTATTACAGCACGTTTACTCGGTATTAAAGTGTTACGATTTTCCATTGGATTTGGTAAAGCACTTTATACTTGGCATGATAAAAAAGGCACTGAATATGTTCTTGCAGCCATTCCTCTGGGTGGTTACGTTAAAATGCTTGATGAAACCGAAGGAAAAGTAGCTGAAAAAGAGTTACACCTCGCATTTAACCGTCAACCCCTTTATAAAAAATGCCTTGTCGTTGCTGCAGGCCCTTTATCTAATTTTATTCTAGCATTCGTATTATATTGGATATTATTCATCATTGGATTTACGACTATCGTTCCTCTTGTGGGTACTACCCTCCCTCACTCCATTGCATCCACCGCAGGCATGCAACCTCAAGAAGAAATTATTCGCATTAATGAAAAAACAACTAATAATTGGACTGCAGTCACTATCCATTTAATCGAAAACATTGGTGAAAAAACACATATCCCCATAACGACACAAGTCCGTGGTACTTCTATTACAAAAAATTATTTATTAGATTTAACCCATTGGCATTTAGATAATCTTAAGCCCGATCCATTAAATAGTTTAGGCATTATTCCTTACGAACCCGACATTCCAACTATTATAGGGAGCATTCAACCCCATTCTCCCGCGACTAAATCGACCCTGCAAATAAATGATAAAATACTCGCAATCAACCAAGTTCCCATGAAAAATTGGATACAAGTGATCACAACGATTGCTAAACATCCGCAAGAAACATTGCTCTTTAATATTCAGCGCAAAGATAAAATAATATCTTTACCTGTTATGATAGGCGCTAAAAATAGCTTATTTTCAGCTGCTCATGGTTACCTCGGGATTTCTCCTAATTTCAAATGGCCACCTGATTTACTACGAAATAATCAATATAAGACTGTACCTGCTCTTTATCACGCTGCGCAGGATGTACAAGATTATATTAATTTAAACTTTATTATGTTAAAAAAAATGGTAACAGGAAAAATTTCCCTTCAAAGCCTAGGTGGCCCAATTACCATTTTTGAAGGCGCTGGTGACTCACTAAATACCGGTATATTGCCCTTTTTAAGTTTTGTTGCATTTATTAGTATCGCCATTGGGGTCATTAACATTATACCTATCCCCGGTTTAGATGGTGGTCACCTTCTTATCTATTGTATTGAATTTATTATTAAACGTCCTATTTCATCTCGCACCCAAGAACTGATGTTTCGCTTGGGGTTTATTATTTTGATTGTTCTTGCGATACAGGCTGTAGCAAATGATTTAATGAGAATATCATTTTAAAAGAACGCGCTTCGCGCGAACTTGCCCTAATCTTCGCTCAGTCGTTGCTATTGGCCACAGAATTTGATTTTTTATAAATTGATTTAGGTGGAGTTTTATCCTCCACCTAAAATCATGCCAAAGGCATTCCTTTATTGACTGCTTATCATCTAACTAAATTTGCAAAATCACTTTTCCAGTTGTTTTCCTACTTTCAAGTTCCCGTTGAGCATCAGCAGCTCTATCTAATGAAAATACAGTGTCAACTTTTAATTTGAGCCAACCTTCTTGCATGCCTTTCAATACGGCATTAGCACGCATCAGAATTTCTTCTCGTGTATCCTGATAATTAAAAAGGCTGCCACCCCAAATAGTGAGTGATTTTACTTGTAATATATTAGGTGCAATGGGTTCCGCTGAACCGCTGGCTGAACCAAAAATACAAATATGTCCTCGGCGTTTCGCTGCATCTAAATTTTTTGTAAATGTTGTTTTACCTACTCCATCAATGATGTAATCAGCACCTCTGTTTTGCGTAATGCGTTTAGTTTCTGCAACAAAATCTTGTTCAGTATATAAAATCGTGTGATCTGCACCTGCTTCTTTTGCTAATTGTGCTTTTTCTGGAGTAGAAACAGTTCCAATAACAATTCCACCTAAATGTTTTATCCATTGAACTAGTAACAGTCCCATACCGCCAGCGGCTGCATGTACTAAAATGGTATCATTGGGTTTAATAGAATAAAACTCATGCAATAAATAATGAGCGGTCATACCTTGAAGAGGAAAAGCAGCGCCTTGTTCAAAACTAATATCATCAGGTAATGGAATTAATTGATATGCTTTTACTAAATTGTATTCAGCATATGAACCAATACTTCCTGTGTAAGCCACTCGATCTCCTGGTTTTACTTCTGTTACACCGCTTCCCACTTCTTCTACGATACCAGCACCTTCTAATCCAGGTGTATAAGGAACAGGTATAGGATACATTCCTGTTCGTTGATAAATATCGATAAAATTGATACCAGCTGCTTTTAACCTTACTAAGGCTTGCCCAGGGCCAGGCATGGGTTTGGGTTTATCTGTTAATGTTAAAACACTAGCATCACCGTTTTTTGCAATATCAATGGCTTTCATTAAAATTTCCTCCTGAAATAAAGAAGGTATCGTGGCAGAAAATGAAAGGTTATTCAATTATTGGATGAAGAATACAAAATTCAACGGAGCCTACTTTTAACATCATATCTTGAACTAGTGTCATACCTTGAACTAGTCATACCTTGAACTAGTCATACCTTGAACAGTCATACCTTGAACTAGCCCCAACCTGATGTAACAATTTTGCATATTAGTTATTAGAATGCTTCCGTTTATTGATATGAATAATAGTTTCTTTATCAGAACTATTTAGTTCATTAGAATCCTTGAAAAGATACAATATATTTTCTTTACTTTCACTTTTTTTTATTTCTTTATCTTTTCCTGATAAATTTAATTGTTCATCCATTAAATACAAACAATGCCCTAGCGATTTCATTAACAATTCATCCATGGATGTAAATAAATTCCTTAATTTTTCATACTTAGAATGCTGGAGCATTTTACAATTTATATGTAATTTTTCTATTTGGGATTTTTCAACGGTACCTAAAATAATATTATCTGCAATCATAGGTAATAAATGTTGTATATTTAAAACAATTGGACTTTTAAAATAGTCCAAGATCCTTAAAAATTGCGGAGTTAAATGTGATGAATAATATTGTAAAGAAGAACTAAAAGGTACTTCAACCGTTTTGCTATTTTTTAAAAGATTTATTCCGTACAATTTGAATGAAGAATCTTTAGATTCATTATCTTTCACATAACTAAGGGCATGTATACTATCAACATATACCGTACCTAAATTACCACATAAATTATCCAACCTTAAAGAATAGGAATCACTTAATACAAATTGGATATCTACCGGAATATTGTATTTAATCGAATATTTCTTTAACAGACCATTCGCATGATCTCGGCATATATCAAAGCCTAATGTCAATTCTTTAAATTTATACACGCGAGAAAAATTTCTATTTTTAGCTGGCTGGACAATACTTTTATTTGGTCTAGTAGGTTCTTCTTTTGTTTCATCATAAACGGCTGATTTTCCTATACGTGAAACAATTTCACCGTTATAGGCTATAAATAATGAAGTTTTATATTTTATTAAAGGATGAACACCTAGCATTGAGAAAAAAGTATCATTTTTACTGCCCATGCCAATGATTTTTTTTAACTCTTTGGCTTCTTGTTCTTGATCAGTTTTTTCCTTTGACCAATCATTTTTTTTATAATATGAAATTAATTTTTCTTTGGTAGATTGTATGTTCTTAATTTTTTTTCTTATTAATGTGGGGCCCGCAATGATCAGCAAATCTTTTTGATCTTTTGTTAATTTGCATAGGATTTTTTTAAAAAATGTTTTATCCTGGCTAGAAATAGATCTTCTATTAGGATCTGTAATGGCATATTCTCTCCATACAAAAATAATTAATTTTTTCCCGGATTTTTTGAATTCTTCATAAGATATCAGTATCGTTTTTTCGATCAATTTTATTTTCTGTTTGGCGGTCAATTTCTTAAAATTTGTAAATCCTGCGCCTAATTTTTTAATATCTAAGGCAACGATAGCTATTTCATCAGGATGATATGAACTTTTCATGACTATTTTCCAGGATTTTAGTTAATAAATATAACTGATATATTATAAGTATAGCCTGGAAATTATTTTTTTCTTTTCATTATAAATACAAGTAGATACAACAGAATTAAAGATTCAAACTATTACTTATTTTTGTTATTTCTTCTAGTATTTTCTTATTTCCTTCTGGAAATTCAAATTGACTTAACGCATTTTTAGAGACCCAAGAAATTTGCTGACCCTCTTTACCGTGAGGTTCTCCCAGAAAATCATTGATCAACCATATATTTAAAATGACGAAACGATCACCATAATCATGTTGAATAATGAGCCAAGATGTTGCCGCTAAAACATCAATACCAATTTCTTCTTTTAATTCACGCCGTAAAGCTTGTAATAGCGTTTCACCTTTCTCTACTTTCCCACCAGGAAATTCCCATAAACCGCCTTTGTATTTATCAGACGGCCGTTTAGCAATCAAGATTTCTTGCTGCGAATTAATAATGATACCTACGATAACCTGCATCGTATCCATTATTAATCAAAACTTCCATGACACTGTTTATATTTCTTATTAGATCCACAAGGACAAGGTTCGTTACGGCCGACTTTACGACCTTCACGCACTGGGGCTATGACAGCTACATTACGTTGATCTTCTTCTATCTCAGCATTATTATTCATCTGAGTATTATTATTCATTACAGCATTATCATTCATTAAAGAAGTCGTGACATTGACATGCTGATAACTCATTTTCATTTGTTTGTCAGCAGCCTTTTTTTCTGCTTCTAACTGTGCAATATCTTGTTCTTCTCGCACTTCAAATTTACTTAGTACAGAAACAACTTCATAATTGATTTTATCTAACAGAGCGACAAATAATTCAAATGATTCACGTTTATATTCTTGTTTTGGGTTTTTTTGGGCATATCCACGCAAATGGATGCCTTGACGTAAATAGTCCATGGCAGCTAAATGTTCTCGCCATAAATTATCTAATGTTTGTAACATAACCGCTTTTTCAAATTGGCGGATGGCTTGAATGCCGGCTTTTTCTTCTTTTTGCTTATAAGCATAATTAAATTCTTCATGAATACGCTTTCGCAGCAGTTCTTCATGTAGAGAATCTTCTTTTGTTAGCCACTCGCTAATGGGTAAACGCATATTAAAATCTTTTGCGAGTTGCCGTTCTAAATCTGGAATATTCCATTGTTCTTCTAAACTTTGTGGCGGAATAAAATGATTAATGACAGTGTCTATTACTTGGTGACGAATTGTGACAATCGTTTCAGCAATACTTTCTGTTGTTAATAAATCATCGCGTTGGCTATAAATGACTTTACGTTGTTCATTGGCGACATCATCATATTCGAGTAATTGTTTACGAATATCGAAATTGTGTGCTTCGACTTTACGTTGTGCACCTTCAATACTATTTGTTAATAATCTTGATTCTAATGCAGCACCTTTCTCCATTCCTATTCGTTTCATTAAACCTGTTAAACGGTCACCACCAAAAATTCGTAATAAATTATCTTCCAAAGAAAGATAAAAACGTGATTTTCCTGGGTCACCTTGCCGGCCTGATCGTCCACGTAATTGATTATCTATACGACGTGATTCATGACGTTCTGTACCTAAAACATATAATCCACCAGCCTTGATAACTTCGTCATGTTTAGCTTGCCAAACTTTTCGATGTGCTGCTATTTCATCGTCTGTGGGATTTTCTAATTTTTTGAGTTCAGTCTCTAAGCTGCCGCCTAAAACAATATCGGTACCTCGACCTGCCATGTTAGTTGCTATTGTGACATTACCTGGACGGCCTGCTTCAGCAATAATTTGTGCTTCTTGTTCATGAAATTTAGCATTTAATACTTGATGAGGAATATTTTCTTTTTTTAATAAACGGGATAAATATTCGGATGTTTCAATGGATGCTGTACCCACTAATGTTGGCTGGCCATTTGCCCGGGATTTCTTTATATCTTCAATAATGGCTGCAAATTTTTCTGCAGCAGACATATACACAAAATCAGGAAAATCCTTTCGAACCATGGGCTGGTTAGTGGGTAAAACAGTGACTTCTAATCCATAAATTTGCTGAAATTCATATGCTTCCGTATCTGCAGTTCCTGTCATACCGGACAATTTGGTATACATGCGGAAATAATTCTGAAATGTAATAGAGGCCAGTGTTTGATTTTCTTGGCGTATTTTAACGCCTTCTTTTGCTTCAATTGCTTGATGTAAACCGTCTGACCAACGACGTCCAGGCATAGTACGGCCTGTATGTTCGTCTACAATAACAACTTCACCATTTTGCACAATATAATCTACATCACGGTGAAATAATGCATGAGCACGTAAGCCAGCATACAAATGATGCATTAATAAAATATTATTAGCATCATATAAACTTTCATCGTCGCGAATGAAGTCTGCTTTAGCAAATAATCCTTCAACACGTTGATGACCTTCTTCTGATAAATAGGCTTGTTTTGTTTTTTCATCAATAGAATAATCGCCAGGTGCTTCTTTTGATTCTTGTTTGGTTAATTGGGGAACTAATTTATTAACGGCTAAATACAGTTCTGTACTGTCTTCCGCAGCGCCTGAAATAATTAACGGAGTACGCGCTTCGTCAATTAAAATAGAATCGACTTCATCTACAATGGCATAGTGTAAAGGACGTTGTACTTTATCCTGCAGACTAAAAGTCATGTTATCGCGTAAATAATCAAAACCGTATTCATTGTTAGTGCCATAAGTGATGTCAGCCGCATATGCTTTTTGTTTTTCTTGAGGGGGCATATTGGGTAATACAACGCCTGTCGTCATTCCTAAAAAGCTATACAATGGCGCCATCCATGCGGCATCACGCTTTGCTAAATAGTCATTAACGGTGACTAAATGTACTCCCTTACCTGATAAAGCATTTAAATAAGCGGCTAATGTAGCAACCAGTGTTTTGCCTTCCCCCGTTCGCATTTCAGCGATATTGCCACCGTGTAAAACCATTCCGCCTAATAGTTGCACGTCAAAATGACGCATATTAAGTGTGCGTTTACCCGCTTCACGAACAACGGCGAAAGCCTCTGGTAATATACTGTCCAGAGATTCACCTTGTGCGATTCGTTTTTTAAATTCACTGGTTTTAGCTTGTAACTCCGCATCTGATAAAGCTACCATTTGCGGCTCTAATGCATTAATTTGGTCAACTACTTTCCACATGCGGCGCAATACGCGTTGATTTCGATTACCAAAAAGTCGGGAAAAAATTTGATTTAACATAGCTCTAGATATCATTTAATTCAGAAAATTGTTCGAAACTATTACCTAATTTGCAGGAAAAGTCAAACAGTTATATCCTCGCATAGCTGTTCTTCGTTTTACGTCATTCCATATTTTACATTTTTCGGATTATAATTCTAGATTCAATATAAACCGTTTGTAGTAAGTATCTACTGTTAAATCTAGGATAAATATCCCCTATGGCAAAACTCGCTCTCAATCATTATTTCACCTCAGCCGACAAAGCACTCGCTCCATTACTAACTAAGCTAAATAAACTTAATCAATGGAATCAATGGCTCAAAGATAATGTAGCAGATAAAACATTGACTCAGCATTGCTACATTGTGAATGTAGATAAAACGGTATTGATTGTCATTGCAGATAGCGCTCACTGGTCCACGCGTTTAAAATTTCATATTCCTGATTTATTAAAAAAAATAAGACACTATTCGGAACTGGAAAATATTCGTGGTATTTGCTGTAAAATACATCCTGGGCATCATATTAAAACCAAAAATAAACCACGGCAAATTGCTCTATTATCTGAAAAAACAGCTGCAACATTTATTGATTCCGCTCAAAAAATAACCGACAAATCATTAAAAAAAATCCTAGAAAAAATCGCTTTAAATAAATCACGCTAGCTAGGATAATTCGTCTCTAATGTAGCAATAGGAGGAAGTATGGTTTTACAAGCCTCAAATACGCCAGAATTAGGCTGAAAAAACTCACTAGCTCCTCCTAGAGCAAATAGCACAGCAACAACCACAAGAATTGATTTTGCAAATGCCATTAAATCTCGTGGCGTAATATCTTCAGCAATAGCAGCGGGTACTTCATCAAGGACATCATCTTTTGTATCATGCGTCATTCTTATTACTCACTTATTCAAACCAGAAATTAAAATTTGACGCTGCTTCCCATTTCTACTTTCGATAATGACTTTATCGCCATGCTCAACAGCATTTACAATGCATGTCACTGATTTCAATTGCCCGCCTAATAGCAATAGATGCATAATAGGTAGACCGATATAAACAGCTAAATCGCAATAAATTCATCGTGAACGTGCCCGCGTGCGATTTGGATAGATTTG
>Ga0207083_1074_pt1 | contig 16672 bp, 14 predicted proteins | sample Alteio_BWMinHeat_57_FD_153516 | JGI IMG/M metagenome (GOLD analysis project Ga0207083, IMG submission 153516) | Enriched cells from forest soil in Barre Woods Harvard Forest LTER site, Petersham, Massachusetts, United States -... | ecosystem: Environmental > Terrestrial > Soil > Temperate forest >... | reverse complement strand
GACGGGGATGCTTTTTTTACTGCCCGCAGCCTTGTTTATTTTCCTGCTCGAGCAAATCCCACCGCCTTCAAAATACGATCAAGAGCATCGTTCAGAGCGCGCGCCGATGACCAAGAAAGAACGCAAAGATTTCTTAGATCACTATTTCTTTGGGATTGTAGTTCTCGTCATTTCCTATGTGCTCTTGAGTGTACTTCGGGATTTCCGTGACAGCTTTGCCGCCGATATCTGGAAAGAGCTCGGAGTGAACAGTGCAGCGATCTTTACGACGACAGAAGTCCCCATTTCTTTGGCTGTTCTTTTGTGCATGAGTTTACTCACCTTTATTCATCACAACCGAAAAGCGGTGCTGATCAATCATGTCTTGGTGATCTTCGGTTTTCTGATCACAGGATTTTCAACCCTTGCGTATGCGAACGCCTTGATTGAACCGACTTGGTGGATGATTCTCAACGGACTCGGACTTTATCTCGCTTATATTCCATTTAATGTCGTGTTTTTCGAGCGATTGATTGCGGCGGCTCGTAAGCCGGCGAATGTGGGTTTCCTCATGTATATCTCGGATTCTTTTGGTTATCTCGGCAGTATTTTTGTGATGCTCTATAAAAATTTCGGACAATCGGCGATGAGCTATCGCTCGTTTTTTATCAATGCCTTGGGTGCGGCTTCGGTACTGGGCACCGGTTTGATGGTGATCTCTTTTTTTTATTTCAATCAGAAGTTGAAAGTTAAAGTGTGAGTGTTGTTTTCTGAGTTTAACTCATATCGAAACGAGTATTTTGACTAAAGTGCTTGAATAGTAAAACAAAACTTCATCAAGGTTTTGACGCCATTTAATTTCAATCAATACCCCAATTTTACCGAAAAGATAGGGTGGAAAAGTGGGCAAAAAGACTAAGCATTATTTCGGTTTTAGGGAGCATGTTTTGTGTTCTTGCTCATGCTGATTCAAGCCCGAGTTTCTATGACCAGTTGGTGAAACTGATTCAAGATAAGCATATTCAATCTATTGATGAACTACTTCCCCACTTAGACCCCTCCCTACGCGAGAACTACTCGCTCGCATTTGAGTCCCGCAGTCCGGTTGGCGCTTCGGCGGAAAAGCCAAGAGTCATCCTTTCCAATTCCGATTCAAAAGTGATTTTATCTTTTGCTTCAGATCAATCCATGACTGGCGGTAATAAGTTGGAACTGATCGAATATAACAACGTAAAAGCGAAGCCGGAATTTAAACTCATCGAGTTTCCAAAAATAGTTGGTGGTAGCATTCATTTCAATTCGAATCCGGAGTCTTGCATGGCATGCCATGGGTCTTTGAGAGAAGGGGAGGCGAGCCTTCATCACATCTGGGATACTTACCCCGATTGGCCGGGTTTTTACGGGGTCGGACATCGCGGGGGGACAGGCTTCTCAGACGGTGCAAGTGCACTTCCATTTTTTGATCGGGAAGAAAAAGATTTTGCAAAATTAAAGGAAAATGCAAATCAGGGCCGACTTAGCCATTTAGTAGGACTGGATAAAAAGAGCCTGGCGGAAGTGGCAGAGTACAACACTAAATTCAGTAATAATATTCAACGACTGAACATGGATCGTCTCACTGGGTTGATTCAAAACCATCCCGATGCGGAACGATATACGGCGGCTCTTTTGAGTGTTGATCAGGAGGATTTTAAAAAATATCTGAAGAAGGAAAATCTAGTCAACTACGATGTTACCTTTAATAAATATATTGAAGAATACCGTGCTCAAAAGGAAAAATATTTTTCGGATAAACTGGAGAGGATTAAGAAGCCATATTTGAAGGGTGAACTCAGTGTCTTGGATGCAGAGAAGGTGAAGGGTTTAAAATATGTGGGTACTAATGTGCCATTCTTTTTTAAAAGAAAAAATATCTACATGGGAGCATTGAGTAGTGCTGATTCATTCGAAAGTGAAGTTAGGCATGTGAACTTTCGAATCGTGATGGAAAAGCTGGGTGTTCCTAATGAACTCTTGGGAATGTCCAAAGGGTCCGAATATGGCATGGTGATCTCTCCGCGATTCGGTGTCAAAGATTTTTATCGTGAATACGTTCCACGCGTTCTGATTCCCAATCATCCGGAACTAAAAAAATACCAAGATATTCTTGCCAAAGAACATGCTTCGTTTAGTGGGTCAGATAATAGCAAACGTAATCGTTTGATCAAATCGTTACATAAAACTATTCTTGAAAAATTTGAGCCAATTCCAGCCACCGATTGTGGATTTGGTAGTTTTATCAAGAGAGTTTTCAAAAGAAATAGAGTTTAGTCATCGGAAATCATCATCGTCTTGCCGTAATTCCGATCCATACGGGCGAGTGGATCGAGTAAATGTGAGTCTAAACGAGGCAAGGCGTTCCCGGTAGCTGGATCATGCAGCAAGAGTGAGGGATCGACGTGGGCACCTAAAATGCGCCCAAATACAACGGTACTCGCTCCCACTTCCACTAATTTTTCTAACACGCATTCAAATGCGACTTTAAATTCAGTCACCCGTGGCGTGGCAATCCAAGTCGATGCAGTTTGGTGCAAGCCTAATTTTTCGCGTTCACTTTCTCCATAGGGAAGAGCCTCGCCGGTTTGGTCCACCATCTTCACTTGATCCGCTTGCGCAATGTGGATTACGAATTCACGGGTACGCTCTACGTTCACGAGGGTGTCTTTTTTATGTCCGTCGCGGCCGTGGGTGACGACAAACATGAGAATCGCAGGTTCTGAGGAAACCGCATTGAAATAACTGAAAGAGGCTAGATTGTCCGTTCCCGTTTCATTCATGGTACTCACGACTGCAATCGGACGTGGGACGACGGCAGAGGTCATCAAGTAATATTTTTCGGAGCGTTTTAATTTATTGAAATCTATATTGACCATTCGAGCATCTTCTCCAGGGATTTCTTCGCTCCGATCATCACTTCGTCGGAAACGTGAATTTCAGGGCCTTCGTTTTCTAAGGCGAGGGCTACTTTTTCCAAAGTATTGAGTTTCATGAAGGGACAATCATTACAGGCGCAATTCTGATTCGGCGGGGCGGGGATCAGTTTTTTTCCCGGTGCTTTTTTCTGCATTTGATGAAGGATGCCTGCTTCGGTGGCAACGATGAATTCCTGATCAGGGCTCTCGACGACGTATTTCAAAAGCGCCGACGTGCTGCCGATATAATCAGAGACCGATAAAATATTGGCTTCGCATTCAGGATGGGCGATCAGTTTTGCCTTAGGATGCTTCACTCGAAGATCCAGGATTTTTCTCTCCGAAAAAGTTTCGTGCACGATACAGCTACCTTGCCAGAGGGTCATCTCACGGCCGGATTTTTCCGAAGCCCAGCGACCTAGGTTACGATCGGGAGCAAAAAGAATGGGGCGGTCCTTCGGCGCGCGTTCTACGATTTTCAGCGCGTTTGAACTGGTACAGATCACATCACTCATGGCTTTGATCGCGGCAGAACAATTGATGTAACTGATGATGAAGTGATCCGGATTTGCTTTTTTGAAGGCTGCAAATTTTTCGGGTGAGCAACTATCGGAAAGTGAGCAGCCGGCACGCATGTCGGGCAAGACCACTTTTCGTGAAGGGTTTAAAATTTTTGCACCCTCAGCCATGAAGTGAACCCCCGCAAACAAAATCAGATCCGCAGTGCTTCGTTGAGCGGCGCGCGCGAGTTCGAGACTGTCTCCGATAAAATCGGCGATGTCTTGAATGTCAGGATCCTGATAATAATGGGCGAGGATCACCGCATTTTTTTCCTTCTTTAACTTCGCAATTTTCTCGTAAAGATCCATGAGCTGATGTTATAACTCTAATTAAGGGGAGCTGCAAATTGAAGTGGCTGAGAGGTGGGGTGTTCTGTTCCTCACGACCCGTAAACTTGATCCGGATAATGCCGGCGTAAGGAGTCCTCATGAACAATTTGTTCAGTAAACAAGCTCAAGAATCAGATTCGATTGCCTTAGTTGGTCCCATTTTGAAGGGGCCGATCCCTGCCATTCCCTATCCTCAAGTCGCCGTCGACGGTGGAGCAGCTTTTTCCCTGAGCCCTGTTTTATGGGTAGGTGATGGTGATTCGGGCACGACCAAGGTCGGGGTACCTGCGCTCAAGAAGACTTCAGACAACATCACGGATCTCGTTTTTTGCCTCATCCAGATCGACCGTTGGAAATGGACTCAATTGCATTTGTACGGATTTCTCGGAGCACGACGCGACCATGAATTGGCAAATTTCGGTGAAGTGTGTCAGATGATGAAGACTCGCGCTGAAACGGTGCGAGCGATCTTCTATCATGACGAATCCGAAGCAAAGATTTTCATCTATCAGGCGGGACTTCACTCGATCGAAGTGCAGGGTCTCTTTTCTATTCTCGTGTTTGAAACCACGAGGCTCACGATTTCCGGTGCCTGCCAATATCCGGTGAGCGATCAATTCATCGGTGCATTTTCCGGGCGAGGCGTTTCTAACCAGGGGAGTGGGACCATCACTATTCAAAGCGCGAATCCATTCCTACTCCTCATCGGGGACGGAATCGCTTGAGTCTCCACTTTTCCCCGGTCGATGGAGTGGTATTTGCCTTGGTTTTTGGACTGACTCTTGGTGCAGTGGCTTACGGTAGAAAAAGATTAAAAAAAAACCACATCGAAGAAGATAAATTCGAACTGCTGTTGATGGGAAGAAAAATCACACTGCCACTATTTATCATGTCGCTCGTGGTGAGTTGGTATGGTGAAATCTCCGGAGCGACAGCCTTTACTTACACCCACGGGATGTTCAGTTTTGTTGCCCAAAGCTTGGTTTGGTATGTCGCTTATCTCATTTTTGCATTGGTCTTGGTTTCTAAAATGCCTAAAAACAACGCGGCTACTTTTCCAGAGTTAGTCGGAAATCATTTAGGACCACGAGCTCACCGTGTGACGGCGGTCCTCACGATTCTCAGCATGCTTCCCATTGCCAGTATTCTTGCGATTGGAATCTTTCTGCATTTTTTAACGGGCTGGCCATTTTTTCTGTCGGCGGCCGTCGGCTTGCTCTGTATTTTTTCCTATTCCTTGAGCGGTGGTTTACGCTCCGTTGTATTCGCAGACGTGGTTCAATTCGTGGCATTGATGTCTGCCGTGATCTGTGTCGCGATCTTTGCAATGATTCATTATGGAGCGCCTACTGAAATGGCGACGCACCTACCAGCCACTCATTTACAGCTCATGGGTGGAAAAGGATTCTCGGAAGCCTTTATCTGGGGATTTATTGCGCTCAGTACTCTGGTCGATCCGCTTTTTTATCAGCGGGCTTTGGCGGCGAAAGATGAAAAGCAGGCAAGACGGGGGATCCTGGGAGCAACCCTCATCTGGTTTGTTTTTGATTGTGCCGCAATCATCGGTGCACTCTATGCTCGCGCGTATCTACCGAACTTGGATCCGAATGAAAGTTATTTGCGATTTGCGATGGAGATTTTACCGCGTGGTCTTCGCGGATTTTTACTCGCCGGTGTGTTTGCGGGAATTGTGTCGAGTTTGGATTCACATTTGTTTTCGACGGCGAGTATGTTTTCTTTTGATTTATTGAAGAAAGAAAAATTCAATAAGCGACGACTTCAATGGTCGATGATCGGAGTGGGCTTACTGGCTCTCTTGATCACACCATTTTTTGATAATATCGCCACCGTATGGAAAACATTGGGGTCGATCTCATCCGCCTGCCTTTTATTCCCGTGGTTGCTGATGATGATTTTCCCCCGCCACAAAAGCGAGTTTCGATTTTTGATGAGTGTGGGGACTGGCCTAGTGTTGATGATCGTGGGAGCAATTTTGGGGCAAGTGTCGGCCGTGGAGGTCGATGCGTTTTATTTCGGACTCGGGGGATCGATGTTGGGGTATGGCTTGTCGTTTGTTTTTTCTCGCTCTACAAACTTTAACTTTTAGTCAAAGTCACATCACTCGCACCATATGGATGAGCCTTAGTGACCAAACTACCCTGAAGATCGATCACGCCCAATTTCGATTTTAAATTTTTCACTAAAAAATTTAGGATCGAGTTTTACCCCTACGAGTAAAATGGGCCATGGTCGAAGCGACCCGGAAAGGGTCGAACTACTGGGTGCCGCTGGTTCCGGCATCAGGCCTTAACACACTGAATATATTCGATTTTTATCCGTTCAAATTCCACCAACTTACCCAGAAACATTCTTTTGTCGAGTCCCACCCACTGTGATATTTGTAAGGCCATATATGACACCAATAGATCATTCACACGCTGATTCATTAGTTGGAAATTTAAAACGCATTAATCTCATTTCAGGCAAGGGCGGAGTCGGACGCACCACTCTCGCCGCCACACTCGCGAAGGCGAGTGCAAAGCAAGGCAAACGCACCTTGCTTGCGGAGCTGGAAGACGACTCCGGTTGGGACTCATCGCTGGCTCGTTACTTCGGACGCAAACATTTTCAAATTGAACCACACGAGATCGATAAAAATCTCCATGCGGTTTGTCTCTCTGCATCCGTAGGCCAGGAAAAATTCCTGAATGGATTTTTGAAACTCTCTTCCATCACTCAGATGGTGCTCGGCAATCAAGGCATCAAATGGTTTCTTGATGGCGCGCCGGCGTTTAAAGAGATGGGATATTTTTATCATCTGCTTCAACAACTGAAGAACACGGATTACGAGTGTATTATTTTGGACCTGCCGGCAACCGGCCATTTGATCGGGTTGGCGAGACTTCCGAATGTACTTCTCAAGATGATGCCGATTGGTCCGATCGCGGAAAAGTTGAAAGAAGGCCAGTCCTACTTTTACGATAAAAAGCAAACGGCTGCGTGGGTAGTGACTCTTCCTCAATCTTTGCCGGTGAGTGAAGCCATTGAACTGAAGGACTCTCTAACGAAAGAAAATATTCCCGTGGGTGGCTATGTGTTGAATCGCGCGCCTTTCAATCCCTTCACCACGGAGGAAGAAGCCATTTTAGAAAGCATGAGTTCGAAGAGCAAGACTCACAAACTCATGATTGATCTCGAGCGGGTTCGCCGTTTGCGTGAAGCAGAAAAGCGTCTCAGTGATTCCGATCAAGTGTGGGTAGCTCCCGAAACTGATAACCCATTTGAAGAAGAAAGTTTCGGCTTCCGTGTCCAAAAATTCACTCCATAAATTGATTTCTGAAAAACGATGCATCATCGTCTGTGGGGGCGGTGGTGTGGGTAAGACCACGACTGCCGCAGGGCTTGCGCTTGCAGCAACCCGTGTTCATAAAAAAGTACTGGTCGTGACCATTGATCCTGCCAAGCGCTTAGCCGAGGCATTTGGCTTCAGCCAAAAGTCGCTCGAGCTCGGTGGCGAACCGATTCTACTCTCTAGTGAAGCAAAACAAAAACTGGGCATCGCTCCTGATGCTGCACTCTCGGTTGGAATATTGAATCCAAAATATGTTTTGCAACAAGTGATCTCGCAAACACTTTCGCAAGAACAAGCGGATCGATTGCAAAAAACCATTCTTTATACTCAGCTGAGTGAAATGGTGTATGGCTTGCAGGAATACACGGCATACGAGTGGGTAACCCGCATGATTCAAAACGGCGACTACGATCTGATCGTGCTCGATACACCCCCTTCATTTCATGCCAAAGATTTTTTCCTCGTTCCTGATAAAGTGAAAAATTTAATGGAAAGTCGAGTTTTTCAATTGTTCGCGCCGAAGAAACGATCCTGGTTTTCTGCTGTCATGTCATTCAGCTGGATCGAAAAGTTACTCGGGCATAAGCTTTACCATGAGAGCCGGATGTTTTTAGAAACCTTCGCCTTACTGCGGGATCGAATCTTAGAGCGCTGTGATTTACTTTCGCGTTTTTTTACCCAACATGAAGTGGCAGTGATTGCGGTGAGCACGCCGGAATCGTCGGCGATGTTTGAACTCGACGGACTCGATCATTTCTTGCGTGAACGAAAAATCCAACTCGAGGGCGTGATTGTCAATCAAGTAGAGCAGACAAACAGCATGGATCTCGAAGATCTGAATACACTGAATGATGATTTACAAGCGAAGCTGAAACAATTGGAATTGCATCAGCAAAAGCGGGTTGAAAAAGCCCAATTATCCATTCAAAAATGCCGTGCGCGCTATCCTTTGCTTGAAGTGGTGACTGCTCCCATGGTCTATGAGCCCGATGGATTTACCATTTTGAAGCAAACGGCGAACTCACTGTATCCGCTACCTTTTTGATGCCCGCTGCGTTGATCTGTCTTAGGTTTTTATGAACAACGATTGCTGCCGGCAATTTCGACCACGATCGGGATATCGGCAGTGGTCGCATCGGAAAAAGTAACGGTAATCGTATAGGTAGCAGAGGCTGTTACGTTGAGTGTGGTCGTGCCGGTGCTATAAATAATTCCGTTCGTGGTGTTGAAGCTGAGTCCTGCTGGCAGGGCAGGGTTGATCGCATAAGACGTGGCAGTTTTACCGTTGTTCACGATTGGATAATTACTCACGATTAGTTTTTGGCCGGAGAGATAGGTCGCTGGATTTGCAGTGTAGGTCACTGGTATTGGTGTCGGAGTTGCGGTCACCACTGCGGCACCGTCGACTCCCCGAATGAAGGCTTCGCAACCCATCGAGAGAACCGAGAGCAAGAGGCTGATGGTCACTAGTTTTATTTTACGATTGATATTCATAGTATTAGCCTCCTCTTATGGTCCCATAGTCCAGGTTTTTGTTGGTGCAGCGTTGAAGCGTGGCACGGCTGCGGTCAGACTTGGCGATCCAGATCCGCCGGATGTGGCCAAATTAATCGCCGCTGTTCCAGTGAAAGTCAGAGAGTTTCCTAAACTATCAAAGAATGGAATGCTCAAATCTTCCATTTTGGTAAGATCGGTTTGCATGATTTCATAAACTGCGTTTCCGGTGCTTGCCGCGATCGTCACCTGAGTTAACTGGGATTGAGCGGCAGTCGTTGGGGCAGGGCTAGGAACAGTTAAAGTTCCACCGACTAATACGGCGTAGCCAGATATGTTTCCGTTGGCCACATTGATGAGTGGAACAAAAGAAGGAACGTAAACAGGAGCATTTGAAACTTCATTAAAGGTCACCATCAAGCGGGTGCCGGCAAAGGCAAGACCTGCGTTTCCGATGTTGGTGGTGAGTCCTCCGCTATTGTTGCCCGCAGAAACAATGGAAGCTAAGGGAGTGTAGAATCCGTTTTCGGTGCCTGAACTCACGCCCACGGTATTGGACGCGATCGTGCCACCGGTTTTGAAACTAGATGCAAAGTTTTCTCGAAAACTCACGCCAGAACTTTTCGTGCTTCCATCACAACTCGTGACCAAGCCACCAAGTGAAAATCCCACAGTTTGCATGGCATTATTGATCATGAGTCCGCCGGCATTCACCATCATGAGAACATTATTGGGTACGGTTAGGCTGTAGCCAAGCATGTTTGCGTTCGCTCGAATGTTCGTAATTCGCATTGTTCTGGTATGGCCCGCGCCAGGTGGATCGAAGGGAATTCCAATAAACTCGACTTGATTTGCCGCAGAGGAGCGCCCTTGAAAAACATTTGCTGGATTCGTGTTGTAGGGATGAGCATCAGTGTTGAGATAATTTGCGCCGCCGGCTATTCCGGTGCCTAACATCGTGCAACCTGCTGCGGTAGTGTAATAACGTTGATTAGCTGGTGGAGCTTCATCGACGATTAATAGTGCTTCGGACCAATCTCCAGGAGCACCTGCGGCCATCAATTGTTGTGAAGTGAGATTAGTATTGATAAAAACGGTAAGATTATATTGAGGAACAGCCCCGCCAGGTACAGTGATGATTCCTCCTGTGCAAGTAATGAGGTAATCACCCACGAGATCAGCTAAGCTGTCAGCACGAAGCATCGGAGTGACCGCAACCGATGCAGTACAATTCAGCATCGGCCCCTGGGCCTGCGCCTCTGGTGCACTCAAAAATAAAATGAGTAAAAGAAACTTTTTCATAACCCCAATCGATCCCTTAGCTAAATTACATCAATAGTGTAGCAAATTAATCAAGTATTATTAATCACCATAACTATATGATATTAATCTATTTTTATGTGAGTCCCCGGGAGCACCAAAGAGTATTTCAAGAATTAAATAAATGCTTGAATTCAAAACCATTTATTAAATAAACGTTATTGATTAAATCAACCGAATCTGTTAACCTTCGCCCCAGATGTTATTCAAATCCACCCTCATTTTATTGATCAGTTTAGCAAGCGGATCTCTATCTGCGTTTGCTCACGGTGGACTCACTCCTGAAGTGCATGATGCGATTAAACAGGATCTCGAGAAAAATTTTGCAGACCGACTCACTTCGGCCTCACTCACGTCTCCAGACGAACAGATTCTTTCGACCAGAGATGAGCGAGTGATGTTGAAAGCACTTTATATCGGAGTGGAAGGTCCCTTGGCACTTGCAGGGATTCAAATCAACGAGGAAAAATTCAATCGGCAGGTTGGCCACGTATTGACCGCCGCTTCTCGGTATGGCGTTCTTCCCAACGCGATCACGATCGGCTATTACAGCCGCGCTCAATTGATCGTGGGTAAAACATCGGGTGCTGAATTTAATTTTTATCTGAAGGACGGAAAGCTTCGTGTTTCTTCTTACGATCTGAAAGCCCTCAACGTCGGTATTTCCGGAATGTTGAAAGTGGGCTTTTATGTTTCACTTTGTTTTGGTTCTTGTACCGGAGGAGCCGCAAACGGATCCTATGTGGGCATGGACATCGACGCCATCTTCGGCGTGGGTTCAAATTTTTATCTTGAAGTCGGTGTCGATACGACCGACGTGATTGACGCTTTCAAAAATCACAAGTCATATAGTTTTTCTGAACTCTATTCTGGCAGGGCGATTTATATTGGTACCGGAATTGACATCGGTATCGGCATGGGGACCTCAGCATTTTTCCAGAGTTATGAAATGACGAGTGACCTCGTGATTGCCGATCTTTATGGCATGATTGATAAACCTAACTTTGATCGAAAACTAAAATATGCATTTGACCGTGCAAATTTGTTTAAATCAGCACCTCGTTTGCATTAATACCAAAACAACAGGAGAGGGGTATGCAATTGAAATTGGCGAACTTAGTTTACATCCTTGTTTTTCTTTTATCGTCTGTTTTGTCAGCGGCCAACGCCCAGCCATCCGCGCCCGGGCAAGTCCTCAAAACGGTGACCCTGAATTTTAATTCCGAGACGGTGATCCAAGACCGCTTCTCCAGCATTCGGACAGCACGTTTCAAGAGTATTCAGGAGTGGGTGAAGCAAAACGATCCCGACATTATTTTTATTCAGGAGGGCTGGAATTTTCGAGGAATTCCTTCGATGATTGTCCCTCTCGCCGATGCCATTGGATATGATTACACCTATCGTGTGGGCGAAGGATTTCCCTTTGTCTTTGCGGATAGTAACGGAGTGTTGGTAAAAAAATCGCTTCAGTTAAGCCAGCGAACCAGTTTCGAACTTCCTTATGGAAAAGGTGAGATCGGAAATGGCAATGGCTGGGTGGTTCCACTTGGTGCCAATAGTTATGCCGTCGGCGGAAAAATTACGCTTGCGGACGGCTCTACCATGTACCTCTATAGCACTCATTTAATTTCGAACGGTGAGGTTGGAGCTCAGGCCGGATTGGAAGCAATTCATTCCACGATCATGAGTCAGGCACATGAAAACGGTGAAAACGCGGATCAAGTGAGGAGTATGATCGCCGGTGATTTTAATTCGACTCCGGATGCAGCCGCTCCGGTCGCCATCCGTGCACTGGGATATCAGGATACTTTTGCGGAGGCACATCCGGGACTTGGCTCTGATCCGCGTGCCTGCACGAACTGCATGGATCCCACTGTTCCCTATTTTGATCCGATGACCGTCTCTCCATTTCAGTTTCCAAAACAGGTTAGCCTCGGTGGCAGTGAGCGATTTGATTATATCATGGCTCGCGGCCCACAAATCAAAACCTTGGCCTCAACCGTGATCTTCACTCGGCCTCTGAACAATGTTTGGATGAGTGATCACAATGGAGTGATGTCCACCATCGCAGTGGGTGCAGTTCCTTCCACTGTTTCTTATCCAAATCCGATGAGAGATAGCGACAATACGGAGAAAACCCTCGTGATCCATCTCAATGAAGACAATCTTTACTGCGGAAGTCTATGGCATTGCAGTACGACTCTTCCAGATGCGGACATCTCTGCATCCATGGGAATTACTTTTATCAATGAGACGAAGGGCTATGTTCATTTGAAGCTGAAGGGCTCCGGCCATATTTGGAATCAAGATCACATTACCCTCGCTCCCGCTGAAGTGGCCGCTTTTTTCTTTGATCCGAATGAATCTTACGAATTCAAAGCACATCAATTATTCACGAGAAGAAAACTCTACGGCGGATTGAATGCTTCCATGAAGTAGTGGTTTTTCTTGGATTGCTTTCGTCCAAAAATAATACAAGCCGAGCGCGACTGAAAATAATCCTGTTGAAAGACCGATCCAATATCCGCGAATTTGCCAATTGAGGTAGTGTCCTAAGAATATGCCGAGTGGTAGACCAATCCCCCAGTGTCCGATGGCGTTGATCACAGCTTGAATTTTTGTTTTTCCAAATCCACGCAAGCAGCCGGCAAGAATCACTTGAGAGGTGTCACCCAGTTGAAATAGCGCTGCGATGAACAGCAGTGAAGTCCCAATGCGGATGGTTTCCGGATCGTTCGAGTAAACACGAAAGATCGGCACCCTGAATAGAATCAGGAGCAAGCTTCCCATGGAAGCGTAAAGTAGGCCCAAGCGAATCGTGTATTTTCCGTATTTCACCGCGAGCGGATACCTTTTTTGACCATTGAGTTTACTCAAAGTGAGGGCCGCTGCCGAACCCATGCCAAGCGGAATCATGAACATGAAGCTTGCCAGAGTGATCGTGATCGTATGAGCCGCGTTTTGACTCGGAGAAAGGTGGGCTGCCAGCATTCCCACTAAGATGAAGGCTCCCATTTCAAAAAGCATGTGAAAGCTGGTGGGAAGTCCCATGTGGAGGATCTTCCGAATGAAGTGGGAATAATCAATTTTTTTCCAATGCACCGGAATTGTAAGTTTTGCCCGAACTTTTTTCACTCGGGACAGAAGATAAAATAAGATCGCAAATCTGGAAAGAAGATTGGCCCACGCACAGCCGTCGAGTCCGAGAGCGGGAAATCCCCAGTGGCCACGAATGAGGGCCCAGTTCAAAAATACGTTTAAGATATTTCCAAGGATGAATGCATCAGTAGTGTCGCGCGGAAATCCTCGCGCCTGAAGTTCAACCCTCAGTGTGGGGATGAGAAAAACGGGAAAGTAGCTGATCGCGATGATGTGTGAAAATGATTGCACCGTAGATTGGATCGCGGGATTGACGCCAAGGAGATTGGTGTGTTGGGTAACGATCCAAAACCCCAAGGTACTGAACGCGGAAACAAACAACGAGACAGCGATGCCGGCGTAAAAAAAAGAATTGGCCTTCACCTCATCTTTTTCGCCGAGGGAGTGGGGGATCCAATACTCCAGACTCAACACGAGCCCGATCCCGATAATCATAAACCAGGCGTAAAGCGAGCATGAGGTACCAACAGTCCCCGACGCTTGACTACCGAGAGTCCCGCAGAAAAAGAGATCAACAATCTGCATCATGGATTGCCCCATGAAGGTAACAACGCTGTGAATGACTGTATTCCAGTATGTTTTCTTCAATGATGCTTCTGATTCGAAGGTAGTATTCATGGATTTTGATTACAGATTGTGACGCGAAGGATTATAAGTAAAAGTTAATGTAAAAAATTAATAACAATAATTGTTACTGATTATAGGGATCATGCATAGTGAGTTCAAGAGGTTAGTGGAAAAAGTCTCTGTTTTTTTAAAACACCTGGCTCAACCGCAACCACACTAAAATACAGATGATCTGGGAGTGTCTAATCTTCACTCCCCCCAATCCCAGAAGGTTGATGTTCCCAGGTCATTTGAATTCTACCAAGCGCCTATCTCATCCGATTAAAAGAAATATCTCTCCTAAAAATCTGCTCAAATAAATTTTTCTTCTGCTCAAAACGCAACACTTCCAAATCGCATGGATGTTTACTCTTGAAAAAGAGTTCCACTTTTCCACGCGAGATTTTTTTTCGTTTCAATTGCAGGGATGATTTGTGAGTGCGGTCTATCGCATCTGAAATCTGCAGAATCGAAAGCAGTTTCAAGAAGACAATTCTGAGCTCATCTTTTTTCGGATAGGGAATCCTTCCCATCTTCTCCACCATTTTTTCTTCTTTGTGATAGCGGCACAACAGCGCGATGAGATTCGACTCCCATTCATGCATGCCCACAAAGTGAGCGTTCTTCACAATGTATTCAGAATGTTCCGCATGATTGGAGTGACTGATGATTTCGCCGGAGTCGTGTAAGAGTGCTGCGGCCGAAAGATAATTTTTCCAAGCCGGTTTCAGGCCATGAACCGCTTTCAACTGATCAAAAAGCCAATTGGCATGCGTGCGAACCGTGTTCGCGTGTTTGTGGTCGATGCCCCAGGTGGCAATTCTTTTTTCCACTTCTTCTAGAGGGAAAGAAGAGTTTTTGGAGGAGTTCTTATGATAGTGATCGAGTTCATCCACCAAAATTCCGTCTCGAAGTGCAAACTCGGAAGTGAGAATTTGTTTGGCGCCTAAAAGTCCGGCAATCTCATCGAGCAAGACCCCGCCAGCTAAGATCAAGTCCACCCGTTTGGGTTCCATCCCCTGAATGGAAAGCAGTTCGGCCGGAGTTTTATTTTCAATGAGTCTCACCGTTTTACTGAGTTGCTTACGAGCAAAAGGTAGGGATGATGCTTCACGATTCGAGTGTACGAGTTTGGAGAGGGCGATCACACTACCGCTCGAGCCCACAATTCGGGATGCTTTTGGCCAGCGATCAATGAGCATTTTTGGAAGGATCACGCTCTTGATGAAATTCCGGAGATCCTGAACCGGATCTGATTTCTTTTTTTTGCTGATTTGAATTTTGAGTGGTGGCTGTGATTTTAGAAATACCTGTTGAAGTTTTGCCACCCCGAGATTGAAGCTATGGGACCGGAGAATTTTTTTCCCCTTACACACGGAAATTTCCGTGCTGCCGCCGCCGATGTCCACGAGTGCAAAGATTCCGCTGGGCGTTTCTTCAAAACGAAGGATTCCTTTGGCAATCAGTGCCGCTTCTTCGGCTCCAGTGATCATGCGAAAATGAATGGTGGTTTTATCTTCGAGCTCTTTTAAAAAAGCCTCGCCGTCCGAGGCGTCTCGAACCGCGGCCGTTCCAAAGGCAACGATCTTGTCCACATCGAGTGCGTCCATCGTTTCTTTGAATGATTGTGCTGCTTCGAGGGTGCGGCGTTTTCCCTCGTTACTGAGTTTTCCCGCTAAGAATAAATCCTGGCCGAGTCTCACCATCGTTTTTTCACGATAGAGACGGCGGTGCTGAACCAAGCCCTTACGATTAGAGCTGATTTCATGAACGTCGAAACGAATCGAGTTCGTGCCAAGATCGATAATCGCCAAACGCATGCTGTGACCTCGCGCTCAAAAAATCGGGCGCTTCAGGGTTTATTAATTAGCGAGCGCGATTAATTTTTGCAGCTTGAATGCCCTTGCGATTTGCTTGGTCAACCTTGTGTGGGCGCTTTTGAGGATTTTTCTTATGCTCGGTTGCGCGGTCTTTTTTCATTTTTGTTTTTCTAACTCTGAGACGTGTAGCCATGCACCATGGTTATCATAGCTGTTTTAGCTGGTCGAGTAGTTTTCTTACGGCTTGACGTAGCTCGTCTAGGCTCGCCGAGTTATCAATGGTGAAGGTGGCAAATTTTAGTCGTTCGGAGTCGTCCATTTGGGCCCGAATCATGGCCTCTGCAGCCTCTGCCGAGGTCTGATCACGGGCTTGAATTCGCTCGATTCGATCCTTTTTTGGCGAGGTCACTACAATCAGGGCATCGAAGTCCTTCGCGCGTCCGGCTTCAATCAAGAGCGAGGCTTCATAAAGTAAAAAGGGAGCCTTGGACGACGCCTCCACGAGCTTAAACTCGAGTTCGCTAGCGGCTTGGATATAGGGATGGAGGATGTCTTCCAGATCTTTTTTTGCCTGGGGATCAGAGCCCAATATTTTTCGAAGTGCCACCCGGTCATCGGTTCCAAAGCGTTTGATGACGGCGGTGTGGGCCGGCTGTCCGGGTTCCCGCATTTGCTTGGCAACCAAATCAGCATCGACGACTGGGATTCCCAGCTCATTGAAAAATTTTACGACCGTACTTTTGCCGGAGCCGATGCCGCCGGTGATGCCGACGCGTTTCATGATTTCTTTCCTTTGGCTTGTTCCCAAAATTGGTCCATTTCCTCGAGAGTTGCCTGCTCCGGAGTTTTCCCCACTTTTAACAGTGACTCTTCGACAAAACGAAAGCGCGATTCAAATTTACGAAGGGTATTTCGAAGCGCGGTTTCTGGATCGATTTTGTAAAAATGGGCGATGTTGCAGGCAGAAAAGAGGACGTCGCCGAGTTCGTCTTCAATTTTGTGTGTATCGGCCTGGGCCTTACATTCAGTTCGAAGCTCATTCACTTCTTCTTGTAATTTATCGAGCGGTCCATTCACATCCGGCCATTGGAAGCCCACTTT
>Ga0207083_1073_pt1 | contig 16701 bp, 13 predicted proteins | sample Alteio_BWMinHeat_57_FD_153516 | JGI IMG/M metagenome (GOLD analysis project Ga0207083, IMG submission 153516) | Enriched cells from forest soil in Barre Woods Harvard Forest LTER site, Petersham, Massachusetts, United States -... | ecosystem: Environmental > Terrestrial > Soil > Temperate forest >... | reverse complement strand
ACGTCGTATCGTTCCATTATTTTATATCGCAACGACAAGCAAAAGCTGCTCGCGGAAAAATCCAAGCTGGAGGCGCAAAAAGATTTTCATAGTCCCATCGTCACGGAAATTGTGCCGCTAAAAAAATTCTACAAGGCCGAGGATTATCACCAGCAATATTACGACAACAACTCCAACCAGGGTTATTGCCAGATTGTCATCGCGCCCAAGCTACAGAAGCTGGAGCACAAAAAGGTGATTTCAGAGACGCCGCAGGTGAAGCCATGAAAAAATGACGGATGACGGATGACGAATTGGACTGCGTCGGCGTTTTGGCACAAGGGAGTTACAACCGGGTTTCGCGCTGAATTCCAAAGCGGTGGAGGGCCACCGCAATCCAAGACGCTTCGCGGATGCGGGCGGTTCTCGAACCTCGCGAAGCGTTTGGAGTGCGGCGCGTTCACCGCCGCTTTCGTGCGCGCGGCATGGCAACGATCCAACGAGAACCATTGCTCGCTCAAAGCGATGCTGAAGCCATCGCACTCCAGACGCTGGCGCGAATGCCGCGCGCGTCCAGTGTCGAAAAAAAATTCTGAGTATAGTGGTACGTCGCTCAAATCATTTCGTCATCGGCCAATCCGCCGCGACCATGCCTTTGTAACCGCCAATGAGTGAATGCACTTTGCGGTAGCCTAATTTTTGCGCGGCGTCGCACGTCAACGCGGAACGGAAACCGCCGCCGCAATACATGATGATTTCCGTGTCGGCGTCGGGATAGCGTTTTTCCAGGTCGCGTTCAAGAATGCCCTTGCCCAGATGCGCGGCCTCGGCGGCGTGTCCGTCGTGCCATTCGTGGTCTTCGCGCACATCCAGCAGCACCGCTTGGGGGTTGGCCGCCAGTTTCGCGCGCGCCTCGGCCACGCTGATTTCGTTGACATGACTTTTGGCCTCGGCCACCAGCTTGAGAAATCCGGGTGAATGATGCATGTCCGAAAATTAAGGGCTTCAGCGCACCGGTCAAATCAAATTCTTTAAATCCGAAATCCGAAAGAAATCCGAAGGCCGAAAACCGAATAAGACGTTGTACGCGCAGATTCCATGGCGAAACGCCATTCGTCATTCGGGGTTTTCTCGGATTTCGGCCCTCGGATTTCGGGCTGGGCCAATTCCCCGCCGTTTCGCTTTGACGCTTTGGCGTTCCTAGCGTAGCGTATCCGTTCGTTTTAACCAATATGATGGAAAGAGAATTGTGAAATTTCTCAGGAAAATTTTTCCGACCAAGAACGACCGCGACGTGAGGAAAATCCGCCCGGCCGTGGTGCAGATCAATGAAATCGAGGCCGGTCTGCAAAAATTGTCCGAGGAGGACCTGCGGGCCAAAACTGCCGCGTGGAAGGCGGAGCTTTCCCAGATCGAGGACAACGCCGAGCTTGCGCGCAAACTGAACGAAATCCTGCCGGAAGCCTTTGCGGTGGTCAAAAACGCCTGCCGCCGGTTGTGCGGCCAGGAAATCATCGTGCGCGAGCATCCGCTCAAGTGGGAAATGATTCCGTTCGATGTGCAGCTCATCGGTGGTTATGCCCTGCACACGGGCCGAATCTCCGAAATGGCCACTGGTGAAGGCAAGACGCTCGTCGCCACACTGCCAGTTTATCTCAACGCGCTTTCCGGCCGCGGTGTTCATGTCGTGACGGTCAACGATTATCTTGCCGCCCGCGACGCGGAATGGATGGGCGCGATTTATAAATTTCTCGGCCTGACCGTCGGCGTTATCTTGCACGACCAGCCGCCCAGGGTCCGTCGCGAACAGTATTATTGCGACATCACCTACGGCACGAACTCGGAATTTGGTTTCGATTATCTGCGCGACAACGGCATGGCGCTCCGCAAGGAGGAACAGGTGCAGCGCGGCCATTATTTCGCCATCGTGGACGAGGTGGACTCGATTCTCATTGATGAAGCGCGCACGCCGCTCATCATCAGCGGCCCGTCCATGCACACGCACGATGAGCAATTCGCGCAATGGAAACCGCTCGTGGAAAACTTGGTGCGGGCGCAGCAGCAGCTTTGCAGTCGTTTTCTCCGCGAAGCAGAAGATCTGCTCAAGAAATTGCGTCCGACGGACGGTTCGAATGTTACCAATGCGGATGAACTCGAAAAGCAGATTGGTCTGCTCCTTTTCCGCGTGAAAACCGGCCAGCCGAAATCCGAAGGCCTGATGAAGCTGCTGGAAAATCCTGAGAATGCAGGAATGATGAACCGTGCCGAGCTGGACCTGCACAAGGACCAGAAGAAGGTGGATTTGTATCGCGAGAAGGAGGAGCTGCTTTTCGCGATGGACGAAAAGAGCCACGAGGCGGACCTCACTGAGAAGGGCAGAAGTTTCGTCAGCCCGCAGGACCCCGATGCGTTTGTGCTGCCGGACTTGACGACAATGTTGCATGACGTGGATGTCGGCCCGGAAACCGACCCGCGCAAGCGTCTGGAGATGAAGGCGAAGATGCAGGCTGATTTCGAGTCCAAGGCGCAGAAGATTCACGCCATCTCGCAACTGCTCAAGGCCTACAGCCTTTATCAGCTTGATGTGGAATACGTGGTGCAGGAAAACAAGGTCATCATCGTGGACCAGCACACGGGCCGCCTCATGCCCGGCCGCCGCTGGAGCGATGGCTTGCATCAAGCTGTCGAAGCCAAGGAAAACGTCGCGATTGAGCGCGAAACCCAGACGCTGGCCACCATCACCATTCAGAATTATTTCCGTCTTTATACCAAGCTCGCGGGCATGACGGGCACGGCGGAAACCGAAGCGGCGGAATTTTTTGACATTTACAAGCTGGGCGTGATGTCCATCCCGACGAACCAGCCGAACATTCGCAAAGACACCGATGACTCCGTGTACAAAACGCGCCGCGAAAAGTTCACTGCCGTCGCCAAGGAAATCAAGGAACTGCACGGGCATGGCCGGCCTGTGCTCGTGGGCACCATCTCGGTGGAGACCAGCGAAATGCTTTCACGCATGTTGAAGAAGGAGGGGCTGATTCACTCTGTTCTCAACGCCAAATATCACGAGCAGGAGGCGGAAATTGTGTCCCGCGCCGGCCAGCGGGGCGCCATCACCATCGCCACCAACATGGCGGGCCGTGGCACGGACATCAAGCTGGGTTCCGGCGTGCCGGAATCCGGCGGGCTGCACGTGCTGGGCACGGAGCGTCATGAGTCGCGCCGCATTGACCGCCAGTTGCGTGGGCGCTGTTCGCGCCAGGGCGATCCCGGCTCGTCGCATTTTTTCATTTCGCTTGAGGACGATTTGATGCGGCTGTTCGGCAGCGACCGGATTGTGAAATTGATGGAGCGCATGGGCCTTGAGGAAGGCGAGGAACTGAAGCACGGCCTGCTTAACCGCTCCATCCAGCAGGCGCAGAAAAAAGTCGAGCAGCACAATTTCCAGATCCGCAAACGCACGCTCGAATACGACGACGTGATGAACAAGCAGCGCGAGGTCATCTATGGCTTCCGCAATGAGATCATCAACAGCACCGACGTGCGCGACCGCCTGATGGACATTATTGAGGAAGTCGTGATTTTGAAGGTGGAGGAATTTAGCGACGCCGACGCCGACGTGGCCGAATGGCAATTGCGACCGTTGGCGGACTGGGTGAACTTGAATTTCCCGCTGGGCTTGCCCGAGGGTGAAATCGTCAAGGCCGCGCATGCAGGCAAGCAAAAGCCCGTGGCCGGTTCCGTGTTTGAGGGACTGAGCGAAGCGCAGTTCGCGGCGTGCAATTTCATCACCGACGCCATCCGTCGGGCCTACGAATTAAAGATCAGCTTTGAAGTGCCGGAGAATCTGGCGGTCGTCGAGCGCATGACTATTTTGCAGGCCATTGACAAGCTCTGGCAGGACCATCTTTACGAGATGGACAGCCTGCGCTACAGCATTGGCTTGCGCGCGCACGGCCAGCGCGACCCGCTGCTCGAATACAAGGCCGAGGCGTTCAAGATTTTCGACGAGCTGATGGTCAACGTGAAGTCGGAAATTTGCCGCCATGTCTTTACGAGCGGCTCAAGCCTGATGGCGTTGCAAAATTTTTATCGCAACGCGCCGCAACAGACCTTGCATTCATCGAGCAGTGCCTTTGGCAGCTCAACTGCTCCCTCCGCTCACTCCGCCGGCGGCAAAAAAGCCAGCGACGTCGTCAGCGAAGCCGCCGCCGCCGCCGAGGCACAGGCCAAAGCCAAGGCCAAGCCAGTTCGCAGCGGCCCCAAAGTTGGCCGCAACGATCCATGCCCCTGCGGCAGCGGCAAGAAGTACAAGCAGTGCTGCGGGAAATAGATTCCGCTTTAACATGTATCGCATAGGCATAGATCTCGGTGGCACCAAAATTGAAGGCGTGGTTCTCGATACCGGGGGCCGCGAAATCATCCGCAAACGCATCCCCACGGAGCGCGAGCACGGGTATCAGCACATTCTCAACCGCCTGAAATTCATGCACGATGAACTGGCGGCCACGGTGGCGGGTGAGCCGACGACCTTCGGCATTGGCACGCCCGGCGCCATTTCCCCGCGCACCGGCCTGTTGAAAAACTCCAACACCGTTTGCATGAACGGACAGCCCGTGAAGGTGGACCTGGAAAAACTGATTGGCCGCAGAATCGAAATTCAAAACGACGCCAATTGTTTTGCCATGGCCGAGGCCTTGATGGGGGCGGGCAGGGGAAAGAACCTCGTCTTCGGCGTCATCATTGGCACCGGTTGCGGCGGCGGCATTGTCTATAAGGGCGAGGTGTTCACGGGACCGCAGGCCATCGCCGGGGAATGGGGCCACATGAGCATTGATCCGCAGGGACCGGTTTGTTTTTGCGGCCAAAAAGGCTGCGTGGAGATGTTTATCAGTGGCGGCGGGCTTGAAAACCGTTACGCGGAAAAATTCGGCAGGCGCCGTCTGCTCAAGGAGGTGGAGGCCGAATATCTTGCGGGCGAACCGAAGGCCATTGAGTTCATGGATGAGTTTTTCAACCGCTTTGGCCGCGCGCTGGCGAACCTCATTGATATTCTTGATCCAGACATCGTTGTCCTGGGCGGCGGCGTTTCCAATTTCAGGGCCATTTACACCGAGGGTGTAGACGCGGTGAAAAAATATGTTTTCACCGACGCGCTGGAAACCCCCATCGTGAAAAATCGCCTCGGCGATTCCGCCGGCGTGCTGGGCGCGGCGTTGGTGGGGGTTTAGCGGGGCGGATCTCATTATTTAGCGACCGGTCACTGCCTGCCACAAACCTCCGGGAATGGGTTTCCGGCCTGCGCTTTTATTTTTTATTACCTTGATTGGGCTTGATTCACCTTGATTGGCCGCTCAAAAGCTCCACATTCCAAGCTTCAAGCACCAGAGAAGCACCAAGCACCAATAATCAGGCGTGCTAGGAGCCGGTCTGCCAGGGGCAGACAACCGGGCGTTTTTTGCCACGATTGGCCACGATTGGCCTGGATTTTTGTGAATTTACAGGGGTTTTCAATCAAGAACCCGCCTTCGCTTCGCTTCGGCGCGGCAAGAGGATGAAGGACGGTACTGACCCTTCAGAAAAATAAAACGCATGTTCCTTTCTGTTCCTTTCTGTTCTTTAGTGTTCTTTTTGATTCTTTCGGGTTAGGCATTCGATGGCGGCGTTCTATCCACCCTCCGCAGTAGTGCTACGGAGGACGGGCCGAGGCGCCGCACGATTTAGATTGTCAAAGAGCATACTACTGGAGAGGAATCTATCATAAAGAATGGGAAAGAAAACGGAACGGTTCCGGTTTATGGAAGAAAATGCAGCCGGGCATGATGCTTGGCGATTGGAGGTATTCTGGGGCCAAAAACAAGACGTTTCCAAAATAGCTTGCATCAGGCATAGACTTTGCTAAAAGCAGACTGTTTGCGACTCGTGAAACGTCATTTCAAAGCGCACGGCCAGGCGGTCATCGCCTCGTTGTTGGCTGGTGTTGTCCTGCTCTTGGACGCAATGGCGGCCAGTCCCTCGCTGCATGAGCTGATTCACAAGGACGCGGACAAGGCCGGGCACGAGTGCGCGGTGACGATGTTCGCGCACGGCCAGGTGGATTCGGCATCTGTTGATGTCCCGGTGGTCGTGCCACAGACTTTCGTTGAGACTGCTCCCACCGTAACAATTTCCGTTTTCAGTCCGGCCATCGAGAATCTCCCCGCCGGACGCGCCCCGCCGGTTCTTCCCGTAGTTTCCTGATTCGTCAATTCCAGCCGCGCAGGCCCGGAATTGTTTTCCAATATTAATTCTTTGCGTTGCGCCATTGGCGTGATGCAAAGGCGTGAGCCCGAGGAGAGTTTGCGCAGTTGTTAGAAAATTTTAACCAATTTGAATTATGAAAATTTCGGAAACACAGAAAAAGCGGAATGGCAGTATTTATTGGGCGGTTATTTCCCTGGTGGCGTTGTCCTGCGGCAGCCGGGTGCTGGCGCAGACCAACAACGCGGGGGTGGCGGGCAGTTCCACAAACGTGACGCAGCTTGGCAACATGACGATTATCGGCAAGCTGGACCAGGGGCGGGACCAAATCATCCCGGATTTGGGCGCGACGGCGCATACTTTTACCCAGGAGCAGTTACAATCCATGTCCCAGGGTGAAAACGCGCCGTTCAACGAAATCATCCTGCGCGCCCCGGGCGTGGCGGAGGATTCGGCGGCCAACGGCGATTTGCACGTGCGTGGCGAGCACGCGAACCTGCAATATCGCATCAACGACGTACTGCTGCCGGAGGGCATCAGCGGGTTTGGCCTGGAGCTTGACCCGCGTTTTGTCGAATCCATGCAGCTTATCACCGGTTCGCTGCCGGCGGCGTATGGTTTCCGCACGGCGGGGGTGGTGGACATCAAGACCAAGGGCGGGGCGTTTGAAAATGGTGGCACGGCGGAAATGTACGGTGGCAGCTACGACACGGTGCGGCCCAGTTTTGAATATGGTGGTTCGACCAGCAATTTCAACTACTTCATTGACGGCAGCTATGATCACAACGCGTTGGGCATCGAAAATCCCACACCGAGTTCGACTGCAATTCACGACGTGACCGATCAATACAAGATGTTCACATATCTGTCGTGGATTTTGGACGACACCAGCCGTGTGAGCTTCATGGGCAGCGCCTCTTACAGCAACTTCGAGGTGCCCAACACGCCCGGCCTGCCCGCCGGCACGTCGCCCGATGGGAACCCGTGGTTGCCGATCAATTTTGATTCTTCGACATTGAACGAGCAGCAACGCGAGCAAAACTATTACGGCGTCCTGACCTATCAAAAGTCGGTCGGGGATTTCAACGGCCAGGTTTCCATTTATGGCCGCGCCAGCGGCGTGCATTTCCGGCCCGACCAGATTGGCGACGTCTATTTCAACGGCACGGCCAGCGACGTGGAGCGAAAACTCTATTCCGGCGGCTTGCAGGCCGACGCCAGCTATGAGCTGGGCAGCCATCATACCATTCGCGGCGGCGTGATGCTGCTGGACGAAGTGCTTTTCGCCAATACATCCACCAGTGTTTTTCCGGTGGATGACAACGGCGACCCGAACGGCTCCTTGTTCAGCATCATGGACAACCACCGCCTGACCGCCCTGTTCTCGGGGGTTTATTTGCAGGACGAATGGAAAGTCTGCTCCAAGTTCACGGTCAACTACGGCGTGCGTTTCGACGATTTCACGTCTTCGTTCGACAGCGAATACCAGTTGAGTCCGCGCGTGAACCTGATTTACCAGCCCACGGCTTCCACGACGCTGCACGCGGGTTACTCGCGTTATTTCACGCCGCCGCCGCTGGAAAATGTTTCCGGCAGCGACATCGCTTTGTTTAACGGCACATCCAATCAATCCAACAGCCCGCAGGACGATCCGCCAAAGGCCGAGCGCGCGAATTACTTCGATGTCGGCATCAGCCAGAAGCTCGCGCCCGGATTGGTGGTGGGCGTGGACGGTTATTACAAGCAGGCCCGCAACCAGCTCGACGACGGCCTGTTTGGGCAATCGTTGATTCTTTCGGCGTTCAATTACGAACACGGAAAGGTCTATGGCGTGGAATTCACCGGCAGCTACACGCACGGGGGTTTCGCGGCTTACGCGAACATCGCCTGGTCAACCGCGCAGGGTGAGAATTGGGTCTCCTCGCAATTCCTGTTCACTCCCGATGATCTGGCTTACGTCAAAAACCATTGGATTTATCTGGATCATGACCAGCGCGTGACCGGCTCGTTCGGCGCGTCCTACACCTTCAAGGAATGTGATCGAACGAGCACCCGCGTTTATGCGGACGCGCTTTATGGCAGCGGCTTGAGAACGACCGTGAACACGCCAAATGACGGGTCTGTGCCGGCCTATTATTCGGTCAATCTCGGTGTGGAACAGAGTTACAAATTGGCGAAGGACAAAACGTTGAAAGCCCGCCTCGACGTGGTGAACCTCACGGATAACAGCTACCAACTCCGCAACGGCTCCGGCATTGGCGTCAGCGCCTCGCAATACGGCGCACGGATCGGGTTCTTTGGTTCGGTTAGCTTGACGTTCTGAAAATTCCTGCCTGTGACAAATGCAATGGATGCAAACCGAACAGCGCCCGCCTACGAGTTGAAAGACGAGCTTGCGCGGCTTTGCCTGCCGTCAGCCAGCCGCGACGTGAACCTGAAGCTCGCGTGGGTGAATTCGGTTTGCATCCTCTTTCTCCTGATTGGAATTGCCGGCGCGCGGCGCGGCGTGATTTCCATCAAACCGGTTCCGCCCATCCGGGTGGAGGTTCCAGTCGTCGTCCTGCCGGCGGTTTTGCCGCCGCAGGCAGTCGCTCCAAAACCGGAGCAAGCGGAACAAAAGAACCAGCCGCAGGTCCTCGTCGTCCTGCCCAGTGCGCCGAACATCAACTTCGGGGTGCCGACCGCCGGCACGCTCGTCGCGCCCGCCGCACTCGCCGCCGCGCCGCAGCCGCAGGCAATCCCCCTGCATGTCGGTTCGCTCACCAGCACCGGCGCGGGCGGTGAACGGCCTGAACCGCCTTATCCCAAAATCGCCCTGGATTCGGGTCAACAAGGCACCGTCATTCTGTCGCTCACCGGCGACGACGCGGGCAATGTGATTTCCGTGGATGTGAAGAACTCATCGGGTTTTCCCATTCTTGACCGCGCGACGGTGGATTTTATCAAACGCCATTGGCGGCTGCCGACCGACACCGGCACCCGGCTTTTCGAAACCAGCATCACTTTCAAACTGCTATTGAACTGACCTGAAACAACCTCTCAAGCCAATGAACACAAATAACAAAATCGTTGAAGCGTCGAAGCGTAAAAGCGTTAAACCCGAATTCCGAAATCCGAATCCGCGAAATCCGAAAGAAGCCCGATATCCGAAATCCGAAAGGAGTTTCCAGTCACTCAGGAAACGCGAGTGTCAAGACTCGCACCCACCCGCAGATTCAGTTTTCGGGCTTCGGATTTCTTTCGGATTTCGGATTTCGAGCTTCGGATTTCGCGTTGAAACGCAGCCATTGTTCGCCCCCCGCTTCAACGCTTCCACGCTTCAACCCTTTAACGTCTAAAAAATTATGCTCGCAAACATCGCCCTCGAATTCTTTCTCAAAGGCGGCCCGGTCATGTGGCCGATTCTCATCAGCGCCCTCGTCGCCGTTGCCGTCGTCGGTGAACGCGCCTTCTGGTGGTGGCGCGAAAGCCACAAGCGCGACCCGCAGAAAATGGAGCAATTGCTGGCCGCGCTGGAAAATTCCGACGTGACCGCCGCCAAACAAATCGCCGCCGGCTCGGACGATCCGGTCATCCGCGTCATTCGTCACGGCCTGAACCATCTCGGCCACGCGCACGGCTCGTTGATTGGCGCGCTGCAACTGGCGGCGGGCGTGGAACTGAAACGCGCCGGACGTTTTCTCACGGTGATGGACACGCTGGTCACGCTTGCGCCGTTGCTTGGCCTGCTCGGAACCGTCACCGGCCTGATGCGCGCGTTTCTCAACATCGGCAGCGCGGAATTGTCTGTCACCGCCGTCACCGGCGGCATCGGCGAAGCGTTGATTGCCACCGCGTGCGGCCTGGCCATCGCCATCTTCGCGCTGATTCCGTTCAATTACTTTTCCGCCAGGGTGACACAGTTGCAGTTCGATCTGGAAACGGCGGCGACAAATGTCGAGGTGATGTTCGGCGGCGGTAGAGCAGGCGACACCGTTCGCCTGCAACAACCAGCGACGCCGATGCAGGCGACGAGCCACTGAGTCGGAATGACCAAACCCTAAATCCGAATGACAAAAGAATTCCAAATGACGAATGACGAATGGAATTTGAGTGGACACCTGACCATTCGTCATTCGTCATTGCGCCAGAACTTCGCGATTAAGTATTAGACATGAAAATATTCTCGCCAGTCCCCAAGCGTCGTTCGCGCATCGTCATCATTCCGCTGATTGACATCATGTTTTTCCTGCTGGCTGCGTTCATGATGGTGAGCCTGGAAATGAGCAAGACGGAGAACATCAAGGTTCACCTGCCGCCCGCCTCGCAATCGCGGCAGGATTTCCGGCCGGACATGGTCAACATCGCCGTGGACAAATCCGGCGCGGTCTGGCTGGAGAAAAAGGCGATCTCGCTTGCGGACCTCGGCCTGACCTTGAGCAATCGCTTCCGCGCCAACCCCGAATTGCCGGTCTATATCAGCGGCGACCGCGACACACTGCATGGCGACATGGTGAAGGTGTATGAAACCGCCCGCGCCGTGGGGGTGCAAAAAGTTGCGTTCATGACTGACAGCCAGACAGGCCCGGCCACGCCATGAAAATCCGTACGCCCATTCCAGAAAAAAAATCGCGGCTGGAAATCATTCCGCTGATTGACATCATGTTTTTCCTGCTGGCTTCATTCATGATGATCACCCTGCAAAAGCAGATTGTTCGCACCGTGAAGGCAAACCTGCCCACAGCCACGCTCGCCACGCCCACGAAGAAGCCTGACATCGTGAATCTCACCGTGAACCGGGACGGCCAGGTTTCCGTGGACGACAAACCGGTTGCCTTTCCCGAATTACTCACGCTGCTGACGAATCGTTACAGCTTGAACACGAACCTGCCCGTTTATATTACGGGCGCGCATAGCGCCACGCACGGTTCAGTGATGTTCGTTCTGGATTTTGTGAAACGCGCCGGCATCCAGCGCGTCGCCATCGCCGTCAAAGCCGCACCCGACCAGCCCTGAAACGCCAATGACTAATTCCTAAAACCGAATGACGAAGGAATTTCAAATGACGAATGACGAATGCCATCTCGGCACCCGCTTTCCCATTCGTCATTTGGAATTCGGCATTATCTTATGAAGAATTTTCAACAAAACTTGCTCATCTTCCTCGCCCTCGCCCTTTGCGGCCTGTGCGTCTGGCAGTGGTATGAACAAACCATCCAGCGCGACGAAATCACCACCATGAACGGCGTGATATATGAAAAAAACGCCGCCATCCAGGGCTATACCAATTCTGTCGCCACGCTGAATCAGCAGGTTGTACAAATGGATGCGCGCCTCACGGAAGTCAAGGCCATCGCCGCGACCAATGAACAACTCGTGATTTCGCAAAAGGCCGAAATTGCGCAACTGCAATTCGCCAACCTCAACCTCACCAATGAAATCACCCAGTACAAAAATGCCGTGGACACGCTGGAGGCGAAATTGAAAGACACCTATGCCGGGATTGACAGGCAGAATGAAGCCATTACCAACCTCGTCGCCCAGCGCAACGACCTCGTGCAAAAATACAACGACGAAGTGAAAGACCGGAACGACATCGTGGCGAAATATAACGACTTGGCGAAGCAGGTGGAGAAGATGCAAAGCGGTTCCAAGGCCCCGTAGCAGTGTCCTGGCGGCATCCTATCGCCATTGATGAAACTCTTGCGTCAGCCATGATGTCTGTTAATTTGCAATTGTTTGCATCTCCTAACGCGTCATTTCGAACAACGCGGACGGGCGGTTATCGCGTCATTGCTGACCGGTCTTGTTCTGTTGCTCAATGCACTGGCCGCGTCGCCGTCGCTGCACAAATGCTTTCACGCGGACGCAAGCGCGTCTGGACATCAATGCGCCGTCACACTGTTCGCGCATGGCCAGGTGGATTCCGCGAGTGTTGATGTTGCTGTCGCCGCGCCGTTGACTTTTGTTGCTGCCCTTCCTTCCGTTGAAATTTCCGTTTTCAGTCCGGCCATTGAGAACCTTCCCGCCGGACGCGCCCCGCCCGTTTCTTCCTCCAATTCCTGAAAGTCGTCCAGCCTTCGCCGGTTGGATTCTGTTTGTTTCGTTAGACATAAACTTTTTGTGTGCCGCCATTTGACGGTGCGCCGTTCGGAGAAATGAAAATGAAGAATTTAAGAACCGCTGGCATGGCCGCGCTCGCGTTTATTGCGGCCCTTGCCGGGGTGCTTGTCGGCGGTTGCGCGGTGGGTCCTGATTTTAAGAGACCGGCGGCGCCCGCGGTCAGTGTTTACACTGCCAGTCCGCTAATGACCACAACAGCGACCACCAATGTCATCGGCGGGGAAGCGCAGCGGTTCGCCAATGGGATCGACATCCCCGAAGACTGGTGGACTTTGTTTCATTCCAAGCCGCTCAATGAGCTGATTGAACGGTCGCTCACCAACAATGCCGACCTCAAGGCGGCGCAGGCGGCCTTGTTGGTGGCCAGGGAAAATGTTTTGGCCCAACGAGGTGCTTTCTATCCCACAGTTTCGGGAAGCTTTTCCGGCAGCCGCGCGAAGCAGTCAACCTTCCTGGCGCCGACGCCCAATTTCCCCACCACGCCGCAGGAGTTTCAATACAACCTATTTACCCCGCAAGTCAGCGTTTCGTATTCGCCCGATGTTTTCGGCGCGAACCGCAGGTCCCTGGAGTCTTTGAAGGCGCAGGAACAAGGAGTTCGTTTCCAAATGATCGCGACCTATACCACGCTGACGGCCAATGTGGTGGTCACGGCGATCCAGGAGGGCGCGGTGCAGATGCAGATTGAAACCACCCGCGAACTTATTGACCTCGCCTCCAATACGGTTCAAATCCTGCAATACCAGTTTAAAAAAGGCTATGTCGGCCGGCTTGATCTGGTGGCGCAGGAATCACAGCTCGCGCAAGTCACCGCCACGCTGCCGCCGCTCCTCAAGCAGGCGGCCCAGCTACGCGACCAACTGGCGGTTCTGGCCGGCCGTTTTCCGAACGAGGCGCCATCGGAAAAATTCGAGCTTTCGAGCCTGCAATTGCCCGAAGAATTGCCAGTGAGCCTGCCTTCGCAATTGGTGGAGCAGCGCCCGGATGTGCTTCAGGCCGAGGCCAACCTGCACGCCGCCAGCGCGCAGATTGGCATCTCCATCGCCAACCGGCTGCCGAACATTACGCTGACCGCAGACGCCGGCAGCACGGCGCTGGCCATTGACCAGGTGTTTACCTCGGGCACGGGCTTCTGGGGTCTGGGCGCGGCAGCGACAGCGCCCCTGTTTCAAGGCGGCACCCTGTTGCACCAGGAACGCGCCGCGAAGGCAGCCTTTGCCCAGGCGGCTGAACAATATCGGGGCACGGTTCTGACAGCCTTTCAAAATGTCGCCGACACGTTGACGGCACTGCAACAGGATGCCGAGGCATTGAAGGCGGCGGCGGTTGCCGCCGATGATGCCCAGATAACGCTGGATCTGTCGCAACGACAATGGCACGACGGCTACATCAGCTACCTGGCCCTGCTCAGCGCGGAACAGGCCTATCACCAAGCCCGGATCAACCTGGTGCTGGCCCAGGCCAATCGCTATGCCGATACGGCAGCGTTGTTTCAGGCGCTGGGCGGCGGGTGGTGGCATCGCGCGGATTTAACCAAGGATAAACATGAATGATAAATTAATTTACCAGATGCCGCCGCCGGCGTGTCCGATAAGATTCCCGCACGCAATTGCCGTTGCGGCTTTGTCGGTGGCGATAATTGTGTCGCTCACCGGCTGTGGGTCCAAAGGCGACAACGGCGCGCAGAGCGCAGGCGTGACGGTCAGCAATGTGACACTCACGGCCGCCCAGCGACAGAACATCCATCTATATACCGTCGCGCAATCCAAATTTCGCAAGACGATTGAGACCACCGGGGCGGTTGATTTCGACAACGATCAGTCCACCAGCGTGCTCGCGCCATTCGGCGGCCCGGTGACGCGATTGCTCGTTTCCCCCGGCGATCAGGTCAAGGCGGGGGACCCGTTGGCGGAGGTGGATTCACCTGATTTTGCAACGGCCATCAGCACTTATCGCAAGGCGCTCGCCACCGCCCAGACCGCCCGCCGGGTGGCCGACTTGGACAAGGATCTCATCCAGCATAATGGCGTGGCCCAGCGCGAAGAGGAGCAGGCACAAACCGACGCCGCCAACGCCGAGGCGGACCGTGACGCTGCCCTGCAAACGCTCGTCTCGCTGAACGTGGATCCGCAGGCCATCAAAGACCTTCAAGCAGGCCGCCCGGTTTCTCGTCCTGCTGGGATGATTCGCTCGCCGATTGCGGGAACCGTGGTGGAAAAACTCGTCACCCCGGGAGAACTGTTGACGGCGGGTACCACACCGTGCTTTACCGTGGCCGACCTGTCACGCGTTTGGGTCATGGCACAACTTTTTGGTTCCGACCTTGCTTCGGTCAGCGTCGGTGATCCAGCCGAAGTGGAGACCGGCATCGCGACCAATAATTTTTCCGGAACCGTGGACAACATCTCGGCCCTGGTGAATCCCGACACCAGGTCGGTGATGGTGCGTGTGGTCGTGGAAAATCCGAAGGACTTTTTGAAAAAACAGATGTATGTCCGCGTGCGGGTTCAGGCACGCGAGGAAAGCACCGGTCTGCTGATCCCGGTTGCCGCCATTTTACACGACGATGAGAACCTGCCGTTTGTCTATGTCGCCCAGCCCGACGGCAATTTTTCGCGCCAGCACGTGACCCTGGGTTATCGCGCCGGGGACCAATATGATATTGCCGGCGGTCTTCAGGCCAGCGACCAGATTGTGGCCGATGGCGGTCTGTTTCTTCAATTCATGCAAAACCAATGAACGGCGAATTGTCTTCAATCGGATCAACATCGCGAACGGCCTCGGTCATGAACCGGATCGTAGCCTCATCGTTGCGGCAACGCTTTCTGGTGGTGCTCATGACGCTCGTGCTGATCGGCGCGGGGTCGCGGTCGCTCGAGCGCCTGCCGGTGGATGCCTATCCCGATCTTTCGCCGCCGATTGCCGAGATTATCACGCAATGGCCCGGGCATGCCGCCGAGGAAGTGGAGCGGTTGATCACCGTGCCGGTCGAGGTCGGGATGAACGGGGTTCCGAAGATGACCACACAACGCTCCATCTCGCTCTATGGATTGTCCGACGTCATCCTCACTTATCAAGATGGCACGGACAACAATTTCGCGCGCCAGGAAGTTTTCAACCGGATGTCGAGCCTCAGCCTGCCCAGCGGTGTCACCGCGTCGGTGTCGCCGTTGTCGTCGCCTTCGGGCCTGATTTATCGTTATGTGCTGCAAAGTCCGGACCGGTCGCCGATGGAGTTGAAGACCTTCGAGGACTGGATCATCGAACCCGCATACAAATCCATTCCCGGTGTGGCGGATGATTCGGGTTTTGGCGGGGGAACCATGCAATACCAGGTGCTGCTTGATCCGGTGAAGCTTGCCGGCGTCGGCTTGTCCGTGCTGCAGGTGGAGAGCGCGCTGGGGGCCAACAACAACAATGCTGGCGGCGGTTTTTATTCACAAGGCGGCCAGTTCTATTACGTGCGCGGCATGGGGCGCATGGAAACGGTGGAAGACATCGGCAACGTCGTGCTGGCGGCGCATAATGGCACACCGGTGCTGGTGAAGGACGTTGGCCGGGTCGTCATTGGCATCGCCCCGCGCCTGGGTGAATTCGGCTATGAGAAACAGGATGACGCCGTGGAGGGCGTCATTCTGCTGCGCACGGGCGAAAAAACGCAGGATGTCCTCAAGCGGGTTCAGGCCAAGACCAAGGAGCTTAACGATGAAATCCTGCCCAAGGATGTCAAAATTCTACCGTTCTACGACCGGACCGATTTAATCGCGCTGACGACGCAGGCTGTTGAACGAAACCTGTTGCGCGGCATGTTGCTGGTGGTCGTGATCCTCATCTTCTTCCTTTATGACTTCCGGGCGGGCTTGATTGTGGCCGTCACCATCCCGCTGTCGCTGTTGTTCGCGTTTGTTTGTCTCGATCTCCAAAACGCCTCGGCCAACCTGCTCTCCATCGGCGCGGTGGATTTTGGCATCCTGGTGGATGGCGCGATTTTCATGGTCGAAAATATTTTCCGCCAGATTGCCCTGCGCAAGGGCACGCCGCTCAACGTCATGGAAATCATCAAAGACGCCGCCGCGGAGGTGGATCGCCCGCTGTTCTACGCGGTCGCGGTGATCGTGGTCAGCTTCCTGCCGATTTACGTTTTGTCGGGGCCGTCCGGGACGCTGTTCAAGCCGATGGCGGACACGATGATATTCGCATTGGTCGGTTCCTTGATTGTCACATTGACCCTGTTGCCAGTGCTGTGTTCGCTGTTCATGCGGCAGGGCGTGCGGGAGCGCCATAACGCCGCCTTGGAGGCCATCAAATCGGTTTACATCAAGGGTCTGGATTTTAGCCTTGCCCACCCGTGGGGAACGACATTCGCCTCGGTTCTCCTGC
>Ga0207083_1063_pt1 | contig 16887 bp, 21 predicted proteins | sample Alteio_BWMinHeat_57_FD_153516 | JGI IMG/M metagenome (GOLD analysis project Ga0207083, IMG submission 153516) | Enriched cells from forest soil in Barre Woods Harvard Forest LTER site, Petersham, Massachusetts, United States -... | ecosystem: Environmental > Terrestrial > Soil > Temperate forest >... | reverse complement strand
CACGCAATCCGATTGCCGAAAACGGTGTGTACGCCTTTCGCAAAACGTCGCGCGATTTCCTCAGGATTGAGGTGGAATTCCGCAGCCAGCGGGGCACGAATATCCCTTGAACGTTTTGCAGACCCGTCTGCAAACAGCCTGAGAGCCGGCAACGTTAACGTCTGAATATCCGGAATAGCCATTGCTACCGCGATTGCCGGCTAACGAACACGAGATCGGCGACACTGACTGATGGGAATTCACTTGCCGTCGGCATTTCAATCTTCCTTGTCTTGCACTGCGCGAGCGGCCGCACGCGACTACATCAGATCAACAAGCCGTCTCGCGTCTAAAAAAGTGTCATACACGCCGAAATGTGCCAAGTCCGCTGGCAATCCGAGAACCGAGTGAATTAACCGTGTCACACCGAGCCATTCTTCTCTCGTCGCAGGTCCCTTCATCTGCTTCGCATTCAAAAAATACAGAAACACCAGACTGCTAGGGTTGCCGTTCCGTTCTCGCATCCAAAATTGGTATGCAAGTCGATTGGCGTATTGGTAGAACGGTGCACTCCAATCGGCTTGGCTCTTCTTAGTGTAGCGACTCCGCGCAAGCGCTAAACCCTTGTTGATGAGATCTATAGATGCCTTTGAGGCAGCCTTGATGCGGGAAACGGCCTCTGGTATATGCGCCTTCGCTTCCAGCAAAATAGGCCGACCGTTGGCAGCTGTGGCCAGTGCGTCCCAGACAGCACCCCGCGAGGGCCAGAAGTCCGAAAGAGGCGCGGGAACTTTCTTCTCTAGACACAGCAACCGAATTACAGCCCCGTCTTTATACTCGCGATACGCTCCGAGCGGGTCCTTCACTAACGGGGAACACCAATGGATGTCTTCGCGTTGTCCGAGAGCGCCTGACTCCCGCAATGCAGCCAGCAGAAGCTGCGGCCTTTTGTTCACTGCGAACCGAAGCAAATACTTACTTCCGTGCGTTTCTAACTTCACTTGGTTGGCTCCTTTTGCAAGAATGCCTTATCCAGACGCCGTACAACCGTGACCATGACTCGATCAAGTCGCCCTAGCGCGATAAATGGGCCGGTCTCGCCGCTTCGAGCACGCAAAGCACCCAACTCCTGCGGGCCAACGCATATTGCATTCGAGGAACAGTGAACTGGGCATACCACGCCAATTGTCCACGCTAGCACGTCGTGCTCCTCGTCACAGTGCGCCAGCGTACTCACAGCCGAACTTTCACTCTTCTGCGATTCCTTCCGTCCGCCGGCGCTAAAATACCGCGATAATTGAACTTGCAAGACAAAAGGACTTCCCTTTGGACAAGACTCCTGTGTCGGTCATCCTAGCCGCAAGCGCGTTCGCAGCGCATAAACACCGCGACCAACGCCGCAAGGGCGCGGACGCAAGTCCCTACATCAACCATCCAATCGCCGTCGCCAATGTGTTGGCCAATGAGGGCGGCATCACTGACGACACCGTTCTCGCCGCGGCCCTGCTCCACGACACCATCGAAGACACGGACACTACGGTGGACGAGCTTCAAGACCAATTTGGACCCCATGTCGCGGCGATCGTGGTCGAAGTCACCGACGATAAATCCCTGCCCAAGCAAGACCGCAAGCGTCTGCAGATCGAACACGCCGCCACCTTGAGCGACCAAGCCAAGCTCGTAAAGCTCGCCGACAAGATCTGCAACGTGCGCGACATGAGCCAAACCCCGCCGATCGAGTGGTCGCCCGAGCGCAAGCAAGAGTATTTCGTGTGGGCAAAGCAAGTCGTCGACCAACTCCGCGGCGTATCTCCGATGCTTGAACGCCTGTTCGACGACGCCTTTGCTAGCCGCCCATGACCAAGCGATTCGCATCTGAGACCCCATTCGCATCGGCGCAATTATGTCCGAAGTTCAACACGACCTGATCCCGGCGGAATATCTGCGGTTTTCTGGAGCGCCATTTGCCCAAAACCCGAGGATCATTTTCGTATTGGAGTTGTCGTCGAAATCGGGTAGGTACTTCTATACTTAGGCCCCTAAGGAGATTGCTCCGTGACACGCGACTACCACAGCGCAGCAGAACGATACCGCCCGGCGCAAGTGCGAGGGAAGGGAGTTTCACACCAATGATACGGAACGCTCGATGTTTACTTGCGGGATTCTTTGGCGCGGTATTATTCGCGCCAAGTTACGTCCAAGCGGGCGGATTGCTAGGGTCAGCCACACAGTGGGTTGGCGACAGAAGCGGACTTAAGCCGATTCAACAAGTGGGACAGGCGATGGACCAGATCAACGGCGACGCTAAGCAACTCATCAGACCCTATGGGTGGCTTGAGACCCAATCCTCCGCATTAGTAAGGCAACAGTTCTTGCGTGCGTGCGGGGTTGTGTATCAGTCCGTGACCCAGGGAGTCATCGCATATTGCTCCAATCACACCGGCCGAATGGGCTCACGAGATAAGATTAGTGAAGGGCAGACGGCGCTTGAGAATATAGGTTTATTTTTGCACGATGAATTTCGGGGCGTCGATATTCGCGTCTGTCCGCTTTCAAGAGGCACCGAAGGTATTGCGCCCGATCGAGGCGTCATATACGTTGATCCCGATGGCGTTGGCTCGGATCCAGTCAAATTAGGGTCTTTGATCGCGCATGAAATGACTCATATTCGCCAATACAGGCGAGACGGTACAGATAAATTTAAATGCGAATACAGCCAGGCGTACGTGGATTGTACATTCTGTCAAAGCGACAAAAATAAGTACGAGAGGGAAGCTTATGCAAAGGAAAGGGAAGCACAGACCAAATTGATCAGCTACTACGCAAACGCGCCCGCGCAGAATGCGTTCCCGGCAAGTCGAGCGAGTGTCGCCGAAAGCGAGGCCCCAAGCTTCAATGCGCCAACTGGCCGCGTGACTATCGTAAATCAGGCGAATCAACCCTTACGTTTCTGGCTCGAATCAGACTCTAGGCAAGAGACGAATTTGATGCTATTGCCGGGTCAATGGGCTATCTATGACGGTGAGATAACCGATCGTAATTTTAATCTTGGTTTGCTGACGGAAGATGCGCATGCTCGTGTCGTGCGAGGCTACGGCCTCCAGGCGGGAGGAACATACTATATTGCCTATACACAATCTGGATTTGTTGATGCGTACACGGATCCTCAAGATCACGCGAGTGCGCTGTTGGGAAGCCTTACTGAGAATGAAGGAACCGAGTCGCTTCTCGGAACAAGATACATCGATGCCGGATCTGGAGTGTTGGTCGAAGAAGTTGCAGAAGATTCCCCGGCTCAGGAGATCAGCCTCAAGCCCGGTGACCTAATTCTCACAGTTGCCGGCCATCCGGTTCGATCAAAAAACTTCGAGGCTGTCCTAAAGGATCATGCGGGCGAGGAGATCCATATCCGGATGATTCGCAGCAATCGGCGGATAGATCTGCACCCCACACTCAAGGACATGGAGTAACAAAAGAACCGGACTGGGAGAATCTCGAACTGCGAATGATTACTGCAGTTGGTGCTCGCTAACCGGAAATACACGGCCAACGTCCGTTTTATGGCTCCTTAGCTTGCAACCGCTCTTTGAGTCTCGTATTCCACTCCGACCCATCCCGCCCGGAATGAATCCGCCGATGGCATGTAGGGCAGATCGCGCCCACCCAGGCGGGATGATCCGGCCCCTCATCTGCGAGCCGGTGGGTATGATGCGGCTCCAGGTAGGGCGTGCCATCTTTCTTTAAGAACGGGGCCTTTTCGTCGCAGGCTTCGTAAACGCCTTTCGCGCGCGCCAGGACGTAATCCCGGACACTGGTACTTCGTTCGTACCATGAGCGCTTAATATCGCTGGTCTTTTGATTCAAACGAGGAGCCTTGGCAGCGGCATGCGCGCGTGCCCGCAATTCATCTAACGTTCGCTGCGTGGAAGGTGACGATTCGGCAACCTCGACATCACTGGCCACTGCTGCGCTCTTCACCGGCACCAAGTCGAACACAATGATTTTGCGCGCGTTCCGTTCCCGGTCAACACCCTCCACGGTCTCCACTCCCGCACACTCAAACAACCCGCTGTACCGAACACCCTTTCCCTTGCCCAGGTCCTCAAATAGCAGCAGATCTTTACCATCTTCGCGATGATCGCGAATAGCTTTATTGCCCCCTGTGAAGGTCATATCACCGACTTGGCCCTCGCCGGTATATCGGAATACCCCTTCTTCCGTCCAGCCGTCCTGGTAGCCAAACTCCTTCCCGCTTTCGCCGGAAAAGATGAATATCACGTCGAATTCGCGAGGGGTCCAAATGCCCGCTTGCAACTGGCCACCAAACCACGCGACGAGGTCTTTCCTAAAATAGATCGTGCCCGGGCTCAAATATTGAAGCGGCTGAATATTTTCACCCAAATCGAAACCTAACCGCCGAAGAACGCGAACGACCGTCGCGACTCCGCCGGAGAATTCATTCGCCTTAAGAGGGACACCGTGCTGCTTGCCAACACCTACGCCGGCAATGGCTTTAGAGTCGTAAATCTGTCCGCTGTACTTTAGTGGGTAAAGTCGTGACGGCTTGTATCCGTACTTCTCCAGAAATGCATCACGTCCGAGTGAATTGCATTCCATGATTGCCGCCCTTACAGCGTCCGCGGACGTGAGTTGAGCCAGCCCGCCCCTCCTGACGCTCTGAACTGATTTTTCCGGCGAAAGCGTTTTGGATCGTGCGATGAAATTGCTGAATGCTTCAGCTTCCTTGCCCTCTACAGGCAACACCGTGATCAATTCCGGCTTGGCGTCTTTCGCCTGTTGCGGAGGCAGGTCGCGCCACAGTTCCGGCGAATACACATCGCGATCGGCCCGGTACCCCGTGAAGTACACGTCACCACCGCGCTTCCTGTTGAAATAGAGTGTCGGAGGCGCGCTCGGATGCTGTAGCTTTCTTCCGCGCTCAACAGCCGTAAACCCTAGAGACCCTAACATCGTCTTATACGCGGTATCATTCATACGCCGATACTACCCCGAAATGGTCCCGGTACCTGGTACTGCCAGTGACACATTCCCGACCCTCCCGTCGGCTCCTTCAAGGTCGATGGCCTACTGTTTGAGCACATGCTCCCGATGATGGGCGAGATACGACAACTGTGCTGGTCGAAACGCGCCCACGCTTACGGAGTCATCGATTCCCCAGGCTTTGATCAACTTCGCCGGACACGATGTCGAGAGAATTAGATCACCGGTGTCCTTGAAGCTAATGTATCCCCGGTCAAATAGATGATCGATGTGCGGTGCCAGCAGCAACCCATTATTACCGTCAAGCCTTTCAGCATCGCTTGATAGTGCCCATGGTTTGATGTGACTCGCTCGCAAGTGGTCTACGAGCTCCACGCTCGTAACTCGGCATCGTTTTTCTAATTTGATGACCCGTTCTCGAAAGAGCCCTTGCCCGCGTCGCGCGTTGACCAAAGCTTCTTTCTGTGTGGCCCCAATGTCTGTGCGAGCGAATATCTCCCGGTCCCACTTTGCTTCAATAGTGTGGTTCTCGTCAACGTGATCCATCGTTGAAATGAATCCTAGCGAAAACTCGTCAATGAGCTTGTCGCGTAAGCAATGGTCACAGTGATGAATGGTAGTGCCAGAGTGCTGCTCCACCCATCGCCGGAGGGATCCGCGCCCGTCGCCGAGCACCTTGAGCTTCTTCGTGAGCGAGTGACTATCGTTATCTAACATCCAGTCAGTCGAGCCAAGATGGTGACATTCGGAACCATGCAAATTGGCTTTGGCCTTGGATTCCACTGTCAGGAAGATTCCGCGTGGATTGCTTTTGCGCCATCTTTGGAATTTATCGTGAAACACAGTGTCAGCGGTGTCTTTGAGTTCGGTCACCATTGACTAAATCGCCATGAGTTGTCCCACCGCGAGGAAATGCTATTCATCGGTTGGCTCCTGAAATTGCACTACGCTCAAAATGTCGGATGCCAAAAACCCGGCTGTGGCACGCCGCCCCTGGCTTTCAACGGCTCACGGTACCGCCTGGGATTTGCAAGCTCCCAGGCAAAACAATTTTCCTTCGTATCCCAACGACACCCAACGATTTCGACGCTACCCACAATGACGCTGCGAGGCAGGGCTTGCGCTTCTTCGTCAGTAAACTTCCTGACCTTAGCCACTTTCTTACCTGCATACAGGTACACTCGTCCGCGAATGTGTGTGAGTCTGGATCGATATTCTTTTTTCTTCTTCCCCAGCAGAATGAGCTCCGAAAGTGGTTGTTGAATCGACAACGCACGCTTGAGATCTTCCCTTGCCATAACTACCTCGGTGAAATTTCTAACTGGACATCGAGCCCAAACTCAACTCGCGAGTCGAAAGCGCGATTAACTAGGAATTCCGTCCGATACTGCACCAACCACCGCGAAGCTTCCTGTCCCACGTCCGCTATTCCACTTCTCCCTGTGACCCGCGTCGCGAATGGCGACAAAGCAGGCACGCCCTGAATCGCCCGCCAGGCTCGTCTTCTGTGGAGTCGCTCCGTCAATTCGGTACGAATGCGGGGACAATCGCGCCATGGCCCTCATCAGCATCCCGACTGCGGGAATAATGAAATCATTTTCGGAACAACCCTGGCTTGGCTCATGACTACGCATCCAATGCTTACCGCGTGTATCGGCGCCGTGATCCTACTCGCATTCGCCACCCTCACGTGGAAGAAGCGCAGAGGCGCTTTGGCGGACGCTCTGGCAACGAAGAATGTGCTTGAGCCATCTGAGGCGATCGTGAAGGAACATGCCCCCGAACTCACTCTTGGCCGCAAGCAATTAACGATTACGCTGAGTGACGGTGGTGTCGACGATTCCAAGTGGCTTGAGGAACGCGATTTCTTTATCGACCAGATCGTCGAGCCGCAGGTGGGCAACATCTCCAATTCCCTGGAGCGCCTCCTCGCGGTATGGGAGATGATCGACCATGCTACGGCCCAGTTCGCCGCGTCGCGGACAACTGAGCTACCGGTGCCCCCCGCCGCCACAGGCGATCGCACCGATGCTCCAGCAGCAACAACCGTCGTCGCTCGCGCCGCTTAATCGCCTTTTTACCTGAGATGCGTATACCTCTTGCCGCCACCCCTGTCCCTGCATCCGTGTCCGACGCGCCCCCTGGCAGCGAATGGCGTGACCTGTTGTGGATTGCTCTCATTATCATTCCGACTGTTGCCGTACTGGCGCACTCGGCGCAATGATGAGCGATCGCCGATTCCGAATAAGGTATCTCGAACTGCAGCTAACTAGAGGGATGCAGAAATGAAAGCAATGTCAATCAAGCAGCCCTGGGTCCACGGCATTCTTCGCGAAGGCAAAAATATTGAGAACCGAAGTTGGCTGCGCAGCTATTGCGGGTGGATTGCCATCCACGCTTCCCAATAGCCCGGGACCGGGGCCCGGTTACCCCTCGGTCACGAGACCCCTGATTTCAAAACGTTGGACTACAGCGCCGTCTGCGGTGTCGCATACCTCGACAAGATTGTCACCAAGCACCGCTCCAAGTGGTTCTACCACCCCGGCCGTGGCGAGACGGTCAATTACGGCTGGGTGCTCACAAAGGTCCGTCGCCTGCGCAAGCCTATAAAATGCCATGGCAGCCTAGGCCTATGGAACGTGCCGCCAAGCGATCTTCGCTCTATAAAGCGCCAATTACCGAAACGGTATTTCAGCAAAGAGTGATTTCCGTACGGCACCGCTTTTCGCGACTTGCGGACTATTCTCGGTACGCGATCCCTCCGTACCCTTTCAACCGCCCCTCAATAGCGTGCGGCCGGTCACGTCCGCGGACTCGTATCTGGCGCTAATCTGCGGAAAATCGACTCAACCAAGGATCGGCTCATGCTCGGCAGCAAGACAATCGAGACGGATTTCGAGTTCACCTGGGAGGTGCTCAAGGACTTTTTCGGCCCAAAAGCGGATCCAACGCAGCTTGGGCGCCATCCACGAAACTGAGGTCAGCGGCTGGGAGAAATGGTGGCAGGTCGAGCTTGCCCTTTACCTCAATGACCATGACGACGTCGCAGACTGGAACATGGAGGAGCGATTCTTCACCGACCTTCGCCGGTCCGTCGAAAAGGATTCCATCGCGATCGACCTGTGCTTCCGTCGGAAGCGCTGCTCGAAGGACTCAATGATCTACCTCGAACTCAAGCAGGATGCCGACTGGAAGCGCTGCATGGACAAATTGCTGCGGGACGCTCTGAAGGTTTCCGATGCTCAAACGCGGTCGCAGGAAGGGGACGCCGTGCGCAGCTTCTTTGTCGCCGGGATCTATCCCAGCATCCCAAAAGTTGAGGTCCACGACTACGTCGAGAAGCGGCTTGAGGAGCTAGCGATTGATTGGGATGTGATGGATACCAAGTTCATCTCCAATACACCTTACGGCTTCACGATGTTCTGAGAGCCTTCACCGCCGCAACGTCGCCGCGACGTCGTATCGCCTGAGAGGTAGCCCAGGGATCGGCAAGGTGTACGCTTGAAGTGTAATCTGCACTAAATTGTCCGGAAATGTCGCTAGCAGATTGCCGGTATATCGGCGATTAAAGCCGGCGTAGTGACATCCGCTTAACGTGATATCCAGAGAGAATAGACGAGGCGTACCGTTCGGCGCCCACAGACCCAAAAGCGCGCAGCCATTATCGGCGCTAGTACCCGAAACCCTTGCCATCCGCACTGAAAATGAGCGCCAACGGGACGACTGAATGCGCCTCCTCAATCAGTTGACCATTCTCGGCACCTTGAAACTGCGTCTGGCCCCGCCACTCCGCAATCACCGACTCTGGGGCCGAGCGCTGCTTACCGACTGCCCCGCTCGATGGAGCCGCCGGCGCCCCTGAAGACGGTGCGACGGGTGTCGAGTCACATGGTATATCGGTCAGTACCGTCTGGCCGTCCTTTATGCACCGATAAATGGGCGACTTCGCCGAGGCCGGCAATGTAAAAGCCGCCATCACGAGAATCACAAACGCCCATCTTAGGTAGCCCATTTTTTTGCTCGATTGCTTTGGCTAGTTTGCCGCGGTCTTCGAGGACGTTCCCATCTCGACTTTCGGATAGTTGCGGAGCAACTCGTCGATCACAGGATCAATTTTGGAATGGGTGCCCGCCCATTTGGCGAGACTTAATCCGCCGTGACCAGTCATGTGGTAATGACCGCTGCCAATGAATGCGTCGTTCTTATTCACGGTCATCAGCGCATCAACCATATAGGGCGAAAAATCCCACCAACGGTCCACCGTATAGGTCAACGTGAATTCGCAAGTCTTGGGCTTCTCCGCCTTGAATACCACCGATGTAATGCCGTGGTTGAAAAAGTCTTCCTGCAAAACGGGCACGAAATCGTCCACGTTGACTTCTTCATTGAATTGGATGCAGATCTTGTCGACTTTCGCCGACGCCGCGATGGGTCGCACATTGACGCTGGTGCATCCTGCCAAAGCAAACAAGCCGAAAAGCAATCCGTATCTCACAGCGCACGCTCCCTGTTGGTAAAGCTACTACCGGCATTAGGCATCAGATGGTCGACGAAATGACCCGACCGCCGCACACTCTGTACACATTGCGACCGAAAGCGGCGCACCATCCGGCGAAAACCCTAAGCCCTACCCCGAAATCCTGCTCCCGGCGGATAATGCCCCCTCTCACCGCGCGAGTGACCAGTCATCTCCAATCCGCTCTCAACACCCTGCCTCTTCTGCTCCCCACCAGCGGAGCGCATCTTCTTCCGCGACGCGCTAGTCTACGGCCTATGGGACGGCTTCCCGGCATCGCCCGGTCACGCTCTTCTAATCCCCCACCGCCACATACCGACGTGGTTCGACGCCAATACGGAAGAACGCACCGCGCTCTTTAATGCACTGGACGCCGCCCAGGCGATCATCGAGAAGGAACACCGGCCCGACGGCTACAACATCGGCGTCAATTGCGGCGCAGCGGCGGGCCAGACGATCTTCCACCTCCACGTCCACTTGATTCCGCGCTATGCGGGCGATGTGGCCGATCCGCGCGGTGGCGTCCGCCACGTCATTCCCGATAAGGCCAACTACCCCAAGCCGCCGTCAAAGTGAGCGCTACACGCCCGCCACCGCCGACACCGACTGAGCAAATCGCCTTCCTCGGCAACATTGAGCGCCTGCTGTCGGAAGGCCAGTTCGTCGCCACCTACAAGTACGCATTGCTGATCGCCATCGCCGATCTTGCCGTGCAGCTCGGCGCCGACGACGGCAGCGAGCTCGAACTCCCGATCCGCGCGATCGCCGAACAATTCCTCGAACTCTATTGGCGCCACAGCGCGCCCTACGGCACCGGCACGGACAGCGTGTTGATCCAAAACAGCGGCCGGCAGGCTTCCGTCATCTCCATCGTCGCCAGCCTGCAGCAACGCCACGAAACCCTGATGCGGGCGCAAGCATCCCCGGCTTGGGCCAGCGCTATCACCCAAACCGCACGCCTCATCTCCACCATGCCGCTCTGGCGCCTGCAAGTCTTGCGCAGCCAAACCCTCGACTTCCTTTATGAGCGAGGCACCGCCAACGATCGCATAACTCTAAAACCCGGCGTCGCCGCCAACCTGCGCCGCTTTCACGGCATGATTGTGCGCCTTGCGCAGTCCGAGTGGATGCACTTCATACAAGCATTGCCCAGCAATGCCCCGCTCCTCGGAGCCACCTCCGATCTCGGCGAATTTCTCTTTGGTGCCGAACGAGCCGCCCTGGTCGCGATGACTCCTGCTCTCCTCGACGCGCAAGACGGGCAATGCTTGTATTGCCAACGCCGAGTCAGCGCCGGCCACATCGACCACTTCGTGCCCTGGTCACGCTACCCACGCGACCTCGCCCACAATCTGGTTCTCGCCCACGTCGAATGCAATAGCAAGAAAAGCGACCTGCTAGCCGCCGAATCCCACCTCGAACGATGGCTTAAGCGCAATACACAACACGACAGCGCCATCATCCAGGCCGGTCGCACCGCCAACATCATCGTCGACGGACCCGCGACCTTTAGTGTCGCCACCTGGGCCTACTCCCACGCCGCCCAATTAGGCGCCGCCGCCTGGGTCAGCGGCAACGTCGTTGAACCACTCACCGGCCGCTGGCGCTCGTTGCTCGCTGAGCGGCCCCGAGGATAGAGACTTCCCCAGACACTCCATTCGCGAAGCGTCCGGCTTGCAGGCAAATGCTAAGATAGTGGTCAATGCGATCCCCGCATCAGTCGGCTTTAGACAATCATCCTCCAAACCCAATCATGCGATTCCTACGCTGGGTCTGGGCCAAGGACTATCCGCCCGTCATCTCCAGACTACGATTTTTCATCGTCTTATTCTCGATCGTCGCACTGCCGATCACGTATTTCACCATCCTCGAGTTGCGAGTGGCCTATGTCCTCGATAGCAACGCGACTCACGTGACTGGTCGAGTCGACGATGTCAAATCCGCCATCTCTGGCAAAGGCTTTGTACATTATTGTGACGTAACCGTCGCCGCCTCCTTTATCGCAGAATCTGACGGCCGGCGTTACGTCGTAGGTGCATCCAGAAACGTTGGCTCACCCTACTACACAAAAGTGGGTCGTTGCGGCCCGTCGATTTTCATTCACCGCGGCGATCCGATCCCGGTTGACTACGCCGCGCCTGATCCACGCATCAACCGAATCGTCTGGGGAGAGTCCCAGTCTCCTGACCCAGAAATGATCTTCGCCACTTTCCTATTATGGCTACTTCTCTTCGGTGCCGTGACATGGAATTGGTCCTCCACGCCCATCACGCATTGACAGCTTACGGACTCATCTTCGTCATGATCAATTCGATATCGGGTGGCCCAGCCACGTGATCAACCTGGACAAGACGATAATCAAAGCACTGCGCGCGGCCACGCGCATCGCAGTCCTCACCGGCGCGGGCGTTTCGGCAGAGAGCGGAATCCCGACCTTCCGCGACAAGCAAACAGGGCTCTGGGAAAACTTCGATGCAGCCGCTCTCGCGACGCCGGACGCGTTTGAGCGCGACCCTACCTTGGTATGGGGCTGGTACGAATGGCGCCGAGGACTCGTACTATCTGCTCAGCCCAACGCCGGACATCGGGCGATCGTCGCCATGACAGATTACGTGCCGAACTTCACCCTGATCACACAGAATGTCGATGATCTGCACGAACGCGCTGGAAGCACTAAAGTCATCCACCTCCACGGCGAACTATTGAAGCCCTACTGCGAGAGCTGCCGACGACCGCACTCCCTGGCCGAAGGCATTCCAAACTCACCGCCTGGCGGTGCTCGAAGGGAACCGCCGCGATGTCAATCTTGTGGCGCCAGAATCCGCCCTGGGGTCGTGTGGTTTGGCGAGTCACTACCTCAAGACCAATGGACCGCCGCCCGCGAAGCAGCGCGACACTGCGACTTCTTTATTTGCTGTGGCACGTCAGCATTGGTGCAACCAGCCGCCTCCCTCGTCGACATCGCCATCGACGCAGGAGCCACGGCCGTTCAGATCAACCCCAATCCCGCCGACGCAGATGATTCAGTGACCTTCACCCTTCGCGGACCAGCCGGCACGGTGCTACCGCGGCTGGTCGCAGCAACCTGGAATTCAGACAAGAGGCGTGGTCCCGCTTGTTAAGATAGATTTTTCTTCAGGATAAGTGCATCCGCCTAGGCGGTGGATAATGATCCCTGCGTTCCAGCTGTTGGGGTAGAATCACGACGAGGAGACACAATAATAGAACGGGATGACCAATGAGATGCTCCCGCCTGGTTAATTCGCTCGCCGGCGCAATTGTCGCCATCAGTTCGTTCATATCAGTGACGGTCGCCGCCGAAGATCCCAAACACACGCCAAGCAAAACTTCCGCACCCGGCGTCGAAGAGATCTACGTTGCTCGTTCTTGGCGAGAATCCCGGGACATGCCAACGGAGTTCTGTGCCCAATCGCACACGAATTTTGACAAGCTCACCTCCGAGGACCATTACACCTTCAGGTCAATCTCGATTCAAACATCGAACGGACGAATAATCGATAACGACGTCCAAACGATCGGCCGGCTGCGTGCCTGCTTTGGTTCAACTGCAGATCCCAAATTGCAAAACTTCTACGCCGAGGGCGCCTTAGGAGAGGTTACCTTTAAAGGCCGGGGCGAGTGCCTCGTATATAAAGACGACTATCCGGAACCCGGCATTATCAGCCTCCGATGCTTTCTTCATCTCACCGGTCTCCCCCCGCCGTATGTCGCAGGAGAGCTCACGACGAACTCCATCCGATCACGCAACGTGCTCGGCGGTGTATCCGACCCGCCGGGATATACGCAGCCCTCGATCGCCACGATTCGCCTTTGGAAGCAGCGCCCCGAAAAATAGTCGACTGGCGCCCTACTCCGGCAAATTCATCTTCTTGAGGAACGCCTTGAAGCGCGGGTCGGTTTCCAGACGCTTCAGCGGCAGCCAAGCTTTGATGAGGTACAACGAAAAATCCTTTTGCGTGTAGGCGCGCTCGAGCCAGCGCATCGCCTCATCAGGCTGGTGACGGAAGGCATAGACGGCGGCAATTTGAAATGGGTTGTCGGCCGCCTGTTCCTTGATCAGACGGGCAAGCGTAGCATCAGCATCGGCCGTTCTTCCAAATGCGTCATAAACCATGGCTAGACCGGACAACTGAGCCACCTCCTGCTGCTCCTGCTGCATCTCGAGCAGGGCGGCGTCAGACTTGCCCTGCTCGAGCAACACGACGCCGAGCATGAAGTGCCCCCAGGCGTAGTTCGGGCGAACAACCAGCGCTCGCCGAATCGCAGCTTCGGCCTCAGTCAGGTGTCCACGGCCCATTTGAATCCAGGCCAACCCTTCGTAACTGTCGGGGTTCAACGGATCCTGAGCCAGCGCCGCCCGAATTTTGCTCAAGGCCTCATCCCATTGACCCCGAATCAAAGACAGCCACGCCTTGCCGTTTAGCGCTTCCCAAGAGCCGGGCGCGGCTATTGCAACCTGCCGGAATTCCTGATCGGCCGCGGCCCAGTTCCAATCGTAGCTTTGATGAATGCCACCCAGCGTCCAATGAGCCAACGCGCTTTGTGAGTCGAGCTTTAGCGCGTCCGTCGCCGCGCGACGACTTCGCTCGTAAGCCACTTCAGGGGCGAGAAAACCATACGCCCCGAGATTGAAATAGTTGTACGCAAGCGCTGCGGCCGCATCAACGAAAGTGGGATCGCGGTCAAGAGCTTGCTGAAACAGCCGCTCGGCCTCCTCGAGCCCTTCCTTGTCGAAGCGATCGGCGGCGTGGCGCCCGCGCAGGTAAAGGTCATAGGCCTCGGCGTTTTTCGCGGTGGCGATTCGGTTCACATGCCCGGGGAATACCGTGAGCTCCAATTCTCGAGCCACCGCCGCCGCGATCGCATCCTGCAGCTTGAGCACATCCCCGATCGGCCGATCATAAGTCTCCGACCACTCATGTGCCCCGGTCTTAGTGTTAATAAGCTGCGCCGTGATCCGCACCTGATCGCCCGAATTGCGCACACTACCTTCCAGCACATACGCAGCGTTGAGCTCCGTGCCTATCTTCCGCAAATCCTCATTCTTCCCCTTAAACGCAAACGACGACGTCCGCCCAATCACCGTCAACCCCGGAATCTTCGCCAACAGATCCAGGATCTCCTCCGCCATCCCATCCCCAAAATACTCCTGATCCTTTCTCTGACTCATATCCGCAAACGGCAGCACCGCTATCGATTTATCAGAGATTGCCGCGACCGCCGGCGCCTGCGCGTTTCCCTGCTTCGACGGCCAGTAGCGAACCACAACACCGACGACAATGGCCGCGACGACGAGGAACACTGCGGCGGCGATGACACGGTGAATCGTCGAAAACTTCAGCTTACGTTTCCGATCAGCGGGATTCTCGGCGTCAACCCCCAACCCCGGACTCACCCACGACGAGGGCGAGAGACCCTGTCCCACCGCTTGCGTGAGCTTCGTCAACGCCCCCGGCATCCCCAAAGCCGCCTCATCAATCCACTGTGACTCGCTCAAGAAATACTCAAAAGACCGGGTCAGCGGCGCCGCATCGGTCTTGAGTGCAATGACTCGCCGCCGCTTGGACGCGGCCCGCTCGATTTCCCTGCCCACATGCGGAGACGCAATGGCGTGCTCAGAAAGCACCAATACAAAGACCTTGGCGTTATTGATCGCCCCGACGATCTCATCCGCATATTGCGCTCCCGGTGTCACGTCCCGAGGCGCGATCCAGCATTTAATTCCATTCTTCTCCAGGGTCACCACGGCCGCATCAGCCACGGCTACGTCCTGCGACGCGTAGCTCACGAACACGTCGCGCGCCAGGGTTGGCTGATTGGGAGAGTCTTCAGTCATTCTGGCAAATTCATTTTCCGTAAGAAGACTCTATAGCGCTCATCTTTCTCCAGATTCCGGAGCTGCGGCTCACCCTTGATCATGTAAAGCTGTTCGTCGTGTTGCGTGTACGCACGTTCTAACCATTGCATCGCCTTGTCCGCTTCGCCGCGCCAAGCGTAGGCCATCGCAATTGCACTCGCCCAACTGTCTCCATTTGCGGCGATCGCTTTGGTCATAAACGCATCAGCCTCTGCGGCGCGATGCTGGGCATGGTAAATGGCTGCCAAAGCCAAGAATTGCCCATCGTCGGGCTTTTCCGCCTTGGCCGACTCAATGGCCTCATCTATGTGCCCATCCATCAGCAAGTCGATCGCCAGGAAGTAATGACCCGTTCCCCAATGAGGGCTGATCTCTAAGCCCCGACGGATCCAACGCGCGCCCTCCGAAAATCGTCCGGTACGGGCATACACCCAATATCCCAGCACGATCTGAGCTTCAGCGTTAAGAGGGTCCAATGCGATTGCCTCATGCAGTAGTATCGCGGCCTTTTCCGATGCAGGGTCCGTTGCCGCAGCGATACGCGCAGCCACTGCCAGCCCTGCGGAGGTGCGTCCCCCCGAAAGAAAGGAAGCATCAATCTCGCGCTGCGCTGCCGCCCAGTCCCAATCGTAGACCAGGCGAACATCCGCAAGTACCGTATGCGCAGCACCTAGTGTCGGATCTAATTCGAGCGCCTGCACCGCACTCGCGCGCGCGCGCCCATAAGCAAGGTCTGTCGGAAGCCACCCGTTCTGCCCAATGTCGTCGTATGCCCAGGCGATTCCCACTGCTGCGGGCGCGAACTTGGGATCGAGTTGCAGCGACTGGGTGAAGAGACCGATCGCTTCTTGGCAACCTTCCTCAGTGAACGGGTCAAAGGCGTGCATGCCTTTGAGGAAAAGATCGTATGCTGCGGCGTTGATGCGATGAGAAACGGGGATCTGCACATCACCCACAGCTATCTCAAGCGCGCGTGCAAGACCCGACGCTATTGCATCCTGCACCTTGAGCACATCATCAAACTGACTTTCATAGGTATTCGACCATTCGTGCGAACCATCCTTGGCGCTGATCAGCTGCGCTGTCACACGTACAGTGTCACCTGAACGCTGGACAGTGCCCTCCAGCAGATGTGCGACGCCTAAACGCGTGCCGATTGACGGAACGTCGAGTGTTGAGCCCCTGAATTGAAACGATGAAGTTCGCCCGATGACTTTCAGGCCCGGAATCCGCGCCAAGAGTTCCAGAACTTGCTCGGCTATTCCATCGGCAAAGTACTCCTGGTCATGCTTTTCGCTTAAATCAACAAACGGCAGAACGGCGATCGACTTATCCGAGATCGCCGCGACGGCAGGTGCCTGCGCGTCTCTGTGCTTCGACGGCCAGGAATGAATGGCAAGAGTGAGCGTGATGCCCACGACGACGATCGCCGCGGCGATAACGATTCGTTTCGCCACGATCGCTTTGCCAACAGCGCGACTGACAGCCGGATCGCCGGAACCGCCACCGATGC